>Ga0256833_1000336_pt1 | contig 37218 bp, 41 predicted proteins | sample 356284metaG_FD_190535 | JGI IMG/M metagenome (GOLD analysis project Ga0256833, IMG submission 190535) | Hydrothermal vent microbial communities from Mid Atlantic Ridge, Atlantic Ocean - 356-284 | ecosystem: Environmental > Aquatic > Marine > Hydrothermal vents | place: Atlantic Ocean: Mid... | reverse complement strand
TGTCTAAAACTTTGATTTCCTGACCATAGGATATATAAAACAAAAGCAAAATTACAGGTAAAATCCTCCTCACAGCAATCCCTCCGTGAAGATAGTTTAAACAATTATAAATCTAATACATAAAAATTTTTATTTCACCTGTTATAATAGAAATATATTTAATTATATTTTTGTAATAAGGGGGTAAAGATGAGAAAGGTTTTCCTGACGACAGCAATTTCGGGACTGCTGTTTTTTAGCTATGGAGATTACAGTAAAAAACCACCTTTTGGATTTGATAAGCTTTCTCCAATAACCTTAGAAATCAAAGGGGAAAAAGTAAAAGCATACAACCCTAAAAATAGTTACAGCATTTTTATAAATTACGAGCTGGGAATGCACTGTGTTGGATTTGATATGACTTACTGCTGTGTTATTCCTCCATACAACAGTATTCAGGCACAGGCATTCAGATGTGGAACAGAAGGTAAACTCCCCCAGATGCTTACACCAGATGACAAGATAAAACTGTACTACTATGTAAAGGATAACAGCTACAGCGAAGGCAACAAAATGAGATACTGGCAGATAGGAAAAGATGTTAATCAGGATGGAGACATGAATGACCCGGGAGACAATCTGGCAAACTACGTATGGACACATCTGTTTATATACAAGGATTTAGAAGGAACTATACCGGAAAAATGGACTGAAAAAGACAGACTGAGGATAGGAAGGGAAATACAGATACCTGTTGATGCTGGTCCCAGCGGAAAACCTCTGTCAGGTGGATTTATGGATTTTGCAGGGAGGAAAGGAGGCAATATTGTTTTTACAGACTCAATGATACCTGCAGTTAAAAATGTTCCCCTTGTTTTGACAGCATCCTATGTATGGGATGCTTTAGGACTGCCACTTACCGCATTTAACGACAGCAAAAGGAAAGGAACAATAAGAACAATAACAAACAAGGATTTTCAGCCTTATCAGGTCTCTGTTGTTGAGCTTTATAGAGATGACGGAAGGCCAATAACTCAAAACGGTAAGATAGTATCATTTTTCGGAACAAACCCTGTTGATATACCAAACTGTTACACCTGCCATTCAGGAGAGGGAATAGCTGCCAGACTATCAAGAAGTAAAGGATTAAAACTGTTTGATTTAGAATACAGATACTGGAAAGAAAACTATCCAGATATGTCTGAATTTATGATTAGACAGGCCCAGGCATCTATTAACATATTAGAGCTTCACGATAAAAATCACAAAACAGATTTCCTGAGGGAATACAATCCCAATGCTCCAACAAACAGATTAGGCTCTGTAGGACCAGTTTACTGTGCAGACTGCCATGGAGATAACATATCAGGGAACCTGCAATCACCAAGACCTACAGCATCAGGATACAAGCTGAAAAAAGCAAAGCCACTAACAGAAGCAATCCATGGAAAACATGCTGTGGCTGTTCCAATGCCTGATGGGGCAGGAAGAACCCAGAACTGTCAGGCATGCCATCCAACACACTGGCAGTCTGAAGAGATGAACGACTTTGCAACAAATCCTTTCCAGATAATAGATGAAGAGGGAAATCCAAGATTTTCCAATGCTGACCAGAGAACAGCAGGAGGTGGATGCTATCTGAGGAGGGATGCCCATTCAAACCCTGATGTAAAGCCACCATTTTTCCTGAACGAGATAGGAAAGTGGTTTTTAAATAATGTGAGTAAAACAGATGAAAAAGGGAACAGAACAGGTCAGATAAGAGGTCTTACATGCACAAACTGCCACAATTTCCTTACTCAGGAGCTGTACAGATATGACAATCTGAAAAATCCTGTTCTACAGGAAGGAAAAACACTGAGAAACAAAAGCATTGAAGAGGTTATCAGAGTAATAGCAGATGGTGATGAGAAAAAGTTCAGAGATTACTTTGCAGACCCAAAGGTAAACAAAAAGCAGAATCCTGTTCATGATTACTATACAAAACACAAGCCTGCCGTTTTAGTTAAAGCCCACAAAGACAAAGACGGCAACCTTCAGCTTCTTCCGTGGTTTTCAAAAAAGGGAAAACCTGTAGGGTATGATAAAGCTTCCGCAGGGAAAGACTGGTGGCTTGCTCCATCTGAGCCCCACTGTGCAGACTGTCATATCGCTCCTTTTGTTGAAAGTGAAGGAGGAAAATACTTTCCTATAGACCAGCCTAAGAAATACTCCCTCTACAGATACTCAAAAGCTCACGGAGTTATTGCCTGTCAGAGCTGTCACGAATCCCCTCACGGTCTGTACCCTGTCAGATACGAAGGTGAGGAAAGAACTGTTGACCTGACTACCCATAAGCAGGCTCTGCAGTTCTCACCTGACGGAAAATATGCAGGACCTGTAACATGTGCAGCATGCCACACGGTAAATGAATACGGTGTTCCTGTCCAGCTTACAGGAACAGATTATGAAAAAGACTACTGGGCATCTGTTGTGCTTATACACTTTATGAGAGAAGGAGACCAGAAACTGTCCATACAGGAGCTTGTAAAAAAGTATCCGTATAAAAAATCTAAAGAGATTGTCAAAAAAGGGTGGGAATAATCAAAAATCCTCAAGGGCAGGATTAACAGGCAAACAGCCGTATTTTGCTCCCTCAACCACTACAATCCTGCCCTTCTGTCTCACCCTTCCTTCTGAAATCCACTTTATAGCCTGAGGGTATATTCTGTGCTCGTAATGACGGATTTTTTCTGAGAGGGTTTCTTCGCTGTCTTCTGGTGTAAGAGGCACTACAGCCTGAACAATAACGGGTCCAGCATCTAAATCTGCTGTTACAAAGTGGACTGTACAGCCAGAAAATTTCACCCCGTACTCAACAGCCTGCCTCTGGGCATGAAGTCCTTTAAATGCAGGAGTTAATGAAGGGTGAATGTTTACAAGTCTGCCTTCAAATGTTTTTATAAACTCTTCTGACAGTATTCTCATGTATCCTGCCAAAACTACAAGGTCTGGCTTTTCCTTTTCTATTCTATCTATCAGATGTCTGTCGTAATCCTCCCTTGAGGCAAAATCTGAAGGATTGTGAAATTCAGAAGGTATACCAAACTGTTGAGCCACCTTTAGGCCGGGAGCATCTTCTCTGTTTGATATTACCAGACTTATCTTTCCTTTTATCTTACCTTCATCAAACGCTTTTGCTATTGCTTTCAGATTTGAGCCTCTTCCAGAAATAAGAACAACAATATTCATAGAAAATCCTTTTTTCTTTTAATTATACACTTTTTTCTCCTCCATAGAATTTAACTATATTATTGATATTTTTATAAAAAGTATATATATTTATAATGGGGGTTGAAATGATTATTTTTATAATTGCATTTATACTGCTTATTTCTGTAAAAAATGGGGAGAGCAACATTGTCGGGTCAAAACATGACCTGAGCACAACAACCACGACACAGGTATGTGTATTCTGTCATACACCTCACGGGGCAAGTGATATAGCAAAACCTTTATGGAACAGAAACATATCAGACATAACAGCCTTCCAGATGTATTCCAGTCCAACGATTGACAGTACTATAGATTCTTCTCCAAATCCTCCTTCCCTCGCCTGCCTGTCATGTCACGACGGAGTATCTGCAGAGGGAGATGCCAGTGCTGTTAATCCTTACGACACCCACAACCTGAGAAACGGTCCCGGTTCAGGAAGTGTTCCTGACACTACTTCACAGCCTAACTGTAATGCCTGTCATAATACAGGTTCTGGTATATATCCAAGGAAACTGTGGAGAATAGGAGCAAATCTAATGGACGACCACCCTATATCCATATCATATCCAACACCTGCCCAGGACCCAGACTTTAATATTCCTCCAGACCCTCAAAAAGGATGGCCTGACGTAAAACTGTTTAACGGTAAAGTAGAATGTCCTACCTGCCACGACCCCCACAATGGACAGCCCCTGTTCCTGAGAAAACCTAACGAGTATAGTCAGCTCTGTTTCACCTGTCACAAGAAATAATCAGTTATTCAGATTCCAGTCATAGGTGAGATAACTAATCTGGGGATTTTTTTCTACTTCAAGGAACTTCTTTTTACTCCTATCTACAGTATAATATTTCACAAATTTTAGAATATTATAATCACTGCCAAACAAATTTTTATACCAGTGGAAAATTTCAGACACAAAAACAGAGTTTTCTTCAGGAAGAACCAGAACTTCTGAGCTATTAATAAAATCTTTTACTATACTGTCAATGGTAAAATCTGCACTTGAGGGGGGAATATACCTGAGAGGAGGAGAAGACTGGGTTCCTCTGACGAGGGAAATGAGAATCTTTTCCCTGTTGTTTTTTGAAAGGAGAATCTCTTCAATATCTTTCAGAGAATACTTTTTTCCATCTATCTGATATTTTAATTTTGTGAAAAATCCATCTACTTCTTTAACAGACTTTTTAACCTTCATCTTCAGTATAAAATCAATAACCATCATGTTGTAAAGGTTTATAAAGAAAGAGCTATCTCCGTTTATATAAGACAGGTCAAAAAGGGACAGTTTTCCCGCTATGTTTTGAAACAGCTTATACTCAGGGGATAGTCTTAACTTCTTGTAGTTAACCGTTCCGTTATTTACATATCGCCTGATAATGCTTTCTGTTAGTATGTTAAACTCCTTGTAAATCTCATCAGGCTGATTTATAGATATACTGTTCCTGTCTAAATTTAGAATTACATCATTATTTACCGACTGTATGTATATACCTATACCACTTTTTATAGCCTGTGTTTCTGTAAATTCATGAACAAGGTCTATAAATAAGGCTGCAGTCCACGAAAAATCTTTTGTTCCGTATCCTGTTCCATATTTAGAATCAAAATACTCATAAAAACCAAATCTGATTGGCAGTTCAAGAATAGTTTTTTCAAGATGTTCCGCCTTTTGTTTAAACTTATATCTTTTCAGACCCTGATACAGCATCCAGTTTATGTTAATCCATACAGGACCTCTCCAGTAGTTTTTTGTGCTGAAATCTTCTCTGGTTCTGTCGTAATTTGGAATAGCAAAACAGTTCTCTTCGTGGATTTTACAGAAACTTGCTGAGTTCATTGTCTCAAAGAGCTCTACAGCCTGAGAATGGGAGGCAACACCACCAAAAAGAGGCATAAATCCTGCTGACGTTGCAACTTCTATCTGCTTTTTCTCAATATAATCATAAGCATAAAATATTTTCCCTTTCTTACTGTAAAGAATATCCCTCATTGAACGGGCTGTTGTCAAATACCACTCTTCAGCCTGTCTGCAGTCTTCACCTATTATATCAGCAATTTTTATGAGAGCTTCGTTTGAAGCAGACAAGACAGAGTTAAACAGAGGGTCAATCACAATAAATGGGCAGTCGTGAAATATTTTCCTCTCATCGTATCTGTGTTTTTTAAACAGTTCCAGAAGATAAATATATCGCTGATAATCTTCATCTTTTGGTCTTTGCTCAGGGTCTATTATTTTGTTGTCTTTCCTTTTAAATGGAGGAAGTTTTGCTGTCTTAAGGTCTATCCTTTCCAAAACTGAGTCCCACATAGGGGAGTTATCCATTCCAGATTCCCATGGATGTCTGATGTATATAAGACCGTTATCGTCAGGATTCCTCTCCAAATAAAAATATCTGTGAAACTTTATCAGCTTTGGATATATCCATCTGAGAAACTGTTTTGCCTTTTCTTTGTCTTTTGCGTTCTCGTATACCTTCAAAGCAGCGTAGGCATGTATAGGCGGCTGTGTTATCCCTGAGGTAAGGTGTTTTTTATTTGAAAATGGAGCTATATCTGTCTGCCAGAAGTCTGGTTCTGGAAAATACTTACCTAAATTTTGCCTGTCAAAAACTATGTGGGGAAGCATACCATTCTCCCACTGGGCTTCAAAAAGAGAAACAATTTCCTGAATAGCTCTGTCTGTATCATAACGGGAATATCCTATAGCTATAAATCCAGAATCCCAGTTCCACTGATGGGGATATAAATAAATAGATGGAACAGTAAAACGACCATTAAAATTCCTGTCAAGTATTTTTTTTGCTTTTTCAAGATATCTGTATATGGGCATAATACCCACCTCTCAGGTGGTTTCACACAATATCAACAGACCTTTCCCCTTCCTCAAGTTTACCTATCACATAAGCTTTTTCGCCTAATCTTTCCAGAAGATTTAACACTTTGTCTACATTTTCTTTAGGAATAGCTAAAATCAAACCTATGCCCATATTAAATGTTCTGAACATTTCTTCTTCTGGAACATTTCCTTCCTTCTGTATCCAGTTAAACACAGGAGGAATCTCCCAGCTGCCCTTTTTAACAACAGCTTTCAAACCTTTGTTTATTACTCTTATTAGATTACCAGGAATACCTCCACCTGTTATATGAGCTACAGCATGAATATCTACACTTTCAGCAAGTTTTAAAACTGTTTTTACATAAATTTTTGTAGGGGAGAGGAGTTCTTCACCTAATGTTTTTCCAAACTCTTCTATATGCTGAGTATAAGAATAACCTCTGGTCTCAACTATTTTTCTCACCAGTGAGTATCCATTGCTGTGGACTCCTGAAGAGGCAATACCAATCAGAACATCTCCTTCTGCTGTTTTTGAGCCGTCAACCATCTTTTCTTTTTCCACAACACCAACAGCAAACCCTGCAAGGTCGTATTCCCCTTCCCTATACATTCCGGGCATTTCTGCTGTTTCTCCACCAATCAGTGCACATTCAGACTGTTTACACCCTTCAGCTATTCCCTTCACAACACTTACAGCAACTTCTGGCTTTAGCTTTCCTGTTGCAAAGTAATCAAGAAAGAATAAAGGCTTTGAAGTGGTTGTTACAAGGTCATTTACACACATTGCCACAAGGTCAATGCCGATTGTGTCGTGTTTATCTAATATCTGGGCAATCTTAAGTTTTGTTCCTACACCGTCAGTGGAGGAAGTTATTACCGGTTGTTTAAACTTTGCTAACTCAAGAAGATAAGCCCCTGCAAAACCACCGATAGGAGTAATAACATTTTTATCAAATGTGTCCTTAACAAAACCTTTAATCTGCTGAACAAACCTGTCAGCTTTTTCAATATCTACGCCTGCATCTTTGTAACTGAGCATCTTTTACCCCTAAAAGTTTTCTTCAGAAATTATTTTCAGTTTCCCGTTTTCAACGGTTATATATAATACCTTTTTTACTGTCTTTATTTCATCTCCTGAAAGAAATCCAAGATTAAGGTAAACAGTAAAGTATTCAGTATTGTTATCTCTTTTATCGTAAAGCACCATTTTATTAACAGCACGAACAAAAGGAGTATCTCCGTAAGAGAAAAACAGCCTTTTATATGATTTTACAATGTCGTAAACAGTTCCTTCCTTTGAGCCAAAATTGGAAGAATACAGACCCAATAAAGGGGCTGTGTCACCCCTGTATACATCTAACAGAGCCTGCAGGTACCTGTTAACAAAACTGTTTATTCTATTTTTTAAGGAAACAAACTCATTTAAAGGAAGTTTAACAAATCTCTCCTGAATTACAACTGGTGTTTTTTTCAGTTTTATGTAGTGATAGAGGGCATTAAAACTACTGTTATTCAAAATCACACATCCTTTTGAGCTAAAAAACAGGGGGTTTCGTTTTTGGGAACCATGTATCCATATCCCGTCTCCGTCCCTTTTTATAACAAATCTATCTAAAGCATTAGGATAGTTCAGAACAAATGCCCCTGCACCGTAGTAAGACGGAAGAGAGTTCTCAGGTTTAAAAGCTGTGGCAAAATAAACCCCTGAAGGGGTTCTCATGTCTCCCTGTTTTCTCTTATCCCCAAACTTTAGACCTGTGACAGCGATAAACTGGTCAGCAACAACAGGATAACCATCCTCCATCTTGATAACAAGCATCTTTTGATAAGATTTACTCACAACAACAGCATAAAGGTATGGGGGAAGCTGAAGAACATTCCCATAAACATACTCCTCTGAATAAGCCTTAAGAAAAAAAATCAGGAAAAATAATAAAACCTTAATCATAATCCAAAGTATTTAACAGCAATAAACATAACAATCCACGTGTATATACCAGCTACCACATCATCTGCCATAACCCCAAAACCTGAGGGAAGTTTCTCAAAAAATCTGACTGGTGGAGGCTTTACAATATCAAAAAATCTGAAAACAACAAAAGCAAGAAGAAGATGCTGCCACGTGGGAGTGAAACCTATCATAGCAACCATATAACCGGCAACCTCGTCAATAACTATGTATTCAGGGTCTTTCTCTTTGTAGCTTTCCACAACAACGGTGGAAGCCCATATACCTATCAGAAAAACTGCAACAGTTATGGATATCTGGTTCAGTAGCTGATACTGACCTCCCTTTGTCCAGTAAATCAAAATAGGGATTAATCCAACAAGTGTTCCCACTGTTCCTGGTGCAACAGGAGACTTTCCTGCAAAAAAACCTGTTGACAGAAAGTATGCAACCATAAGCTTAAAACTGTCCTGTGAGGAGTTTTCTAAATTTTTTTCAGGATTTTCCAACTAAAAATCTCCTTTAAATCTTTGATTTAACATTATCCATTATACTGAAAAAGTTGATAAAAAATGATTTAACCTTTAAAATTTATAACACTGTTATAAAAAATATGGAGAGGCGATATGTCCTGGATAACTCTGGATAAAATAAAAAAACTGCAGGAACAGTTTGATTTTGTTCAGATTAACGAAAGTGATAAAGGTTTCCACTCTGTTGAAGTTCCAAAAGAGAACTTTAAACAGTTCGTTCAGTTCCTGAAAGAAGACCCAGATTACAGATTTAAGATGTTTATAGACTGGACTATAGTAGACCACGGACAGAAAGCTGACCCGAGATTTCAGGGGGTATTAATTCTATTTTCTCCGGAGTACAAAGAGAGAATCATAGTAAAAACATGGGCAACAGACGAAACACTCCCCACACTCACAGACATATGGGCTGGTGCTAAATGGGCAGAAAGAGAAGCATGGGATATGTTTGGTATAAAGTTTGAGGGACATCAGAATCTGGTTCGTATGTTTATGTGGGAGACGTATCCCTACCATCCATTGAGAAAGGACTTTCCACTAAAAGGATACGAAGAGGTTGAGCTGCCTTCCCTTAACGAAAAAGAGAGAATGGACCAGTTAGAAGGTCTTCAAAACTACTCAAGGATGCATACAGCCCTTCCAACATTAGAGGATTTAGAGATAACCCAGAAAAAGAGAATGCCTAATAAAAAATCACAGGTTGTCCTGAACTGGGGACCCCTCCATCCAGGAACACACGGAACAATATGGTTTTTATTTGATATGGAAGGTGAGTACGTTCAGGAATGTGACATCATCATCGGACAGCTCCACAGGGGAGTAGAAAAGCTCGCAGAAAACCTTAATGTTCAGCAGATAATACCTTACACAGACAGGATGGACTACATAGCATCAATGAACGAAAACCATTCTGTATGTGTTGCAGCAGAAAAACTTTTAGGAATACATGAAAAGATTCCAGAGAAGGCAAAATACATCAGGACAATGCTTGCAGAGCTTTCAAGGATAAACTCACACCTACTGTGGCTGGGAACTTATGCCCTCGACCTTGGAGCTTTAACCATGTTCCTGTATACCTTCAGAGAAAGGGAAAAGATAATGGACATATTTGAAGGTATAACAGGGGCAAGATTTACCATAAACTACTTCAGGGTAGGAGGAGTTTACGCAGACCTTCCTTACGGTGCATTAGATGCAATAGAGCATTTCATAAAGGATTTTCCAACAAGACTGAACGATTACGAAACATTGCTGACAAGAAACAGGATATGGCTCAGAAGAAATATAGACGTTGGAATAATAACAGAAGAAGACGTTTACAGCTATGGTCTGACAGGAGCTGTTGCAAGGGCATCAGGCGTTCCATACGACCTGAGGATTATAGACAAGTATGATGCTTACGGTGAAGTAGAGTTTGACGTTCCTGTTGGTGAAAAGGGAGATTCTTATGACAGATATTTAGTCAGAATAGAAGAGATGAAACAGTCCGCAAGGATTGTACAGCAGTGTATAGAAAAATTGAGAAAAATGTCCAAAAACGACCCATTCTTCTTTGAACCTGAAGACAAAAAGATGAAGATTACAATAGACGGAAGGGGAACAAAGCTGTTCAAAGGTGAGGTTTATGCAGGAGCTGACAATCCACGGGGAGAACTTGGAGTTTACATATTTATGCCAAAAGATGGAATAAAACCCCACAGATTCAGACTCAGGTCTGGAGCCTTTTATAACCTCCAGATATTTCCAAAACTGATGGTCGGCAGACCAATAGCAGATGCCATAACAATTCTGTCAACAATTGACCCGGTTGTTGGGGAAACAGACAGATAGGAGGAAGCAATGGGAATAAAAAAGGTTGGATTAAATAGAAATGTTCAGCCCCAGACACTGACAGAAAAGATATTTTTCTTAGACTTTATGAAAGGGCTGAAAACAACAATAAAACATCTGTTCAGAAAGGTTATAACTGTTGACTTTCCCTTTGAGCTTGTAGAGCCTGCACCAAGATTCAGAGGCGTCCATGGTCTGAGGAATGTTGACGGAACAGAAAAGGAAGATTTTGACGCGTGGGTTAAAAAGCTGAAGATAAAACCTCCTGAGATGGGAGAAACCAGGTGTATAGCCTGTAAGTTCTGTCAGGCAGCATGTCCTGTCCCTGAGATATTCATAATAAAAGCGGAAAAGTTAGACGTTCCTGAAGACCATCCCCATCACGGGTTGAAGGTTTTATCCCAGTTTGACATGGATTTATCAAAATGCATGTTCTGTGGACTGTGTACACTTGCCTGCCCAACAGTATGTATAATCCATACAGATGTTTACGACCTGTCTTCTTACACAAGAAGAGGATGGGTTCTCAACAAAGAAACTCTGTCAAAAATAGCTGATGACTTTATAGCAAGAAGAGGCAAAGAAAAATATGACGAAAAGTCCCACTGGCCAGACTGGCAGAAGATATGGGATGATTCAGATACAGCAAGGGCGAAAGCATGGGATAACAACCCTCCAAAGTTAGGTCCTAACTACGCAGACCAGCAGTGAAAAAGGGGGACTTTGCTCCCCTTACACTTTCAGGTTTATAATATCATTCTGCAAAAACTCTTCAGGTGGTTTTTAGTTGAAACTGACAGGAAAAAAGCAGCTTATCTCAATAATAAAAGACCGTATTAAAAAAGAAGGAAGTCTGTCATTTAGAGATTTTATGGATATGGCTCTGTACTATCCAGAACTTGGCTACTATACCTCTCCAGAAGAAAAAATAGGTGGCTTTGGAGACTTTTTCACAGCCTCTGAGCTTGATAGGGCATACGGTGAGCTTCTGGCAGAGCAGTTTGTTGAGATTTATGAGAAATTAGAAGGAAAAAATTTTCAGATTGTTGAGATAGGAGCAGGTAAAGGGTATCTTGCTTACGACATTCTGAATTTTCTAAAAAATAAATATTCAGAAATATTTGAAAACAGCCAGTACATAATCATAGAAAAATCACCATACCACATAAAAACACAAAAAGATATTCTTAAAGAGTTTCCTAACGTTAAATGGGTTCAGGACATTATAGACTTTGAAGATGAGAGCATCACAGGGGTGATATTTTCAAACGAACTGTTTGACGCATTTCCTGTTCATCTGATAAGAAAAATAAATGGAAAGATTTATGAGGTTTATATCTCTTTAGATGAAGAAGATAATGTTCAGGAGATACTGAAAGAACCTTCTGAGGATATTATCAGATACTTAAAAGAGCTGAGCATCAACATTCCTGAAGGAATGCAGACAGAAATCAACCTTGACGCTGTAGATTACATACAGAAAATAGGAAGAAAACTGAGAAAAGGTTACGTTATCACAGTAGATTACGGTTATCCATCTGCTGAGCTTTATAAACCTTACAGAATGAGGGGAACTCTCCTGTGTTATTACAGACATCAGTATTCAGAAAACTTTTACCAGAATGTAGGGATGCAGGACATCACCTCTCACGTTAATTTTTCAGCTCTAAAGTATTACGGAATGATAGCAGGCTTAGATTTTACAGGATTTACAGACCAGGCACACTTTTTAACAAATTTAGGACTGATGGACATAATGGCAGAGCTTCAGGAGAAAAACGATATTCAGTCTTACGAGAGATTAAACAGACTCAAAACCCTTGTCCTACCTAAAGGAATGGGAGAGAGATTTAAGGTTTTGGTTCAGCATAAAAACATAAAAAATCCCCAGATAAAAGGTCTTGAGATGTTACCATATATGAGTGATAGATACAGACTGTAAGGAGAAAAGAATGATTTTTACATCTGCATATGCTTCCCAGCAAAAACAGATGATTGACTTAATGTCAACAGGAGACCCAGTAGCAGACCTTGTGTATAAACTTCTGTTTGCCCTTGTTTTCCTTGTAATAGGAGCTTTTTCCCTGTGGTATGCAGGAAGACTTGCCCTTATCAGGCATATAACCTATAAAACAGCATTTTTGATAACCCTCATAGCATATGTAATTTTAGGTCTTATAAGAACCCTGATGATCTGGGCTGGCATTTATGCTCCGGGGATGCTATGGATACCTGTATTAATTGCTGTAACTATAGAAATTTTTGTGGCAAAATACTTTCTCCGTTCAACATGGGTAAAAACAGTTATTGCTGTCGTGCTGGGAAATGTGATGACAGTAATAATCGTTCTTCCTGTTTTTGTTGTTGCAGGCTCTCTATGGGCTTATCTGCTTGCATCAAAAGGTGGTTGAAATTATCTTCAGTTTCCATATTATATGGGCGAAAATAAATAAACAAAGGTTAAAGCCATGATTGTAGAACTGAAAGAGAAATTAAACCAGCTTTCAAATAGGTTTGAAAACATAAAAGAGATTTTAAAACCTGAAGAGTTAGAATCACAGCTGAAAAAGTTAGACGAAGAAATGGGAAAACCTGATTTCTGGAGCGACCAGAAAAAGGCACAGGAGACAGCAAGCAGGAGAAACAGTATCGCAAACAAGTTAGAAGAGATAAAAGGAGTAGAGAACAGACTGAAAGATATAGACGAATACATACAGCTCCTTGAGATAGAGTATGACGAAGAAGCAGAAAAGGTTATAAATGAAGAGTTAAACCAGTTAGAAAAGGAGATAAACAGATTAGAAACGGCAAGTCTGCTGTCAGGAGAATACGACTTTAAAGATGCTATACTGACCCTTCAGGCAGGCTCTGGAGGTGTAGAAGCCTGCGACTGGACTGAGATGCTACTGAGGATGTACCTCAGATGGGCGGAAAAAAATGGATTTCAGGTTGAGATGGTAGATTATCAGCCAGATGATGTAGCAGGAATAAAAAGTGCAACAGTTATTGTGAAGGGTCCATATGCTTACGGATATCTGAAAGGTGAGCAGGGAGTCCACAGACTGGTCAGAATATCTCCATTTGATGCTAACAAAAGAAGACATACGTCTTTTGCCGCTGTATCAGTCATACCAGAAATAGGAGAAGAGGTTAAGGTTGAGATAAAAGAAGAAGACCTGAGAATAGATACATTCAGGGCATCAGGAGCAGGGGGACAGCACGTTAACACAACAGATTCAGCTGTAAGAATTGTTCACATCCCAACAGGCATCACAGTATCTTGCCAGAGCGAAAGGTCTCAGATTCAGAACAGAGCAAAAGCGATGCAGATGCTGAAGGCAAAACTTTACCAGTATGAACTACAGAAACAGAAAGAGAAACAGAAAGAGCTTGAAGGTGAGAAGAAAGATATCTCATGGGGTAGCCAGATAAGGTCTTATGTGTTCCACCCTTACCAGATGGTAAAAGACCTGAGAACAGGACACGAAACAGGAAATATAGAAGCTGTTATGGACGGTGAGATTGACGGATTTATTGAAAGCTATCTGAAGTGGAACGCTTCAGAAAAACAGCAAAACTAATCATGAAAGATAAATTCATCATAACCATTCATGACGTAAACGGTATTAAGCAGTATACACTGAAGCAGATAGTAAAGAGGTACATCCTGTATTTTGCCAGCTTTATTTTATTTTTTGTTTTTACAAGCACGGCAGTTATATATTTCCTGACAAAAGAAGTATCACAGCTTTCAGCAAAAAAAGAAAAGTTGCAGAGTCAGTTTATACAGATGACAAAGGAAAACATCGCCCTGAAAAAAAGTATTGAACAGAAAAACTCAGAGCTTAAACAGATAACAGAAAAACTGAAAAACATTGAGGAGATGATAGGAATAAGACCAGAAGAAGAAAAAGATCTGTCTCACAGAATAAACCAGCTTTCCCTAACAACAGCCCAGATATACCACATGTTCAAAAACATCCCCAACGGCTCACCACTAAAAAAAACGGTGATAACAAGCAGATTTGGATACAGAAAACATCCTGTTAACGGCCAGAGGGACTTCCATCCGGGAGTTGACCTGAGGGCAAAATGGGGAACGCCTGTATATTCAACAGCAAGGGGTATTGTTGAGTATGCAGGAAAAAAGGGAAATTACGGAAAACTTATCATAATACAGCACAACTACGGATTTAAAACACTTTACGGGCATCTGAGCAAAATAAAAGTAAAGATGGGAGATTTTGTTGAAAAAGGACAGCTTATTGGATACTCTGGAAATACAGGACTCATTAATGGACCCCATCTGCACTATGAAGTCAGATACTTGCAAAGACCATTAAATCCTGTCAATTTTATAAAGTGGAAAAAGTTAGATTACAAAAAAATATTCACCAGAGAGAGGCACGTAAAATGGGAATCTTTAATAAAAGCAGTAACAGCAAACCTACAGACAGTTCCAGAACAACAATTATCAGTGAAGGCTCATTTATATCAGGGGAACTGAAATTTAAAGGCTCTGTCCATATTGACGGTGAAGTGGAAGGAAGTATAATGTGTGAAAATGTTGTAACAGTAGGAAAAAATGGGAAAGTGAGAGGAAAGATATCTGCTGAAAAGATTATCATAAATGGATATGTAGAGGGAAATGCTGACTGCAACAGTGTGGAGATACTCTCTGGTGGAAAATTTACAGGGGAAATCACCTATAATGAAATAACCATAGAGCCAAAAGGAATATTTGAAGGAACAGTAAAACTAAAAACAGGAAAAATAAAAAACATAAAAGAGGCAAAGGAGGAAAATGAAGCAGTCCAGTAATGCTATTATCCTCGTTTCTGGAGGAATGGACAGTGCCACGCTCCTGTGGCTTGCAAAAAGAGAGTTTTCAAAAGTTTACGCCATATCATTTGACTACGGTCAGAAACACAAAGTAGAGCTCCAGTTTGCAAAGGAGCTGGTGAAGGAAGCAGAGGTAAATAAACATTTCATCGTAGAAGTTCCCCATCTTAAAGGAATAGAAGGCTCAGCCCTTACAGACGAAAGTATAGAAGTGCCTTCTGAAGAATATACAGAGGAACCTCCCATAACAACTGTTCCCATGAGGAATCTGAACTTTTTAGCCATAGCTGCATCATTTGCAGATGTTTACCAGATAGAAAACATAGGCATAGGCATACATTCTGTTGACAGCCCGTATCCTGACTGTAGAGCAGAGTTTGCATCTTCTGCAGAAGCAGCAATAAACGCATCATCTGTGATGGTTGCAAAAAAGAAAAACAGGATTAAAGTATGGACGCCATTTTTAGGAATGACAAAGACAGATGTTCTAAAGTTAGGTTTAGAGCTTGGCGTCCCATATGAAAAAACATACTCCTGCTACAGGGGAACGGTTCCTCCCTGCGGAGAGTGTGCAACGTGCAGGCAGAGGGAAGAAGCATTCAGAACACTGGGATTAGAAGACCCAATAAAAAGCGGAAGGTAGATAGATGGGAAAAAGTAAAAAGGTTGTGATTGTAGAATCACCAAAAAAGGCAAGGGAGATACAGAAGATTTTAGGGAAGGACTTTTCTGTAAAGGCAACAATAGGTCATTTTAAAGACCTCCCAGAAAAAGAGATGGGAGTTGACCTTAAAAGCTTCAAACCAAAATTTGTTATAAAATCAAAAAATCACAGAAAAATACTGTCTGAGATAAAAAAACTTGCAGAAAATGCTGAAGTTTACATAGCAACAGACCCAGACAGGGAAGGTTATGCCATAGGATACTTTATGTATGACGAGCTGAAAAAGAAAGCAAAAGGAATCAAAAGGGCAGAGTTCCACGAGATAACCCCCAAACATATAAAAGAAGTGATAAAAAAAGCCCCGGAGTTTGAAAAAACAAACTTTGGTCTGTTTGATGCATTCTTAGGCAGAAGAGTTGGAGACAGAATTGTTGGATACATACTCTCTCCCATTGCATCTAAAGAGATTGGAGGAAGGTTCAGTGTGGGGAGAGTTCAATCTCCTGCTGTAAGATTAGTGGTAGAAAGAGAAAGAGAAATACAGTCATTCAAGCCAACACCTTACTACGTTTTATCTGTCCTGTTGGAAAAGTCAGATATTCCCTTTACAGCATTTTATGAAAAACAGAGAATAGAAGACAAAAATTTAGCAGAAAAGATATACGAAGAAATCAAAGAGGAAACAGAAGCAACAGTTGTAGAGATACAAAAAAAGCAGGTAAAGCAGTCTCCAAAACCACCATTTACCACATCTGTTTTACAACAGACAGCAAATGCCCAGCTAAGGTTTTCCCCAGAAAAAACGATGCTCCTTGCACAGGATTTATTTGAAAACGGTCTTATAACATATCACAGGACAGACAGCGTCAGGATATCTGATGAAGCAGTAAAAAAGATAAGAATGTTTATAAAAGAATATTTTGGAGAGGAATATCTGCCCCCAAAGGCAAAAAAATACCGCTCAAAAAACACGCAGGCAGATGCCCACGAAGCCATAAGAATAACAAACTTTGTTCCAATAGAAAAACAGAAACAGCTCGTTCAGGAAAAAGGCCTGACAGAAGACCACTTCAAGCTCCTCAGGCTGATTTACCAGAGAACAGTAGCATCACAGATGAAAGAAGCAGTCTACGAAAGAACAACAGCAATTTTTGATATAAAAGGTTACAGATTCAAAACAACTGGCTCTGTAATAATCTTTGACGGATACAAAAGGCTTTACAACATAGAAGACAAAGAAGATACACAGAAAATTCCCCCTCTGCAAAAAGGAGAAAAACTCCAGAAATTAGACCAGAAATTAGAAGAAAAGTGGACAAAACCACCACCACGCTACACAGAAGGTTCACTGGTCAGAAAGCTTGAAGAATTAGGCATAGGCAGACCTTCTACATATGCAACCATAATGAAAACAATAAAAGACAGAGGATATGTTGTAAAGGAAGGAAATGCACTGAAGCCAACTCAGGCAGCATACGAGCTGATAGATTACTTAGACAAAAAATACAGCTGGGTTGTAGATTACGACTTCACAAAAAATATGGAAGACTTCTTAGACAGCGTAGAACAGAGAAAAAAAGACTGGAAAGAGTTCGTAAAACAGATTTACGAAAAAACCCAGTCCTCAGGGAAAACTGTAGTTTCAAAAAAGATGCTCCAATATGCGTTAGACCTTGCACAGAAACATGGGAAAGACATATCCCACATATTAGACAATCCAAAGGAGCTGAAAAAATTTATAGACCAGCATAAAGATACAAAACCTACAGAAAAACAGATATCATATGCAAAATCCCTGTCAGAAAAAACAGGAATTGAATTGCCAGAGGATGTTCTACAGGACAGGGATAAGATGAAAAAATGGATAAACAGGGCAAAAAAAGAAGCAATGAAATCATACATCCTGTCAGAAAAACAGAAGGCAGTCCTCATAAAAAACGGCAGAGAAGACCTGATAGATAAACCAGAAAAAGCATTAAAATGGCTGAGCAGCTACTTTAAAAAAAGAAGAAAATAAAAAGGCGGGTCTGATAGACCCGCAGGAAATGGAGGGGGAGGGAGGGGGATGCTAACTAAAGTTAACTATAATTTAGACCATACGTTCCTTATTAGGAATGATTTTTATCATATAAAAAAATTATTAAGATTTTTTTATCAGAAAATCTTTAAAAATTAAGGACTTATAGATTTTATGACTGACTATAGACAACAGTAATGATAGAATTATATAATGACGAAAAAATAAAAAAGGAGAACTAAATGATAGACAGAGAAACTGTCTTGAAGGTGGCCCAGCTTTCAAAACTGAAACTAAAAGAAGAAGAGGTTGAGCTATTCTCAAAACAGCTTTCAGACATTTTAGGATTTATAGAAAAACTTGAAGAATTAGATACAGAAAATATATTACCTTTTTATGAATTAATAAATCAGGAAACGCCTATGAGGGACGACCATATAGAAGAAGGGTTGACAAAAGAAGAAGCCCTTTCCAATGCTCCCCAGTCTGAAAGGGGATTTTTTGTAGTCCCAAGGGTCGTTTCCGCTGAATAGAGGAGGAATTTTTTAGATGGGTGAAGTCTTAGACGAAAAAGAGTTAGAAGCAAGAAAAAAAGCCTTAGAAAGTGCCCTTGCCCAGATAGAAAAGAAATTTGGAAAAGGGTCTGTTATGACCCTCAGCTCAGAGGCTATAAAGACTGTTGAAGCAATACCTTCAGGTTCTCTCACATTAGACATGGCAACAGGTATTGGTGGAATACCAAGGGGAAGGATAACAGAAATTTTTGGTCCAGAATCTTCAGGAAAAACAACACTTACGCTCCACCTTATCGCAGAAACTCAGAAAATAGGAGGAAAAGCTGTATTCATAGATGCTGAACATGCATTTGACCCAAAATACGCAAAAGCAATTGGCGTAAACATAGACGACCTGATTGTCTCACAGCCAGATTACGGAGAACAGGCATTAGAAATAGCAGAAACACTTATCAGGAGTGGAGCTGTAGATGTTGTTATTATAGACTCTGTCGCAGCTCTTGTTCCAAAGGCTGAGCTTGAGGGAGATATAGAAGACTCTAATGTAGGACTGCACGCAAGGCTGATGTCAAAGGCAATGAGAGTTCTAAAAGGAGCTGTAAATAAATCAAACACTGCCCTTGTTCTTATTAACCAGATAAGAGAAAAAGTTGGTGTTATGTTTGGAAATCCTGAAACAACGACAGGGGGAAGAGCCATAAAATTCTTTGCTGATATGAGATTAGAAGTAAGGAAAAAAGATATAAAAGACTCTGGTGAAAAAGTAGGAAGCAGAGTTAAAGTAAAAGTGGTCAAAAATAAACTTGCACCTCCATTTAAAGAAGCAGAATTTGACGTTATATACGGAGAAGGTATCTCAAAAGAAGGAGAGATTTTAGACCTTGGAGAAGAGCTTGGAATAATCAAAAAAAGTGGAGCATGGTATTCATATGGAGATATGAAGATTGGTCAGGGCAGGGAAAAAGCAAGGGAGTTTCTAAAACAAAACCCTGAAATAAAAGAAGAAATAGAACAAAAAATAAGGGAGGGTATAAACAGTGGAGCTCAATGATATACTCACAAAGGCCGTTGAGGAAAATGCTACAGACATTCATCTGAAGATAGGGAGACATCCTGTATTCAGGATAAACAGGAAACTGACAGACAAGGAAGAGTTTGGAAAGATAAAAGAGCACGACATAGTAAATTTTATTAACACTGTCATAAAAAGCGAAAACAAAAAAGCAGAACTGATAAGAAAAGGAGAGATAGACATATCCTACTCCATACCGGGAGTTAGCAGATTCAGGGTAAACATATACAGGCAGAGAGGAACATATGCATTTGCATTCAGGATTTTAAAAACAAGGATACCTTCATTTGAAGAGCTAAACCTCCCCAAAAAACTTGCAGAGATTGCCCTTGAGAAAAGAGGACTCGTTCTCGTTACAGGTCCCACAGGAACAGGTAAATCCACAACCCTTGCAGCAATGATAGACTACAGAAACCAGAACATGGAAGACGTTATCATCACCATTGAAGACCCTATTGAGTATGTTTTTCACGATAAGAAGTGCTACATCGCCCAGAGAGAGATAGGACTGGACTCCACAACATTTGCCACTGCACTCAGGGCAGCACTGAGGGAAGACCCTGACGTTATAATGGTTGGAGAGATGAGAGATGTTGAGACTGTTGAAACAGCTTTAAGAGCTGCAGAGACTGGACACCTTGTCTTTTCAACACTTCATACGCAAGACGCAAAAGATACATTGAACAGGATTATAGATATGTTTCCATTAGAAGCACAGAACCACATCAGAATAATGCTTGCCTCAACCCTGAAGGCTGTAATATCCCAGAGACTTATTCCAAGAAAAGACCAGGAAGGTATAGTCCCAGCTGTTGAAATACTGATAAACACAGGTGCAGTATTTGACGCTATTATAGACCCAGACAAGTTTGAGACAATAACAGAGCTGATGGAAAAAGGTAGAAGTGAATACGGTATGCAGACATTTGACATGGCAATATTAGACCTTTACAACAAAGGATGGATTTCTTACGAAAACGCCCTTGCATACGCAACCAATCCATCAGACCTTGACCTAAAGATAAAAGGAGTTTCCTCTGGGGAGTATGACGCAGGAATGTATGGAATAGACGGAAAATATCAATAAATGGAGAAAGCAAAATCGTATGCACTGAAACTTCTTGCGAAAAAGGACTACTTTGAAAGTGAGATAAGGAGAAAACTATCCCAAAAAGGCTTTTCTGAAGAGGAAATAGAAGAAACTGTTATCTATTTAAAAAACCAACACTTGATTAACGACGATAAACTTTTAGAAAGGGTAAAGGAAAAAGCTATAGAGAAAGGAAAAAGCTCCACATACATAAAAAGAAAGCTTTTTTCTAAAGGAGTATCTATTGAGATTTCTTACGAGGAAGAGCTAAAATCAGCCATGAACCTATTAAAAAACAAATATATAGGGGAAAAAAGGTTTTACGATATAGTAAAATTTTTAAAAAATAGAGGTTTTTCATACTCAGTAATACAGGAAGCAGCCAATAAATTTTTAGATGAGGAAGAATGAAGGTTATTACAGAAGCAGACCTGCCTCTAAAAGAAGAAACAGTATGCACTATAGGTAATTTTGACGGTTTTCATAAGGGACATACTTTCATATTACAGGAAATAAAAGAGATTGCCCACAAAAAAAACAAAAAATCCCTCGTCATCACTTTTGAACCTCATCCTAAAAAGTTACTCAACCCGGAAAATACCCCCTGTAGAATAACAAATCTTGAAACAAAATTAGACCTGCTAAGACAACAGGGAATAGAATACGTGTATGTAATACACTTTGATAAAAGTTTTGCAGAGAAAAGCCCTGAAGAATTTATGGAATTTTTATCTAAAAATCTAAAATGTAGAGAGTTAATCGTAGGACATGATTGGAAATTTGGGTATAGAGGTAAAGGAAACATTGAAACAGCAAAAATCTTAGGAAACAAATTTAACATAAACATCACTGTAATACCTCCTTTAAAAGAAAACAATGAAAGAATAAGCAGCACAAAAATAAGACAGCTACTCAAGGAAGGAAGATTAGAAGAAGTGGAGCATCTCTTAGGAAGAACCTACTGCATTAAAGGAACTATTCAGAGAGGAAACCAAATAGGTAAACAGATTGGATACCCCACACTAAACATAAAACCATCAGAAGACCTCTGTTTAAAGAGAGGAGTGTATTCAGGTTTTGTATCTGTAAACAAACACATATATCCTGCCGTTATAAATTATGGTTCAAGACCAACTGTAGATGGAAAACAGATACTCATAGAAGCCCACATTATAGGAGAAAATATAAACATAAAAGAAAAAACAGAAATAAAAATCTTCTTCAAGAAATTTCTAAGAGAAGAAAAAAAGTTTGAAACTCTTCAACAGCTAAAAAATCAGATAAAGACAGACATAAAAAAAACCCTTCAGATGTTAGAGGTATAAAATGAGAAGATATATACTCTTTGCTTTATTACTCATATTCACAACCGTTTTTTCTGAGGAAGTTAAAGTTCCAGAAATTACCTTTCCTATAGAAATAATAGCAGAAAAAAAAGAGGAAAAACCCCTCCTATCTCCTCCTGAAAATATCAGTTTAAAAGAAAAGTTAGAAATAAAACTGTTTGTTGAAGAATTCAAACCAATACCTCCATATACAGTAAATCCACCTGTTCTAAACCTAAAAAAACCTTCTACATTCTTAGGTATTCCTGAAGAAAATGCCCTGATGTCAGGAGCAGTAGAAGACTTTCAAATGGGAAGGCTATTTTCTGCTAAAGAAAAGTTAGAAACATTAACAAAAAAGTATCCTGAAGTGGAATTTATAAACGATGCTTACTATCTTTTGGGAATTGTGTATTACAGGTTAGAAGAATATAAAAAAGCTTTAGAAAATTTTTCAAAAGGATGTAGCTCAAAAAATATATCAAAAGTAAAAGATTACTCGTGTATTTCAGCAGTAATACTTAATCTCCGCTTTCATAATCTAAAAGAAGCAGAAAACATGTTAAAAAACATAGATTTGATAGACGACAACTCACTTTTCTGGCATAGTGTTCTATTTGCCCATTTAGGAAACCCAAAAGAAGCTCAAAATCTGGCAAAAGACATTAATTGTGAGGACTTAGACATAAACTTTGTTGAGTATTGCAGATACATTAAGGGATATCTCCTTTTTGCAACCCACAGATTTAAAGAAGCATTAGAAGTGTTAAAGAACATTGACATTCCCACATATTACAGACATCTTTTGTTACTCAAAGGATTTTCCTACTTAAACTTAAATGAACTTTCTAAAGCTACCGCTTACTTTAACAAGTTTCTTGAAGGATACGGCTCTGTTGAAAAGATTTCAGACTATGCCATCTATGGACTTGGAATAATAGACATAAAAACAGGAAACATAAAAAAAGCCATTGAAGATGCTGGAATTTTAGAAGTAAGAAATCCTGAGCTTTCTCAAAACCTATACATAAAAATAGCAGAAGAATTAGCAGACAGAAAAGATTTCATAAATGCATTCGTCATTTTACAAAAATCAGTAAAAACTGGAAATAGATACATAGATTACCTTAGAAAAAAGATAGCTGTTACTGCTTACAACACAGGCAATTATCAGTATGCATTTTTGATGTTCAAAGACATAAATCAGCCTGAATTTTTCCTGTATGCAGGATATGCTCTCTTAAAACTTAACAGACCAGTTCAGGCAAAAGAATACTTTGAAAAAGCATACAGACTGGCAGAAAAAAACCAGTTAAAAGAAACAGCCTTAAAGTTTTTAGCTGATATATACTTTCAGCTCAGACAGTTTAGAGAATATTTAAACGTTGTAAAACTGCTAAAAAGTTACGACCAAGAGTATGCGTCTAATCTCTTAGGATGGTATTTCTTTGTAAAAAAAGAATATCAAAAGGCATATCTGTCATTTAAAGACCCTTACATGAAAGCAGTATCAGCCTTTAACGGAAATATGTTAAAGGAAGCATACCAGATTATAAAAGACAAGACAGACAGAAAATATAAATTTCTACTGGCATACATATACCTTAAAGAAGAACAGTTAGATAAAGCACGAAAAGTTTTAAAAGAACTTTCCAGAGGTAACGACAAAATAGCTGAAGAAGCTGGATATCTTTACGCCTATTCTTACTTTTCCCAGCAGAAATACCTTCAAGCTGCACAGGCGTTTAAAGAGTTTGCCCAGAAATATGAAAACACAAGATTAGGAAAGTTAGCAACTTTACGGATGGCAGACAGCTACTACAATGCAGGCAACATAGAAAAAGCACGGCAAATATACAGACAGTTTATACAAAAATACTCTAACTCTCCAGAAGCAATAGATGCAGCCTATCAGCTAACTATATTGGAAATGAAGTCATCAGAAGGAGACGTGGCACAACAGATTAACAGCTTTATACAGAAGTATCCTAACTATCCCTTCGTTAACCTTCTTAAACTACAACTTGCAGATTATTACCTGGAAAAACAGGAGTATGAAAAAGCTGAAGAAATTTACAAACACATAATTGTTAGTGATTCTAAAGAGTCTGATTATGCATTCTACAAATTAGGCTACATGTATTATATAAAGAAAGATTTAGAAAATGCTATAAAAACACTTACAGATTACATAAAAAAACATCCAAATGGAAAATATGTAGCCAATGGAAAAACTCTGCTGGTAAAAATTTACGACAGCATAGGAGATTACGAAAAAGCAATATCATTGCTGAAACAACTTCCAAACAATGATGAAAACATATTCAAACTGGCAGTTCTATACTACAAAAAGAAAGACCTCTTAAAAGCAAAAGAATATTTTGAAGACATTTATACAAGATTTCCTAAATACAGAAATGATATAGCTTACTACTTAGGAAAGATACAGATGGAGCTGGGGCATACTGATATGGCTAAAAAATTTCTGCAGGAAGCTATTGGAGGAACAGACTACTTTCATACAGCAGAAAGCTATTTCCTGTTAGGAGTTATTGCTGAAAAAGAAGGAAACAAAGAAGAAGCCTTAAACAGCTATATTAACGTTATCTACTTATACCCAGAGGCAAAGGAATTTGTTATCAAGGCAAGACTGAAAGCTGCCGAAATAATGAAAAAAGAAGGTCAGAAAAAAGAGGCAGCCTGCATGCTTAAACCTTTAAAAAACGAAAAGCTTACAGAAAAGTTAAACGAGCAGTTAAACAAACTTATAGAAGGATTGCCAGAATGCAGATAATAAGGAGGAGATAGATGGAATACATACTACAAATATTTCAAAAAGGGGGTCCTATTATGTATCCCCTCCTGTTTTTAGGAGTTCTATCTGTAGCGTTTATAATAGAGAGGCTTTACTCCCTTTCTTTCAGAAAAACCTTTCCTGTAAGGAAAATTGAAGAGATATCCTTCTATATACAGGAAAATAGAATGGCAGAAGCTATAACCATAGCAAAAAACACTGGCTCTGTAGCAACAAACCTTATAGCAGGCATTTTAGAAGCTTACATGAAAGGCAGAAAAACAGAAGAGCAGCTAAAAACTACAGCAGAAGAAATAGCCAGAACGGAAATTCCAAAATTAGAAGGATATGTGAATGCAATAGGAGCTATAGCTGCTATTTCACCACTGCTTGGATTTCTTGGAACAGTTACAGGAATGATACAGGTGTTTGAAGCATTATCAGTGGAAGGATTAAGTAACCCTGAAGTACTGTCATCTGGTATATCTCAGGCATTAATAACAACAGCATTTGGTCTTTCCATTGCCATACCTTCCCTTGCAGCATACTGGTATTTCAAGTCAAAACTTTCCTTTATTGTTTCTCAGCTTGAAAACTTAGCAATAGAAGTAGTCTATCAGCTAACAGAAAAAAAAGAAGAAGGTAAACAGTAATGAATTTCAGGAAGTATCTTCGCTCTGAAGATAGAGGCTTCATCGTAGATATGACAGCCCTTGTTGATATAGCTTTTATTATTATATTATTCCTCGGCATCGTGAGCACACTTGCTCCCATATCTTCCATAAATGTGGAACTACCAAAGGCAAAAGCAGAAAAAACAGCAGTTGAACCGCTGAAAATATTTGTTGACAAAGACGGAAACTACTACATAGGTAGAAAAAAAGCTTCAGAAAAAGAAATAGGAGAATTTATAAAATCAAAAGGAGCAAAATCACTCGTCATTGTGGCAGATAGAAGAGTGATGTATGGGAAAGTTGTCAGACTGATGGACATAGCAAAACAAAACGGTGTTGAAGAGATAAACATAGCAACAAGGAGAGGTGATTAGCAGTGACCGTAAAAGAGGAGATGGTCATTGCAGGTAAAATACATGGAACCCACGGTGTAAGGGGAGACCTGAAGATAGAAATATTCCCCCCAAACTTCAAACTTCCCCCTGTGATTTACATTAAAGACAAAAATGGTAACTTCTTGCCCCTTGAAGTTGAAGCATATTCCAAGAAAAAAGGTTTAATAAAATTCAAAGGCTATGAGGATTTAGACAAAGCAAAAAAGATAAAACACAGATACTTCTATGTAGAAGTATCAAAACTGCCTAAGTTAGACAGGGACACATTTTACGAATACCAGATTTTGGATGCAGATGTTATTTACAACGATAAACCTATAGGAAAAGTAGTAAAAATTGACGACAGACTCTCTACAGCATACCTGATAATAAAATGTGTAGACGAAAAAACGAGACATCTGCCGTTTATAAAAGAGTTTGTAAAAAAGGTAGACATCAAAAGCAGAAAGATTTACATACACCCTCCAGAGGGATGGTTTTCCCTTTAAAATATTGAAAAATTTAAAAAATGAATAAATTATCACCGTAAATAAATAAAAAGGAGGTATAAAAGATTTTAAAATTAGAGGTTCAAATACCACAGGAGGCTTTCTGGAGCATAGTTGGAAGCAGAGATGAAAACATAAAGTATTTTGAAGAGATTTTTGGAATAGATATATTTGCACGGGGAACAAGCCTGATTGCAGAAGGAGAAGAGGAATCTTTAGACAGATTTGAGGACTTTATGCACAAAGTAGCATCTTACTTTGAAGGAGGACATCACCTTTCACCACAGGATGTAAGAAATTTAGCTGTTGGATACAAAAACGAGACAGAGAAATCTGAAGAAAAAATCGTTGGAAATTACGAGACTATCCTGTTTACCCACAGAAAAAAACCTATAATGGCAAAAACTCCTTCACAGAAAGTATACATAGAAACTATAAAGAAAAATGACATAACATTTGGTGTTGGTCCAGCAGGAACAGGAAAAACCTATCTTGCTATGGCAATGGCTGTATCTTATCTGAAACAGCAGAAGGTAAACAGGATAATACTTACAAGACCTGCCGTGGAAGCAGGGGAAAAATTAGGATTTTTGCCGGGAACACTGACAGAAAAGGTTGACCCATATCTCAGACCCCTATACGATGCCCTTTATGAGATGGTTGACCCTGACAAAATAAAAGATATGTTAGAAAAAAACATTATAGAGATAGCTCCCCTTGCATTTATGAGGGGAAGAACTCTGAATGATGCCTTCATAATCCTTGACGAAGCCCAGAACACAACAAAAGAGCAGATGAAGATGTTTCTCACAAGAATAGGGTTTGGTTCAAAGGCTGTCATAACAGGAGATATCACACAGATAGACCTGCCTAAAGTATCCCAGTCTGGACTGATAGAGGCACTGAAGGTTTTAGAAGGGGTAAAAGGGATAGGAATATGCAGATTTTCAGAAAAAGATGTAGTAAGACACCCTGTGGTTCAGAGGATTATAACAGCATACGACAGATACGAGAGGGAGAATGAACAAAATTCTGATAAGTAAGGATGTTTATGACAGACAGATAACAAAAAAGTTTATAAAAGAAACTGCCTCTAAAATACTGAAAGAGCTCCAGTTAGACGGCGTTGAGCTGAGTATAACACTGACGGACAACCAGACTATAAAAGAGTTAAACAGGAATTGGAGAAAAAAAGACAGACCTACTGATGTTCTGTCTTTCCCTATTGACGAAAAACCTCCCGGATACAGATACAGAGTGTTAGGAGATGTTGTTATATCTCTCCCCTATGCAAAAAAACAGGCAGAAGAGATAGGCATTCCTTACAAAGATGAGGTCGTCAGACTGCTTATTCACGGAATTTTACACCTTTTAGGTTACGACCACGAGGTCTGCCCTGCAGAGGCTAAAAAGATGTTTTCTCTGCAGGACAGAATTTTCGGAAAGATTACTTCCAGCCGTATTCAACAGGAAAATTCTTAGATTTCCACTCTAATATGCCACCTTTCAGGTTGTAAACCTTTTTTATACCCATCTGTTCTAAGATTCTGCTGGCACTTACACTTCTGTTTCCACTTCTGCAGTAAACAAGAACAGTCTTATCTCTCAAACCGGGCAGATATATGTACCTAAAAAGCTGTACAGGAATAAGGTTTGCCCCCTTTATATGTCCGTCCTTCTCATACTCTTCAGGGGTTCTGACGTCAAGAATTATTACATTACTTCCTTTCATCAGTTTCTTAAACTCTTCAGCAGAAACATCTGTAAATGCTACTGCCTTATAAGAGAAAAATATTAAAACAGACAGAAATATCAGCCTTTTCATATCTCCTCCTAAGAAAGAATTTTTATCATTTTCTCGTCACTTAATTCTCTTGCCACATCTAAAGGTGTTTTACCAAAGCTGTTTTTTATATCAACAGATGCACCTTTTTTCATCAGCTCATAAGCTATATCTGCAGAGCTTGCTATAACAGAAAGGTGTAAAGGTGTATTACCTTCGTTACTCTGTGCATTAGGATCTGCACCATTATCAAGGAGAAGCTTTACTATGTCTGCATATCCCCTATCAACAGCAATGTGGAGTGGTGTTTCTCCAAAGGCTCCTTTTCCGTCAGGGTCTGCCCCTTTTTCCAAAAGATATTTAACAAGCTCTGTATCTCCTTCCTTTACTGCAACATGCAGAGGAGTTCCCTCATACTCGTAGGACCTGTTAAGGTCTACTCCCAATAAATCTACAAGTCTGTAGATTTCGTCGTAATCCCCTTCCATTATTGCAGTGATGAGTTTTTTCAGCAGCCGGATATTTTTCATAACAACCCCTCCATTATTATATGCTTATATTTTAAAATTTATACAATTCTGCCAGAAATAACAGTTTTTTTAGAGCCGTTTTTGTTTAAAACCTGTGCAACAGCATAAATCTCAACCTCTTCCTGAGACTCTTTTTCAACAGCTCTTATGGAGCTCACCTTCCCTACTCTTACAACAACAGGTCTGTCAGTGGGAATGTATCCCTTCTCTTCAAACTTTTCCATCAGTATGTCTGTTGCTGTCTCTTCGTCGTAATCAGTAATATCTCCATCTATTACTACTGTTATCTGTTTCACCTGTTCCATCTTACTCTCCTATCATCTCTCTGATGTACTTCTCTATAATGCCGATGCTCTGGTAAATCCTTCTTTCAATGGTTTTTTCTTTTGCCACTTTTTCTGGAGGATATATCTCTTCTTCTGTTGATTCAGGCCTTGCTATTATGTGTGTTATAAGACCTGCTCTGTCAACAAAAACAATCAGGGGAACATCCACTTTCTGTATCTGGTAGTTTATTATTGCGTCTCTATAACCTAAATAAACAGGAAGTTTCAGTGGAAGCATCTTTTTCAGTTCTTTCACTTCTTCAGGATTTGACCTGCTGAGTAAAACGGCCATAAAAACCACTCTGTCTTTATACTTCTCATAGAGGCTGTTCATCTGAGGCATAAACTTAAATGTTCCCGGCTGGTCTCCAATGGCAAAAAATACAACAACAGCAGGTTTATGGTCTATCACCTGAGATGCTTTAACTTCTTTTCCTGTCTCATCCCTTGACGTAAAATCCAAAAACTCCTTACCCACTACTGAGCTGTCAAAAGCAAAGCTCTGATAAAAAATCAAAAACAGTGCTATAAGTATTTTTTTCATCCTGCTATCTCCTTTCCTGTATTTTCCTCCCTTTCCTCACCAATCCCTGTCAGCTTTACTGTTGTTATACTGTTAACAGGCTTTTCAGAGCTAAACTTTATGTGTATGTAGTTTCCTGTAAGTCCTATTTTTTCTCCTCCTTTCTCACCTATTATTAAAGCCTCTAACTTTTTACCTAAGTATCTTTTTCTGAAATTCAGGCTCTTTTTCTTGGATATCTCTCTCATTATGTAGGTTCTTCTCTTTTTCTCCTGAGGATGGACAGGGTCTCCAAATTTTGTCGCTGATGTTCCTTCCCTTTTAGAGTAAGTAAACACATGCATATAAGCAAAAGGGATACTTTCAACAAATCTTCTGCTGTTTTCAAAAGCCTTATCATCTTCTGTTGGAAATCCTGTTATTATGTCTGTTCCTATGGCTGTTTCTGGTCTTCTTTTTATTATTTCTGTAACAACTTTTTCATACTGGAATGTTGTATAACCTCTCTTCATATCTTTCAGAACATTATCATCTCCAGACTGGAGAGAAAGATGAAAATGGGGAGCTATCTTTTCCTCTGAAGTTATCAGACCAAGGAGCCTGTCATCTACCTCATTTATTCCCATTGAGGAGAGCCTTATCCTGTAAAGTTCCTTTATCTTTATCAGCTCCTTAAGCAGGTCATAAAGGTATCCTTCCCTGTGGTCGTAGCCAAACTGGGAAAGCTGAGTTCCGGTCAGAACAATCTCCTTAAATCCTCTGTCCACCAATACTTTTACCTGCTGGACAATCTGACTAATCGGTGCACTTCTTACTTTTCCTCTGGCAAAGGGGATAATACAGAATGAGCAGAAACTGTTGCACCCTTCCTGAACCTTCAGTATAGGTCTTGCCCCTTCGTAAAAAGTGCTGATAAAGAATGTCTCAAACTGGGATTTTCTGAATATGTTGTCTAAAAATACTTTATTTTCTCTTTTTTCATTAATATACTGCTCAACAATCTCCAAAACTGCCGTTTTGTGGGAGTTTCCAATAACAAGGTCAACCTCTTCCATCTGAGAAAGCTGCTCAGGGGAGACCTGAGCATAACATCCTGTTGCCACGACAACCGCATCAGGATTTTTCCTTTTTGCCTGTCTCAATGTTTTCCTTGAGGTTCTGTCTGCATCATTTGTTACTGTGCATGTGTTCACAATATAAATGTCTGCAACATCAGAAAAATCAGACAGAGTATAACCTCTGTTTTCAAACTGCTCCTCCATAGCAGAGGTCTCAAAATGGTTCATCCGACATCCTAAAGTGGAAAATGCTACCTTTAACTTTTTCATATCGTATATTTTATACAGATTTTATGAAATTCCAATGAAAAAAATCAGAAAAAAAGCCCCTTTCGGGGCAGTGGCAGATAGGGGAGTAGGGAACAGGAGGTTTAGAAGATGAAACCAAGACCAAGTTCAAATATGTCAGACTCGTTAAACTGTCTGTTGTCTCTAATCTGGTAATCGGCTTTCAGGATAACGTTAGGATGGGGCTTAAAGTTCAGACCAACAGTCCATATGGTTTTGTCGTACTGACTGTTTTTTGTAAAGCCTGCCGGCACTTTTTCCTGGGTGTTATACCGTTCATATCTAACAAAGACAGGTAGTGAGTAGTCTTTATCGGAAAAGAAAGGGAATATGTCGTAAGCAACATTCAGATAATAACCGTAGACCTCCTTACCAACAGTTTTTCCTACTGCTGTAGATATCTTGTCTGCATCAGACAGATATCCTTTAACGTAGAGGGCTGAAATATCTAAATTTTTATAAGAATACTTAAGGTGTCCGTCAATAAGGGTAACCGTCCCGTCAAATCCGTCTCCCTGCCCTGAATTTCCTGTATATCCTGAAACCCCAAACAGCAGTCCGTCAACTCCTGTATAATCAATCCTTCCAACAAATGCAAAGTCCTCTGCCAGTGCTTTCCCACCAGCCTGTCTTCCTCCTTTTACCCACTTGCTGTCAGAAAATCCCTGATAGTAAAAGCCGTTTACTACACCAACCTGATAGTTCCATTTTTCCATATTACTGAATATCAGGACTCCGTTTTCATTCCATGTTGTTGGTATTATGTAGGTTTCCACTTCTGGCCTGTTAACAGAGTTAAAAAATACAGGTTCGTGGAGAAGGTTTGTCAGTCCCACTGGTATCAGATAGCTTCCAAGTCTAACATTAAAGTAGTCATTAAAAAGGAAATCCATATAGGCAAACTCTATCTTTACCTTTCCACCTCTTGATGTATCAGCTCCGTGCTCAAACTCTATTTCTGCATTAAGAATAATCCAGTCGTTAAACTTGTAACCTATGTATGGGATAAATCTGTAAATGTCTGTTTTATCTTTTATGTTGGATTTTTCAAATCTCTGGTAAATAATCTCTCCATATCCTCCAATAGACAGCCCAGCAGGGGTGAAGTAAACCTTTGAGGCTGCATAGCCCATACCTGAAAACTGCTGCTGTCTGAGTTCAGGAATTTCAACCTGCTGTTTAAGATTTGCAAGCTCTTCTATCAGCTGTTGATTCTGCTCCTCTAACTGCTTCAGTCTGCTCTCAATCTCCTGTAAAGTTGCACTATAAGAATAAGAAAATAAACCTGTTAAAAGAGCAAAAGATAAAATTCTCTTCATTATTCCCTCCTGATATTGAGATTTTGTTTCAATTAATTTATAGTTTTAAAAACTTTGTTTTTATGACTTTTCAGAAAATTTGTCATAAAAAAAACTGAAAAAGTTTTTAACCTGATATATAGGAGGTTGAAGATGAGATTTATGCTGACGTTTTTGATATGGATAGGTTTTTCCTATGGTGGATTACTGATAAAACCAGAAAAAGCTATAAAAGATATGTTTCCACAGCACAGTTACACAAAAAAAAGTTTTCTCCTTGGAAAAAAGGAAAAAGTGCTGATAGAAAAACAGTTTAAAACAAAAATAAAAAGCTCTCTGTTTACTGTTTATCTTATAAAAGACAAAGAAGGTAAAACTGTTGCTTACTCACTTCTGCATTCCCACAGGGTAAGAACAAAAAAAGAGACTGTTCTAATCACAATGAACAGAGACTGTCAGGTATTGGACGTGGAGATTATAGCATTTTACGAACCACCAGAATACATTCCCCCTGAAAAGTGGTTAAAACTGTTTAGAAATCTCTCTCCTGAAAAACTCCCTTACATAAAAAGGAACATCCCCAATGTTACAGGTGCCACATTATCTTCCCGGGTTATCACAGACTCTGTTCGTCAAGGAATAGGTATCTGTAAGTATTATCTGAGGGAAAAACTAAAATGAGATACGTGGTTCAGCACAGGAAAGCTTCATACATAAAATTTCTGGTTGTTATGCTGTCTATCTTTGTTCAGGGGTTTTTAACTCTTTTTGTAGTAAACAAACTGCTTTCTGGAGAGTTTTTCCCTGAAGATATCAAAAACTTAGTGGCAGGAAATCCTGATATTTTTTTAGAAGGAATAGAGACAGGACAGATAGTGGAAAAGGTTCATATTGAGCTTTTTCTGCTGTCTGTTGTCTTTCTCACTGTGTTTTCAATAAACCTGAGATTAAACATCAAAGACAGCCACAAAATAACCCTGTCCATCTTTTCCTTTTTAAACATATGGGTTTATGTGCTGTCTTTCTTCCTGATAAAACTTTATCCTGCTGTGTTTTCTAACATTTATACTATCAGCTTATCTTTACTGCTTACTGTTATTTCTGCTGTTAATCTTATGAACATCATATTTTTCACGGCAGGGAAGATAAAATGAAGCCGGCATTTTTGCTTGTCCTGATGTTTGCCTTGCTGTTTTTAGGGGAGCTACTTACAGCTGTTTACCTGTATTTAGACAGATACGGCTTTTCAGTCCAGAAGATAAACCAGTACATCCACGGTAATCCTGAGATGTTTATACAGAAAAAAAGCTTTACAGGACTGTTAGAGATTCATCTGCCCCACTTTATAGCTGTTTCTGTGATGTTTTTTGTTATATATCACTTTTTTTACTTTTTTCCTGTCAAAAAGCTGTACTTCATAGCTGCAGGAATAACGTTTGTCTTTATTTTTCTAAACTTTGCAATACCTTTTGTTATCTTAACAAACGAAAATGTGGCATTTACCAAGATTTTTACATTTTTAATCTTTATAGGTGCTTCTGTATTTGCCTTTGTTTTATCTGCGCTTTTTACACTCAGGAAGATTTATCAGAAATGTTAGCTCTGTGATAAATCTGTCGTTGTACCTGCCCTTTATGTAGCATCTTTCTTTTTTTATCAGCACAAAACCTATCTTCTTTCTGTTTAAAAACTCAACAGCCATCTCCTCTGGCATAACAGATACAGCTGTTGCATAACCATCAAGGTACACATTTTCAATATCAGAAAACAGGGTTATAGAAATAAAAGAGGCTGAAAATTCTTTTCTGAAAGGATTAAACAGATGGTTTCCCCTCTCATAAGTTCCACTGGTTGATATACCTGTCTCCTGCTTAACAGTCTTAAAGTGAGCAACAGCACCATTCCCAAAAGGATTTTTTATAAACACGCTACACTTTCCGATGCATCTTATCTCTCCTGACGCATTGATTACTGTTTTCTCTGTTTCGCCCCTTATCTCTTCAACTGCCCTATCAACAGCAAATCCTTTTCCCACAGCTCCAAAATCCAGTGATATACCATTTTTCAGTACTACAACACTTCCTTTGATGGTAATGTTCTGTATTCCTGTTGTGTCTGACTTTTCAGCAGGACATCTATCTACAGCGTGACCATTCCTGACAGTCAGATTACCTATGCTTATATCTGTGTATCCATATGTATCCTTATATATAGTTAGAGATTTTTCTAACATCTGGCGGAAAAAGTTATCTATATTTAGAATTTTTTGTCTGTTTAGTCTGCACAGAATACTGTCTTTCCGATAATTAGAAAAGTAAAAATCAACCTTTTTAAAAACAGAAAAAATTTTCGCTGGAACTTCTCTGCGGTCTGTTTTCACAGTGACTGGAATTCCCATTATGTATTTTGTCCTTTCGTAAGGAAAAGAAAGGCTTACACAAACAAGAAGTGCTACAGTTATCAGATACATAAAATTCTCCTTGACAGGCAGATTTTTACCTATTAAAATTCTATCAAAATTGAGACTAATTCTCAATCACAAAAGGAGGAGCAAATCATGAACATAACAGAGCTTGAAAAAAAGATAGAAACTCTGTCCCATCACTACTGCTATATCATCTCAAAAGCTGACAGCTACATAGAAAAGGAGCAGATGTTCAGGGCTTTCTACGAAACGATACTACTGATTCAGCAAATGCATCTTGACCATATATGCAGAGAATGTAAAAACAGAAAGAAAGTCCCACAGGTATTTTAGGAGGGAGTAAAATGGATTTCCTCATACCTGCTTTCGTGGCATTGTCTGTGTACTTCCTTTACAAAAAAACAAAAGGGAAAAAATGCAGTAAATGCTCATACATCATTTTGATTATGGCAGGAACTTCCTTTGCTCAGGATACAGAAAAACCATTTATATTGGAGCACGAGAAACACCTTCACAGGGTTGACTTTGTTAACGCTACTGTCTTCCAGCAGATAAGAAACTATTCAGCTATTTACAACACATTCCACGCATTCTTCAGCATTAACCCTTCAGATACAGACCACCTGTTTTTTAATGCTTCTTATACTGTTGGCAACGGTATAACAAAAAAAACAGAAAGATTAGGATACTCTATCGCCACGACAGGAGACGACCTTGAAGACTACCTGAGGGATATCAATGGTACAGGAAGGGAGTATCTTTTAGAAATTTTTTATCAGAAGGATATAGGCAGTTTATCAGTGGCAGGAGGTATTATTGACTCAACAGCATTTGTTGACACAAACAGATATGCAAACGACGAGCATATACAGTTTTTAAACAGTATGTTTATAAATAACCCGGTGGCATCACTGCCATCTTACAATCCTGGTGCGTATCTTCATTACCAGATGTCTGACAGGGCAGGAATAACAGGAGTTTACATTAAAAACAGTCCTGATGAAGGATATACTGGGATATTAGAGGTAGAGTATGAAACAGAAAAATTAAATGTAAGACCTTACTACTTTTATGTTTTTGGAGGAGAAGAATACAAAGGAACAGGGCTGTCTATGGATTACACTGTAAACAGCAGATACGGTTTATTCTTCAGAGGAGGTATGTCTGATGGGGATTACAGACATTTTATATCAGGCGGGGCTGAGATAAAGAAGATAATCGCTCAGGACAGATTAGGTGTAGCATACGGTTTTATAAAGGGAGATAAAACAGACAACATATCCGCCTGCGAATGTTATTATTCAGTAAATATCAACAAACATCTATCTGTAACAGCTGACCTGCAGTATATAAAAGAGAAAAAAGAAGATGTGGTGGCAGGAGGAAGGATATACCTGTCCTACTGATTGAAGATTCTGAGTTCTACAACTCTTTTTTTACAGTTTTTACACTGGACGTCAATAATGCCGACAGACCTTGAGACAATCACAACCTCTTCCTGCTCTGTCTTACATCTGGGACAGATAATTTTGACAGTCTCAAATCTGATGTCTAACTCTTTTGTCTTCATTATCATTCACCTCCTTTCTATTTTATTTCTGACTATATTGTAGGAGGTGAATGTTAAGGTTTTATGAAGTTTTGATTAAGGTTTCTTCAAACTCTGGAGATACTCCTTTTTACCATCTACATATATTAAAACCCACTGGGCAAGTCTCTCTCCAAGCCTTTCACAGGCTTTAATTTCCTCCTCCTTCCTCGGCTCTCCAGCACAGACTGCCCCATAATGGAGTGTAAACTTATCTCCTGTATAGTCTGTTATACCAAAAACCAAAAAGCCGTAATTCATCAGCATTGTCAGTATAGACATACAGGCGATCTCGTTTCCTCCACCCCATCCTCCTGAAGAGGAAAAGGCACATCCAATTTTTCCGTCAATCTCCCCCCAGTAGTCAACAAGTTCATCCCAGAATTTCTTCATTTTCCAGGACATAACTCCAAGATGTGTGGGACTGCCAACAGCTATACCATCACACCACAGAACATCATCTTTTGTTGCCTCATCAACAGATTTTAGTCTTACCTCAACAGGAAATTTCTGTGCCCCTTTTGCCACATACTCTGCCATCTTTTTTGTATGTCCAGTCTGGGTATCGTATAAAACCAATACCTTTCCCATGTGAACCCTCCTAAACACTTTTTAGATGAGACTTTTTTAAGTATTCACTTTTTTTGTTTTTATCTATAATTTTAATGTGAACTGGATGATATTCTTTTAAGCCTACACTTTTCTTCAGCTCTGCTTCTTGTTTGTATATATCTTCTACAGGTTCATCAGTAAAAACGACAACATTAATATGACCTGCTTTATCTTTAGACTTTAATATGTTTCCTTCAATAAATACCTCTGCATCTTTAATTTTGTCTGATAACTTATCTTTTATTTTAGGAATTACACTTTCGTATTCTTTAATTACCTTTTCCCCTTCTTTTAATCGCCAATCTATATACTCTTTTATTCTTACTTTTGTGAAAAGCCTATAAAACAGCTCAAACAAAAATGTTAAAACAAGGACAACCAGTGAAGACTGTAAACTCTCAGGGCTTGTTTTTAGGTTATAAAGGAATAAAACACCAATGGATACTACGCAAAGCAGAAAAGCAATGAAAGAAATCCATCTATTAGAGTCTGTGTAATAGGCAAGTTTAAAGTTTGCAAGATTTACCCC
>Ga0256833_1000335_pt1 | contig 37246 bp, 45 predicted proteins | sample 356284metaG_FD_190535 | JGI IMG/M metagenome (GOLD analysis project Ga0256833, IMG submission 190535) | Hydrothermal vent microbial communities from Mid Atlantic Ridge, Atlantic Ocean - 356-284 | ecosystem: Environmental > Aquatic > Marine > Hydrothermal vents | place: Atlantic Ocean: Mid... | reverse complement strand
AGGAAGAGGCCCTGAAACTCCCAGGCCTCGGGGCTCAGCGCCTCGGCGTATTCGCGCCAGTAGCCGGCGGCGAGAGCACACACGGCGCCCAGGTGCATCCCCGGCATAAGGCTGTGGAGCTGGGGGCCGCCTACACCTAGAGCGGAGGCCGTGGCCGCGAGCATTGTTGTGCTGCTCACAGGGAGCCACTCGAGTAGGCCCTGCAGGGCGCCCAGGAGTATTAGGGACAGGAGGCTCATTGTGTAGAGGCCTCTCGGGGGGCTTAAAACGGTTTGGTCGCCCGGATATCTCCTGCCTGGGGGATTGTATATTAGGTGCCGTTCCCCGGATAAGATTGTATGACACAGTCATATAGGGGTTGGGTTAAAGCAAACGCGGAGATAGGCAGGCTGGCAGTAGCGGCCTCAGCGGCCGCGGCCATAGGCGGCCTAGCTGTCCTACCGGCATCGCCCGAAAGCCACGGGGCGCTCATGGCGTACGCGGCGGTGCCCCTACTAGTCTCGGGCGTGCTGCTGCACATGATACCATCCTACTCGAAGAAGGCGGCCCACCCGGCGCTGCCAGCGCTTATACTGGCGGCGCTGCCGCTCATAGCCTTAGACCCCAGGCTCTACCTAGCGCTCCACTCCGCCGCCATGGCCACGGCAGTGCTCTACTCCATGCTCCCCCTCCGCAGGACGCACTACTACCAGAAGATCCTCATCGTGTCCTCATACCTCGCCGCCCTCGAGGCAGCGCTCCTCCCGCTCCCGGAAACGCTTGCCGCGCTAGCCGCGCTCCACGCCCTAGCCTCGGGGATAATATTCGCGGTTAACACTACCGCCCTCACCTACACCTACGGGGAGAAGCCGCGGGGCCCCCTCTCCCTCCCGCTGGCGGTGCTCCACCTGGCGGCGCCTCCCCTCCTCCTCGCGTCGCCCCAGCTCTTCCAGGCGGCCGTGCTCGCGGAGCTAGCCCTCTACGCGGGCCTCGTAAAAATGGACGCCGCCGGGCGCTGGGTATCCTTCGCCAGGGGCCTCAGGGAGCCCGCCAGGAGTGCGCAGCTCAACCTGGCCTACTCGAGCCTCGCGGCAGCCGCCCTATACCCCCTCTGGGCCATCCAGCACCCCGGCCTCAGGGCCCTCCACCTCCTCGCCTTCGGCTTCATAACGCTCAACGTCGCCGCCCACGGCCCGGTGATGCTAAACCTCATCTTCAGGCTCGGCCCCGCGAGGCCCAGCCCCCTCCCGCCTATACTCTTCGCCGCGGCGACGCTCGTGAAGGCCGCGTACCCCATGCCCGGCTGCATACTCTACATCGCGGGGGCCCTGCTCTTCGCTGCCTCCCTGCTACAGGGCAGGCTGCGGGGGCGCGTAGCCAAAAAGAGGGCGGACGCCTAACAGGGCCCACAACCTCAACCCTAGCTATCGGGCCATTACATGTAGACCGCCTATACATCCCCTGTAGGCATCCGCCGCGGTAGACCTTGCACCATCTCCTACGGACAAGGCCGGGTGCTCCTTACCTTGCCAGCCTAGGGGTACCCACGCCGCCACACCCATAGCGCCACGGCCGCGAGGAGACCGGCTCCGAGGATAAAGGCCAGGTAGGCGCCGGCCACGCCGCCGCGCCCCCTGATAACCCTAGAGCCTAGGTAGGCGTCCGTATCCGCTAGGAGGAGGCCCACCGGCTCCCCGTTGCCGTAGACCAGCCTCAGGTGGAGCCTCCCCTTCACGAGGAAGTAGTCCGACACGAGGGAGACCGCGTAACCCTGGAAATCCCCTATCCTGTGGCCAAAGAAGTAGGTGTCGCCTGAGAGGCCCTGCTCCAACAGCACCCCCGTAGCCCTATCGTACACGAGCACGTAGGGGTCGAAGGGCGGGTGTAGGAACCACTTCCCGCCATAGTCCACGTAGTAGAGCGACGCCTCGATACACCCCGTATCGCGGCAGAGCAGGCCCGTCGGCTCGAGGCCGAGCCTCCACGGCTTGTGCCCCGCGACCGAGCGGTATACGGGGCCGAGGCACCTCTCAACGATCCCGTAGCTGCCGTTACCGTAGTCCACGAAGGAGAGGCACCTCGAGGAGGAGGCAAGCCTGCGGGCCATCCCAACCAGGGCGGGGTCGCTAAGGTTGACATACCTTTGAACCGCCGCGGTAGCGGTTACGACGCGGGCGACAACGGTTCTCGCCTTGTCCACGTGGGCCCCCGCGACGACGTAGCCCTTCGGCGCAGTCCAGCTCGAATTGAGGAGGACGAGGTTTGCCAGCCCGTAGACGCCCCTGGCCCCGGGCGGTGTATAGGCGATGTCGCCTATCCTCCCCACCAGGAGCACTGTTGCGTTGGCCTCCATGTCCCCGGGGCTTAGCCACACGAGCCATTCCCCTAGCTCCTCGCCGGTCTCGGGGTCGACGACGTTGTTGTCGCGGGGATCCACCTCGACGATCCTGGACAACGCGAAGCGGCGCGTACGGTACATGTCTCCCACCCCCTCTCTCCGAGTCTTGTTCCAGCGTGCCAGGGGTAGGAAGAGCTCCTCGAGGGGCTTGGAGGAGGGCGGGCAGAGGAGCGTGAAGTTGTCGAACAGCAGTGTAATGTTAACCAGGTACCTCCGCGGGGACACGTCTATGACGTCCACCTCTAGGCGCCCCCGGCTGAAGGAGTAGTAGCACATCATCGAGTTGTACGTAGACGAGACGTTGTGGTAGTCGGCTACCCCTATCTCGCCGTAAAATTTTTCCCGCTGACTCCGCCAAATATTTTCCTCGAGATATTTACTGTCAGCCGCCCTCTGCAGCCCGGTTCCCTTCTCTACCACGAACTTATATACGAAATGCCTCCCGACGGGAGTGTTCCCGCCGGAGACGATTATGGCTGATACGAGTGTGGAGAGCACTATAAAAACTAGTAGGAAGCGTAGTGGGTCTGCCGCTAATACGGCACGTTCTCGTCGAGATGATAAATAATTAATTATTATACGAGGTTGCATCATGTATTTAAACCATGTCGGGATATATAACGTGTTTGTCTTATTATCATAAAATTTTTCATGATCCCAAGGTTTTTATAAAAATATAACTATACTTAACTCTTACCAAGCGTAAAACAAGTTTCTGTAAAAACCCGGGGGATCACCTGCGCTCCTTTACACTCACCCCTACGGATAGCATCTTGCCTACAAGCGAGACCACTATCGGCACCGTGAGGAGCGCGTCTATAAGCCTCACGTCGAGCGTGACGAGGCGCCCCTCGGCCTCGAAGCTCATCGTGCCCCAGCTCGTGGCGCCGAGTATTATGAATATCTTGAGTGCCGAGCCTAGCAGGCCGAAGGCCGCGCCCACCACGTGGCCCGGGAGAAGCTTCTCGACGCCGGCGCACAGCGATATCAGCGCGCCCAGCGGGATCACGAGGCCCAGGTCCACGCCTGGGACGAAGGCCGCCACGAGGTAGGGTATGGAGACCCAGAAGAAGGCCTCCCAGACGGCGGCGGCTATGGCGGCCCACACCCTACCCGGAGGCGGGGCGTATCTCCGCAGAGACCAGGTCACCGAGCCTCACCCCTATGCTCCATCTCGGCTTGCAGCCGAGGTCGCGGGGGTCTACGCGCAGCCTAGCCGTGGCTTCGCCGCCCGGGGGTATCGTGCTGCTCCACGTGTAGCGGTGCTGGCAGAGCCGTAGGGTTATGTTGAGCCCCAGGGGTAGGTAGCCCCGGTTGCGCAGGGGTGCCTCCAGGTAGACGCTCTGTCCCTCCTGCTTGGCCTTAAACTCCACTGCCCCGAGGCCCTGGGAGACTAGGTAGAGGTCTAGGCCTACCATCGCGGCGATGAGTAGGGCCGCGGCCCAGATGGCGGTGCTGGCTAGCGATAGCGGGCCTGGGTTTCTCTCCACTCCTCCTCCACCTCCTCCTGCTCTTGGAGCGCGTCTATCCCGCGGGCCACCATTATCGCGCCGACCCAGCCCATCACGCCGAGGAATACGGCCTTCACTACGGCCCACACGAGGACTCCGACGGCCTCCTCGAGCCCGCCGGTCGGCGCTATGTTCGCGTACTCTCTGTATGCGAGCGCGAAGACCGCGAGGAGCAGCAGCACTCCTAGAGCTACAAGGCCTAGGCCGACGGTTTTAGCAGCCACGGGTGGTAGAGCCCGAGGCGTCTTATTAGGATACCTAGCGGAAAAATCATTCACGTGCGCAAGCCTCCGGAGCCGTGGGGGTTCCGGGCTCTAATCCCGGCGGGCCCGCCACTTATAAACAAAGTACTATATAATGTCTGCCTTTTATGGAAAAGAAAAGTTTCGACTTAGAGTTCAATTGCTGAAATAGTGTTTGCCCTCCTTCACTAAGGATAATCATGACTGATAATCTTGGTGAACTGGGGGAACTACTTTGAGCCACGGTATATGCTTAAAGTCTTCATCGAATGTGAGGATGGTGTCAATACCGTAATGCTTGCAGGTTAAAGCTATAATAGCGTCTCCTGGTAGTAGGTTGTATTTTACCATTGTATCGTGGATTTCGCTTACTTCTGCTCTGTCTTGCAGAACTATGATGTTGTAATCGGATAACAGACCTCGCATTGCTTTAAGCTCGTTTTTGATAAAGCCTAGGCCTTGCTGGTTTATTATTTCTCGGATTCTGTATATACCCTTGACTCCATAATGTTTACCTAGGTGTATCCTAATTAGGATGTATGAGGTCTCTTCTATTGTCCTGAGACTAGTGTAAGCCTGGTTGCTTCGAGACAGGATATCGATTACTAGGTCTGACTTTGGTTTTACGCGTGGAGCAGGTATACTATGGCATTGGCGTCTACGTATATCAAAGGTGCTCGGCCTCCTCGATGGCTTCCTCTACAAGCTCCGGTTTTGCGTGGCCTAGGATGCCCCGATACTTCTCCAGTATTCTCCTTTTCTCCTCCATGTCAATTATTTTAACAAGGAGTTCTCTACCCTCCTCTAGGTCAAGCGGCTTCTCAGGTACTAACACACCACCCCTATACCTAACCCTAATTACTTTGGACAAACTCTAGTCACCGCATATACTCTATGTGCCTCAGAGCAATTAGCCTTTCCCAACCAGGAGTCTCGTTTCCAGATTATCTGTCTTGATATTAATCATAGAGTATCATTTGTGCAGTATGTTTCCATTCTATGGTTTCCTCTGGAAACTTGGTTTTTTATATCTTCGGCCTTTGGAGCCGGGAGGCCCCGGGTTCAAACCCGCGGCGGGCCCGCCGCTTACTGTACTCTAATATGTAAAAGAACTAGCGAATATAGTATTAGTCATTAAAATAAAAAAATACATATAGCGTAATTGCAACCATCTAAATCGCATAGGAAATATTTCTGTGTTAAACAGGGGAATATCTATTATAAATTATTGCGGTAGAAGATGGCAGATTAGGCTTAGAGTAAAATATAGTAGGGTGAATTTAGAAGGACAGGGTAGTAAAGTACCAGCTTTATTAGAAGATAGCCCATAAAGTATTTGGAAGATAATCACATCGCTTATTCAAAGAGGGGTTAGCCCGTGGACAAGAGGATGCACGAGTTTAACGTCGTTATATTGGAGGATGAAGGCGGAGGCTATATTGCCCTTGTACCAGAGCTCCCGGGGTGCCATACGCAGGGTGACAGCCTGGACGAGGTAATCAGGAATATTAGAGAGGCCATAGAGCTATACCTTGAAACCCTCTCTGAGGATGAGAAAGAGGAAATTTTGCGCCGTAGAGTGGTCGGTTTGCAGAGAGTGAAGGCTGTTGCCTAAAATAACACCCCTAGATCCCTATAAACTCATTAAGCTGCTTAGCAAGCTTGGGTTCAGGTCGGTACGGCAAAGGGGTTCGCATGTGATACTAGTTAACGAGCAAGGAGTCAGGATAGTAGTACCCGTACATCCCGGAAAGAAGATCAAACCCGGCCTAATAAGAATTATAATAACCGAAGCTGGGCTCACCAGAGAAAAATACTTTGAACTATTAGAGAAGGACTGCTAGTCACACTTCCCCACATAAGAACCCTAGGCCTACTCCTCATAGTATGTGATTTACTAATCCACCATGTAGTACATATAATAGCGGTAAACATTGTCGGTAGCATTCTGAGCTTAGTGAGTTTCCATATTATCGGCAATGATACCCGTGGTGATAGTCATATGCGAAAAGTGTTTCCAATCTATGGTTTCCGCTGGAAACACTCTAAGCCGGAAAAAAGACTAATTGGGCTAAGACGCACAATATCTATTGAAGGGTGCTTAGAATTGTCCAGGGTTATAAGAGTAAGGTATGAGAAAGGCATGCTGAAGCCACTGGATAGGATTGAGTTACGGGAGGGGGAGGAATTACGGGTTGCAATACTTCCCAGAGAGTTCCCTGAACTTCTAAGAGAAGTCGAGGCGGAGGCTAAGGAGGATGTCGATAAGGTACTGAGGGAGGCCCGTGAGAAATGGAACCGGTGGTATTAGATAGTAGTGTTATTGTTTAAGGCTATTGTAAAGCCTGGGCACCGGCTTCCAATCAAGGTGTATCGTAGGGAATCTGAGACGCACTTGAAAGCCGGAAAAGTAATCGAATTACTGGAGGAGAGAAACCGTACAGTTGTTTTCCCATCCCCGTTCTTGTCGAAGTAGCCGCAGTTATATCTAGGCTTGTAAGTAGAGAACTAGCTGAGAGAATAGTTGAATCGCTCCGCGCTACTACGGACTATATAATTGTCGATGAGAGAGATGTACGAGAAGAGGCAATAAAGGTCGCTATTCGGACAGGTAGCTCGGGGTTTGACGCGTATATCTTAGCGACCGCGTTAAAGTATAAAGTATAACGCTATACTTATAACAGATGAGGAGCCAATGAGCATACATGCCAAGAAAGAAAAACTAGAATGCATTCTTCTACGGAGCATATCATCAAGAGATCTTGAGAGTTTAATCAATCCCACTACTAGGGTATCAGCAAAGATTAGGTAGAGAAGAATTGTGGCGGAAGTGAAGTGTATTTATCTCAAGTATTTGTGTGTTTTCGTCGATACGAATGCTGTTATTACTAAGATTGTGTCATTATCTTTCCTGTAGATCACGACTAGGACTCTATCATTGATTTTCTTTATGCACCTGTATGTATCTTCTTCTAGTAGGGTTCTGTCGGGGTTTTCGAGGCATTCTTCGACGAGTTCTTTGTAGATACCTCTCTGCTTTATACGTTCTAATGCGTGGAGAGTGTAGCGTATCTTCAAGCTTCAGCCACCAAGGCCTCAGGCCCCTTCAAAACTAGCTTTGAGAAGTCGAGCCTCCGCTTTGAAAACCACAGTACTTCAATCCCAACTATATCGCCTTTTTCGTTATAATCAACAATAACTCCTGGAGCTACCTCCTCAGAGTCTACTATCTTGTCGTCTCTAAGCTTTACATAGAGTACATCACCGACGCAGTCATATTTTACTACAAACTCCATGCCAGGGCTCCAAGGTATTACATGTCTCGACAGCCTTATATAGTTGAGTTACTTTAGAAACCCAGGCATTACTAATAAGAAATGTAGAAAACAAAACATTAAACTATTGTGGGCCCGGCTGGATTTGAACTTGGGATCCCGCGGCTCCAGGGGCTTGGGACTTAAGCCATGTTTCCAGGGGAAACCATGAGTTGGAAACGTTCTTCGCAAATGCTTATCACCACGGACATCAATGCAGATAACCTGGAAACACTGTTTTTATGCCCTCGGCCTTCGGAGGCCGGCGATCCCAGGTTCATATCCCGGCGGGCTCACCCGGCCGGGACTATTGTCCTCGCGTGCCAGCGCCTCCTCCACGCCGCGTATTCGCTGGCGGCTATGTAGACGGCTATGGCCAGCGCCGCCGCCAGGACGACGATGCCGGCCAGCTCGGCGGCTGTGAGCGGCACTCCGCCCACCTCGGCGTATACGGGTAGCCTCAGCTCTGCCTCGGCGGTCGAGGATCCCTTGACAGCCGCCCCCGCGGCAGCGTTTCTGCCGCCGTAGCTTGCCTCCACCCTGTAGGAGGCCTCTGGGAGGAGCGTGGCGTAGACGCCGGACTCGTTGGTTCTCCCCTCCTCGACGAGCCTGCCCTGGTAGTATATCTTGACGAGCGCGCCTGGGAGGCCCTGCCCCCTGCTCCCCACCACGTGTACCACGAGCCTGCCTATCCGGGCCACGGTGACCGTGCCGTTGACACCAACCTTCACTTTGGCCGTGTAGCCGACAGGCACGCCCTTCCAGGAGACCACTGTGACGTAGAGCACGCCTAGCGGCACTGAGCTTATCTTGTAGGGCGCCTCGGGGTCGAGGGTGAACTCGTAGGTTCTTCCGTCGAGTAGCTTGACCCTGACCAGGGCGCCGCGGAGCGGGGAGCCGTCGGGGGCCACTATCTTCACGGGGGCTGCGGCGGCCAGGGCCGCCGTGAGGATTATTAGGAGTGCCGTCACCGCTGCTGCCCGCACGGCGTCCACCTACTTATTAGCGAACATGGTGGAAGATGAAGTTAACCCTCCGGGCTAGACCCTCCTCATGTGCTCCATCACCGCGTCGAGCGGGGCGGCGAAGAAGCCTATGGAGGAGTCGCCGACGCCGCCCACCCATATGAGCGTGTCCCCGTAGAGGACGAGGCCGTCCCCGAATATCACGAGCGCCCTGTCCCCGTACTCCTCCCTTAGCCCCCTCGGGGCCAGCAGGTAGTCGGTCACGGACTCCAGCCTGCCCTCCTCGTCGACGACGGCGAAGCCGTTCCTGTAGGAGAGGTCCCCCTTCAGCACGCCGTGCCAGCCGACGAGGAAACCTCCACCGGGCAGCCTGACCGGGTTCGTGGACCAGCCAACCTTCACCTCCCACTCCTCGGGCGCCAGTACGGGCTCCAGCGTGTCGGCGTCTATCAGGAGCTCGCCGAGGTCCGCCACTGCGCGCCACCCCATCATGACGCCGTCCACCTCGGGCCTCGTCAGCATGACTGACTCCCTCGAGCCGGGCTGGAGGAGGGCGCTGTCCTTGTTGCTCCACGTCTCCAGCTCGCCGCCGCGGCCGGCTATGCGGAAGAAGCCCTTCCTCCTCACCGAGCCGTCCTCGCCCAGGAACGCGGCCGCTAGGACGTCCCTGTGCCTGACCCCGGGCTCGGCCCTGTAGTAGCCCTTCCCCGTGTAGAGGAGTATGTAGCCCCCGCCCGCCCTGTGGGCCCTGGCGTCCTCGCAGCCGAGGAACTCCCACCTCTCCCGCGGCCAAAGGATTATCCTCGCCTCGACCCTGCTCGGCGGCCCCTGGGAGAGGAGCTCCTCCACGTCGATGGTGAGCATTCCTATGCTGGACACGTACATGTAGTAGTCGAATATTATCCGGGGGAAGATGACTAGCCGGCGGCCCTCGAGCACGGCGCCGGGGTTGAAGACGGCGGCCGGCGGCTTGACCGGGTAGTTCGCCACGGAGACCTGGCCCGGCGAGAGGTAGCCGAGCCTCTCGAAGACGTCGACCGTGGCGGGCCTCCTGCGCCCCCTCAGCTCCCTGAGAGCCCTGCCCACCGTCCTGTAGACCGCCCTCAAGGCCCGCACCCCCGGCTAGAGCTCGCTCCTGAGCCTCGGGTTGAATATCTCGTCTATGGAGTAGCTGAAGAGTATCAGCCCCACCTGGAGGCCTATCACCGCCAGTATGGGGGCGGCTATGTAGTGCATCGTAGAGAGGCTGTACTCGGCGCCGGCCTGGGCGTAGGCCATGTTCAGCATTATCCCCCAGTTGAACGAGGTGAAGGGCAGGACTCCGAGGAAGTAGAGGCCCACGCTGGCGTAGATGGCGCCGGTAGTCGCGAATATGAAGTTTATCGCGATGTAGCTCATCAGGTTGGGCATTATCTCGCTGAACACTATCTCCGCCGTCGAGAGGCCGCCGACGCGGGCCGCCTCTATGAAGTCCCGCTGCCTCAGCGCCAGCACCTGGCTCCTAATAGCCCTGGCCAGGCCGGCCCACGAGGTGACGCTCAGCATGAGGCCGACTGCGAGGGGGTCGCTCGTCCGGATCACCGTCGCGAGCACTATGAGGAGGGGGAGCCCGGGTATGGTCATCACTATGTCCGAGGCGCCCATCAGCAGCGTGTCGACGAGGCCGCCCTTGAAGCCGGAGACCATGCCGACGGTTATCCCGACGAGCGTGGTGACGAGGCCGGCTATGAACGCTATCTCGAGGACCGTTGGGGCGCCCCAGACTATCTGGGCCCATATGTCCTTGCCGAAGTAGTCGCAGCCGAGCGGGTGCTCCAGGCTGGGGGGCCAGCGTAGCAGGGTTGGCGGGAGGTAGACCTTGCAGCTGTACGACTTCGGGTAGGGGGTGACGTAGGGGCCAACCGTGGCTATCAGGAAGTAGAAGAGGAGCAGCAGGAAGCCCGCGAGGGCCTTCTTGTTCCTGACGAGTATCTTCCCCGGCACAACGACCCAGTCGTGCCAGAAGCCGGCGAGAGCCTCCCTCATCACCTCTCACCCCTCCTGACCCTGGGGTCGAGGAAGCCGTAGAGCAGGTCGGCGAGCAGGGTGCCCGTTACGACGGCTATAACTATGACGTCGAAGGCGCCTATCATGAGGTACCAGTCCCTGTTTATGAGCGCCTGGTAGAGCATGTAGCCGACCCCGGGGTAGCTGAAGATGTACTCTATGAATATGGAGCCGCCGAACATGAAGCCCAGGGATATCATGAGGCTCGTGAAGAGCGGGAGTATGGCGTTCCTCCCGATGTAGGTGAATATGATCCGCCTGCCCGGTATCCCCCTAGCCTTCGCGTAGGCTATGTAGTCCTCGCCCAGCACGCTTATCGTGTTCCCCCTCATGCCGAGGGCCCAGCCGCCGAGGTGGACGACTATCCACGTCATTATCGGCAGCGCCGCGTGGTAGAGGACGTCGGCCACGAACTCGAGGGTGGGGCCGGGCTCGACGGTGTAGGCGCCCCTTGTGGGGAACCAGCCCAGCTGGAAGGCGAAGACGCTGAGCATGAATATCGCGACGAGGTACTCGGGCAGGCTCCTCGTCACGGAGAAGAGGAGGGCCAGGGCGCTGTCGAGCTTCCCCCCGTGCTTGTAGGCCATGACCATGCCTATCAGTATGCCGAGGGCGAAGCTTATCACGAGGCTCGTCGCCACGACAAGCACCGTCCAGGGTATGGTGCTGGCGAGCAGCTTTATCACGGGTGTCCCCGTGCTGTAGGTTATCGAGACGCCCAGGTTCCCGTGGAGGAAGTTCCACATGTACTGGAGGTACTGGTGGAGCAGGTCGCCCTTCGGGACGAATGGCGCCACGCTCCGTGCCAGCGCTAGCGCCTCGGAGTAGCTCATGTAGTACTGCTTAACGAACTCCTGGGCGAGGGCCTCGATGGGGTCGCCGGGCATCGCGCGCACTATGAAGAAGGTCAGGGAGGCGGCCACGTAGACCGTGATGAGCGCCATCGCGATCCTCTTCGTGAGCCAGTTCACCGCGCATACCCCCGCTCTCCACGAGCCATAAGCCAGCTAAACGTGGAACCTAATATACAGGGAATATAAAAAATGGGGATTCTTTTTTAGGCCTACTTCCTCCTCTTAGCCAGGTACCAGGCCGCCGCTGCGACTATGATTATGACTATTATCGCCCCTATGTAGAGGCCGTAGTTCGGCTGAGCCGGCTGGGCAGGCTTGCTAGGCTGGCTCGGCTGGGACGGCTGACTGGGCTTGCTAGGCTGACTTGGCTGGCTCGGCTGCTGGGCACCCCAGTACTTGGGGTTGGGCTTGACGTATCCGTGGGCTATCATGAACGCCAGGGCCTCCTGGTGGCCGCCGGCGGCGTTCTGCCAGAGGTCGTAGTTGGTCTGCGGGTCGGGCCAGATGAAGTGCTCCTTGTTGTAGAAGATCACCAGCCTCTTCTCGGCTATCGGGTACTCGGGGAGGTACTTGTTCGCTATCAGCGCTAGCTTCTCGGCGGCCGCCTTCTGCTCGTTCTTGTCGAAGCTTACAGCAAGCGTGTTGACCAGGTCGACCACGTTCACCTTCTCGCCGTCCAGCGTGTAGACCTGCGGGAACGCCTTGCCCTGCACCTGGCTCCTAGGCCTGTTGTTGACCTCTATGAACATGCGCTCGTAGGCGCGCCACGGGTAGACCATCCAGGCGCCGAAGAAGTCTATGGCGAGGTCGTAGTGGCCGCCGAGGTACCACTGGTCGCTCCAGTAGCTGCCGGACTCGGGCGTGCGGAGCTCCACGTCTATGCCGAAGCTCTTCAGCTCGTCGCTTATCTCCTGCGCCGCCGCCACCCAGTCCGTCCAGCCGCCGGGGGCTACCATGACGAGCTTGAAGGGCTGCCCTTCGGGCGTGTACCACTTGCCGTCCTTGAAGGTGAAGCCGGCGGCCTCCATCAGCTGCTTGGCCTTGTCGAGGTTGTGGCTGTACTTCTCCAGCTTCCCCGAGCTTATCAAATCGCCTATCCAGTCCTTCTCGGCCAGCTTGAGGAGGCCCGTGGGGTAGTCGACGGGGTCGAAGAGGCCCTTGCCGGCCGCGTCGGCTATCTTCTGCCTGTCGAGGGCGTAGGCTATGGCCTGCCTGACCTGGAGCTTCTGGAGCCACTTGTTGTTGAAGTTGAACACGAGGGCGAAGCCGGACATGTCGTAGATCTTGACTATGCCGGCGAAGGGCTTCGTCTTCAGCTCTGCCTCCACGTTAGGCGGCATCATGAAGACGTCGTAGTCGAGCTTGCCACTCCTGTAGTAGTCCCAGCCGACCTCGTTACTCGTGATGTAGGGCAGGACTATGCGGTCTATCTTCACCTGGTCGGCGTTCCAGTACTTGTCGAACTTCTCCAAGACGACCTCGCTGCTGGTTATCTTCACGAACTTGAAGGGCCCGGTGCCTATGATCGTCTTGGGCTCGTACTGTATAAGGTCCTTGAGTATCTGCGGGTACTGGCTGGGCTGGGCCTTCGCTATCTGCTCCGCCCACTTCCCGTAGATGTGGTAGGGCGCCATTATTACGCCGTTCTGCCACAGCAGGTAGTAGAGTATGAGGTATGCCCACTTCTTCACGTGGAACTGCACGGTGTAGTCGTCGAGTACCTTCACGTCGTCGATGTAGTCCCATATCTTGTAGTGCTGGGCCTTGTATATCATGAATGTCGTCCATACGTCCTTCGCCGTGAACTTCTCGCCGTCGTGCCAGTAGACGTTCTGCCTCAGCTTGACGGTTATGACGTTGTTAGCCTTGTCGACCTTCCAGCTGACAGCCAGCTCGGGCAGGTACTCGTTTTTCATCTTGTCCCAGAAGGCTAGCCGCTCATAGATGAGGCCCGTAATCCTGATGCTCTTAGGCGCGAAGGGGTTGAACCTCCTCGCGGGCGGGGGCTGCCACCACCCGTGGGTGTAGAGCGTCACGGGGCCCGGTGCAGCCGCTACGAGGGGGGTCGCGAGGGGCGCTATGAAGAGGGCTGCTAGTACCAACGCAATCAGGGGCTTTTCCACTCGTATCACCCCTTTCTTTCACTAAATAATCCTCATCAGTATTATATAAACATTCATAGTAGTAAATTTATGTCCACATGAAGGCCGCCCAGAAGCCCACCAGGTCGACCACCACGTGCGCCGCGGAGAGGGGCAGGAGCCTCCTCCCGGCCCTGTAGTACGCGAGCCCGTAGAGGTAGCCTATAACCGCCGCCACCGCCGCGTACAGGGTGGGGCCATGCATAAGGCCGAACGCCACGGCCTGCAGCGCCAGGGCCCACCCCCTCCCCAGGCGGGGCTCGAGCACGTCCAGGCCGTAGCCCCTCCACAGAACCTCCTCGAAGAAGCCGGCCACGAAGGGGGCCACGGCGGCCATGTACAGCCTAGCCCACAGCGGCACACCCCCCACGACGAGCCTCCAGTACTCGGAGTAGCGCTCCCACCCGCCATACATGTAAGCGTTCAGAACCTGCCAGGAGAACAGTATCGCCCACGTTGCAGCGGCCAGCGCCGCGGCCAGGGCGGCGTCCCCGGCGCCCCCACGCCTGTACTTCTCCCTCAGCCAGCCGGCGCCCACCTCTCTTAGCGCCAGCGCTACCGCGATGCCCTCAAAGACCCCCCAGAGGACGCCGCCGTACGTGTAGACCATCCTCGCCGCCCGGACCCCGATGGGGAGGCTGCTGTGCTCGAGGTATGCCATGTAGCCGACTATGAAGGAGAACGCGAGGTTCAGGGCAGGCGGGAGGAATATTATCCCCAGGGCCCGCTCCTCGGCCTTCATGCCCATCGAGGTATCTACCGCGGGGAGGGGTGATATGTTGTGGCGGAACTCTCAGGAAAAGAGTCTAATCCACCCTCCCCCTGTCAAGCTCCGAGAGAAGCTCCGACACGTCTATCGCCGCTATAGCGGAGAAGAGGTCCCCGGCGCCGTAGCTCACCAGGAGCTTGTCGTCCACAACCGCCGCGCCGCAGGGGAAAACCGTGTAGGGCCTGTCGCCGTACACCTCGTAGGGCTCGCGGGGCTCCATTATGTAGCGCGGCGTAACCGCCTCCACGGAGAGGATCCCTCCACGCGTTGACAGCTCCACCGCGAACACCCTGTACACGTCCCCGGCAACACCGTGGAGAAGCGCGACCACGCGGCCCTCCACCTCCACGGGCGGCGCGGACCAGCCCACCCTCTCCTCGAAGCCCGCCTGCACCTCCACCGAGACCTCGTCCCGGGGCACAAGCTCCGCGACTCCGCCGTGGGCCCCCGCCCTCTCCACCCTCGACGCGGCGGCGACGTATAGCCTATCCCTCCACTCCGGCCTGTGCATGTGGAAGGTTACGCCGCCTATCTCGGCCGCGAAGGCGTCCTTGTCCATGCGTGGCGCCGGGCGGGGGGCGTACACCCACACGGGCTCCCATCTTCCGCCGCGGAGCACGGCCGTCACGGGCAGGGTGAGGGGCTCCTCGCCCTTGAAGAAGCCGCGCGTCCTCCCGGTGTACGTCATGTAGAGTTCTCCGCCGAGGCTGTAGACCCTGGGGTCCTCCGCTCCCCAGAAGTCGTAGGTGTTGCCTGGCAGCACGGCCGGGGCGGCCTCTAGGCGCGGGGGCAGGCTGCCCTCTAGTAGGGATTGCAGCTCCAGCCCTGTTCGGGCTATCATCGAGGTGTATGTGTAGTAGCCCGCCACTACGCGTATGTAGAGCTCGACCGTGTCGCCCTGGATGCGCATTGAGGGGTTGAAGGCGGCCAGGGGGGTGAAGGGTATGGAGCGTATCGTGAGCGAGCCGGGCGGCACCACTGCTAGTCTCTCCGCGATGTCCCTCGTCTCGGGCACTCTCAGCTTCGCCGCCTCCCTGCTACCGGGGGCCGGCGGGGGAGTTTTCCCCGGCATGGCTTCTACCTAGCTATAGGGGCGCGTTGGGGGTATAATATCTTTGTTAAATATTCGCGTATATGCCGTTAATGGCCGGGCGTAGTAGAAATATACTATACGTGTTTAGCATATATCCTTATAAAATTGTATCCACATATTAGCCTATTGAGGCGTAAAAATAATGCCTGGAGGCTCCCGCGACATCCTAGAGGTCAAGGACCTGGTCGTCCACTACTTCTCCGGCAAGAAGAGGATCCACGCCGTAAACCACGTCTCGCTCACCGTCCACAGGGGCGAGATCATGGGCGTAGTCGGCGAGTCGGGCAGCGGCAAGTCGACGCTCGCCATGGCGGTGATGCGCATACTCCCGCCCAACGCGAGGATAGTGGGCGGCCACGTCTTCTTCGACGGCGTGGACATGGTCTCCGCGGGCCAGGAGGAGCTCCGCAGGATACTCTGGAGGAGGATGTCGATTATACCGCAGGCAGCGCTCAACGCGCTCAACCCCGTACTCAAGATTAAGAGCCACTTCTACGAGACGGCCAGGGCCCACGGCGTGGAGGACAGGGAGTGGGTCGACAAACGCGCCCTAGAGCTCATGAGGCTGCTCAACCTGGATCCGGAGAGGGTGTGGGAGAGCTACCCCCACGAGCTCAGCGGCGGGATGAAGCAGCGCGTGCTCATAGCGCTCGCGATGCTCCTGGAGCCCGAGTTCCTGATACTCGACGAGCCGACTACCGCGCTCGACGTCCTGACGCAGCGCTTCATACTCGACCTGCTGAAGAAGCTCCACGAGGAGACCAAGATCACGATGATGTTCATAACGCACGACATCTCCGTGATAGCGGACATAGCCGACCGCGTAGCGGTGATGTATGCCGGCAAGATCATGGAGGTGGGCGACGTCTACACGGTCTTCAAGGAGCCGTTCCACCCATACTCCCTCGCCCTCATGAAGAGCATACCAAGCCTAGTGGGCGACATAGAGGAGATGAAGAGCATACCCGGATCCCTCCCAGACCTGTCGAACCCGCCTCCGGGCTGCCTCTTCGCGCCGAGGTGTGAGAGGGCCATGCCAAGGTGTAGGAGGGAGGAGCCGCCCATCATAGAGGTGAAGAGGGACCACTACGTCTCATGCTGGCTATACGCCGGGGGTGATGTGGGTGAGTGAGCCGCTCGTCAAGGTGGAGGATCTCAAGGTGTACTTCCCCGTGAGGCGGGGCCTCCTGGGGAAGACTCTCTACGTCAAGGCCGTCGACGGGGTGAGCCTGGAGATAGGGAGGGGCCAGATAGTCACGCTGGTCGGCGAGTCCGGCTGCGGGAAGACGACCCTCGGGAAGACTATCGCCGGTCTAATAAGGCCGACCGGCGGCCGCGTGCTCTACAGGGGCAGGGATATCTGGAGGATGAGCCGGGAGGAGTGGCGCGAGTATAGGAGGAGCGTGCAGATAATACACCAGGACCCCTATGCCAGCCTGAACCCGACCAAGACGATCTTCTCCACGCTCGCGGCCTTCCTGAGGAGGTGGGGGGTCGCGCGCAGCAGGGGCGAGCTCGTGGAGAAGGCCTCGGAGCTCCTCGAGATGGTGGGCCTCACGCCGCCGGAGGACTTCCTGTGGAAGTACCCGCACCAGCTCAGCGGCGGCCAGAGGCAGCGCGTAGTCATAGCCAGGGCTATAAGCCTTAGGCCCAGCATGATAGTCGCTGACGAGCCTATAACGATGATCGACGTCTCCCTGAGGATAGGTATACTAGACCTTATGCTAGACCTCCAGAGGAGGCTGGGCAGCAGCTACCTCTTCATAACGCACGACTTCGGCGCGGCCCGCTACTTCACCGCTAAGGGTGGGGGAGTGATAGCCGTCATGTACCTGGGCCACATAGTGGAGATGGGGCCCGCCGAGGACGTGATACACGACCCCCAGCACCCATACACCAAGGTGCTTCTGAGCGCAGTGCCCGTGCCGGACCCCGAGCTCTCGAGGAAGAAGAAGCCCATAATGCTTAGGAGCCTCGACATCCCCAGCCCCATAAACCCGCCCAGCGGATGCAAGTTCCACACGAGGTGCCCCTACGCCTTCGACAAGTGCAGCTCCGAGGCGCCGCCGCTCGTGGAGGTGAAGCCCGGCCACTACGCGGCCTGCTGGCTCCACGGTGAGGGGTAGTGCAGAGGGAGCTCTTCAGGCTCCTCTCGACGATCGCCATGGTGTTCCTTGTGCTGGATCTCCTGGCGCTGCCGGCGACGGATTGGGGGAGCGCGCCCTTCTACGCGGCGTTGTTCGGGGCGGCTATACTCGTGGCGTTTATAGCGGTTATAAGCTGGGAGTTTAGGCGGGAGATAGAGGCGGGGATGGAGTAGGCCTCCCAGGGATATTTTTATTAACACGGTATAGGATAAACATTAGGCATGGTTAATAGTAATATTAAAAACAGCGAGGAGTGCCCGCTTAAGGAGACGATGCAACTTGCAAAGCACATCATAGGCATCGAGGGCTGGGAGCTCGAAGCACTAAGAGAGTACTGGGAGAAGCACAAGGAGACAATCCTAGAAGCCGCGGAGCGAGTCCATGAGAGGATTAGCGCCGCTATAGGGGACGCCGCGGAGAGAGACAGGCTCTTTGAGGCAATGGAGAGGGGGCTCGAGACAATTATGACGAGGAGCTGCGACGAGGGGCTCTGGTTCTTTCTTGCAGGTTCCAGCAGCACGGGCCTCGGCATAGGGCTAAGGCCGGAGACCATGCTCATGGCGCTGGCCGCACTGGCGAAAGAGCTTTCCGAGGCGGCGCCCGACAGGAGGACTGCGAGCGCCGTGGCCAGGAGGCTGCTTACAATAATAGTTATGATGGACGCGAGCCTACGCTACTTCTGGGAGAAGGCCCTAGAGGAGGGCGTGGGCGTCAAGCCGGCGCTGCTCGAAAAGCTTGTGAGGATGGAGGTGGAGAAGATGGCCGCGGAGCCGGGCGGCGGGGCCTAGTCGCCCCTCCTCAGCTCCTTGATAACGGTCTCCTCGGCCTCCACGTCCTCTATCTCCGCGTCGTTGCCGCCAACCGTTATGTCCTCTCCGTCTACGCGGACGGTGAAGTTCCATATGTGGGGGCTCCTCCTCACGGCGACCACGGGGCCCTCGAGCTCCACGGGCTCCCTGCTGCGCACATATGCCCCCCTAACGTAGACGTAGGGCGTGTAGCCTCGCCTGAGGAGCTCCTCCACCTCGTGGACAGCTAGGCCGAACTCTAGGAAGCGCTTCGGGTAGCTGCTCGGCTCGAGGGGCCATGTCACGAGGGTCTTCGACTCGTGCCAGAGGCTCTCCCATATTGTGAGGAGCCTCCATATGAGGTCGCGCTCCGCTATGTAGAAGCCGTAGACCTCGCTGTCAGGCACGGGCTGCTTCCTCGTGCTGTAGAAGCGTCGCCTGGCGTACACCGCCCTGCCTATGTCGGCCTCCGCTAGGAGGAAGCTCCCCAGCATGTACTCCTTCAGCTTCAGGTTCCCGTAGCCGGAGAGCCTCGACACGAGCTCGCCGCTGGCCCTCGGGAAGACTAGGAGGTAGACCGTCACGCCCCTCTTGAGGGTAGACTCTATTATCCCGAGCACTTCCTCCGCGACGCTAAGGGGGAGCTCTGCGCAGACCTCGGACTCCGCGCTCGTAAAGGTCTCTATGACGCTCGCCGTAATGCCCGAGAAGCCCTTAACCATGTAGACGTAGGCCTCCCCCTCTCCCACCTCGCCCTTCAGCCTCCTAACCTCCTCGGCCACGCGGCTCGCCTCCCTAAGCAGGCTGTCGAGCCTAGCCTTCCTCGTCTCGACGAGGGCGTCCAGGTTCACGGCCGTGTAGCGTTTAGGCCTACCCATGGAGACCCTTATGAAGCCTTTCCTCTGGAGGCTGCTCAGGATGTTGTAGAGCTGGGGCTGGTGGATGCTCTGCAGCGCCTCTAGGAGGTCCTTGACGGTGGCGCTGCCCATGACGTAGATCGCCGCGTAGACCTCGGCCTCCTTGTCCGTGAGGCCGAGGTACTTTGTCAGCTCCTCGAGCTTTGAGAGCCTCTCATCCATTGAGACACCTAGTATATACTATATAGATGTGGTAGTTAAAGGCTGGGGAGCTCCAGCACGCCGCGCGCATCCTCCACCACCCTCTCCGCCTCCCCGAGAGAGCATCCCAGAACGGAGGATACCCTCTCAGGCCCCGCCTCGACGAGGTCGCGCAGCGTCACCAGGCCCGCCGAGAGGAGGCGACGCCTGGCCTCGACCCCCAGATCCTCGAGTACGGTTACGGGGTACAGCCCGGGCCCCTCGACGAGCTCCCTGAGGCTCCAGCCGGGCGGGTAGCTCCAGGAGGTCAGCCTCACCTCCATGCACTCAGCGTACCTCACGGCCTCCTCGCTGAACTTCGTGTTCGTCGCAACCCATGCCTCGTCAAACCTCCCTCTGAGATCCTGTAGCCTGGCCCACACGTAGAGGACTACCTTAAGCCCCGTGTAGATGCCGGGGCTGTTATGGTACTTACACTCCACCATGTAGCGGACCCCGTCCTTGACTGCCTCCACGTCGACCTCGTGCTCGACGCAGCACCCTATGACGACTAGGTTAGTCCTGGTCTCGAAGCCCCTGGCCCAGAGTAGCCGAGAGAAGTACTTTTCGAACGGGTAGCCCTCGGGGCCGAGCCTCATCAACGCCCTCTTCAAGACGTAGCGGCGCCCCACGTGGGGGTGCAGCCTGGAGAGGAGCAGCCGGGTTCTCCTGTGGAGCTCCCTCGCCGTGACTATTGGGGGCAGCGAGGCCTCTATCTTCTCCGCGAGCTCCTCGGCCTCCCGCCTGGGCAGCCCGCTCCTGACAAGGCTTATGATAAGCTTCTCCCTGTCGAATGGCTCCCTGACGCCATTCCTCTTAACCACCGTGACCCGCGTTGCGACCCCTGGCTACCTTTGTGCGGGAGTGCTAATTTAGGTGGCGGTGCGCTGGCCGAGACTTTCTACGAGTAAAATAATGTAAAAAACCATTTATATAGAGAAAAATATACTTATAGAGGCTATGACCGGGAAAAACGACCTGGAAAACTGCGAGGAAGTAGCCGAGGAACTCAAAAAATGGGAGAAGACCGTTAGAAACATCCTAGGGGTCAGTGAAGAAGACTTCAGGATTCTCGGGGAAGCCTGGACAAGTCTCAGCGAAGAGGAGAGGAAGGAGATAACCGGCAACGTGCTAGAGAAGCTTCTCGGCTCCCCCGGGCTTGTCGGCGACTCTGAGAGGGAGTTCACCCCGGAGCTCCTCGCGGAGATGATGGAGACGATTTGCTGCAGCGAAGGTGGGGACATGGCGGTGAACGTGTTCCTAGGCTCTGTGAGGGCTGTCTCCATGGGGCTGAGCCTCGGTGCTATACTGCTACTGGTGTCAAGCCTCCTCAGCCTGCTTGCTGAGAAGGCCGGCGGGGAGAAAGTGCTGAACATTGCCAGGGTGCTTTCATGGTGCCAATCCGTGATCGTCGAGAGCTACCTATTGGTGAGGAACGCCGTGCTCTCAAGGGCTTCAGGCGTCTCGCCAAAGGTTCTAGACAACCTTGTCAGGGCCTATTCGAGGGATCTGCTCGAGAGGGCGGCCAGGGTGCTCGGAAGTGGATGAGGAGCTATACAAGAATTTTTCGGAGATCAAGCGTATAGGCGGGGAAGCCGCGCTGGTACTGGGCCTGGACGACGATGTTTTTAAGGATTTCGCGGAGGCCTGGGCCTCGCTGGACTTGGAGGAGAAGAGGAGGCTCGTAGGGGAGGCGGTGAGCAGCCTCCTAGAGGCGCCGAGTGTGGTTGTGACGCTTAAACGTGCAGGGTTTAGCGAGGAATTCCTGGTGGAGCACTTCGTGGAGGTGCTTGATGCGCTCTGCGGAGAGGACAGCGGGGACAAGGTTGTGAAGGTTTTCCTGGGATCGTTAGCCGCGCTGTCCATAAGCCTCGAGGTGTCGGCTATGATTCTCCTCATAGGGGTTCTGGTGACGCTTGTGGCTGAGAGGCTTGGGGGCGCCGCTGGGGCTGCTAGGCTCCTTGGGTGGTGTGGCTGCGTCATGTCTGAGGGATACCTTATGCTTAGAGACACTGTGCTGGCGAGGGCGGGCGGCGTGGATCCAGTGCTTGTTAAGAGGTTCCTAGAGGTGTACTCTGGGGGCTGTGGCTGAGCCTTATCTTGGCCGCCGCGAGGCTTTTATTCTCGGTCATATTACGCCTTTGTTCTCCGGCGTTTCTCTCTGCTAGACATCGATCTTTCAATCATCGACAAAAATATCTAAGTTTACCAAGATCATCTACACGGGTAGCATTGCTATGCCGTCCCAGCCTGTCACTGATGAGAAAATGATAGGGGATCTATACCGGAAGCTCGCAAGGACAGCTGCACTGGCTAAGAGGTACGTCGAGTTAGGCCCGGAAGACGTGGCTAGGGCTAGAGAGTTCTGGCTAAAGCTCGGGGACGCCGAGAAGAGCAGGATCATCTGGAGGGCTGCCGGCCTCATGAAGGGCGAGGGCGTCGAGATGGACGAGGAAGAGGTGGCCAGGTACCTTGAGAGGCTTCTCGACATGATGTTTAGGGAGGGGCCTGGCCCGAAGCTTACCTACACGTTGTTCCAGGCGAGCTGTGAGAGCGTGGGGATGGGTATAGACACGGGGCTGCTCGTCCTAGTTATGGTCACGCTCATGGGGGCCCTCATAAGGCTGGCGCCCGACTGGGAGACAGCTGAGTCCGTGGCTAAGATATTCATGTGGAGCCTCGCCCTCTTCGCGGAAAACTTCACCTATATGAAGGAAGCGGTGTTCACTAGGGCTACAGGGGCGGCGCCCACCCTGTTCAGGAACCTCCTAAGGGCGTACGCCTCAGACGTTGGGAGAGAGTTCGCGGAGAAGTTTTACCGTATCATCAGCGGGGACGGCCACGTGGAGTGGAAGTAAAGCCTCGGGCACGCGGAGCCGCTGGCTCCTCCTCTTGGAGCATCCTTGGGAGGAGGTAGGTGAAGAATAGGAATAGTGCTGCACCCACGGCTGCCGCCGAGAACATTATGCCGGTGGCCCTCGCCACGCTGAAAGTTGCGAAGTCCAGGAGGCCGTGGAACACGGCTGGGAGGATTATCCCGCCCGTCTCCTCCTTCAGCACGCCCCAGACCACGCCCATGAAGCAGGCTGAGAGGGTCATGAGTATCGTGGCCGCGCCTACGTGGAAGTACCCGGTGAAGGGGTTTACCCCTGTGAGGAGGTGCGGCAGGCCGAAGAAGAGTACGCCTGTGATCAGTGTGCCCTGGTGCCACTCGAAGCGTACGCCAAGGAAGCTCCCATACGTCGAGTCGAACGCCTCGTTCAGCCTGGCCTGGACGTAGCCCCTGAAGAAGAGCTCCTCGGCGAAGCCCACGAAGACGGTAAACCATGCCAGGTCGACGAGTACTGCGAGGGGGTCTACCGGTCTAAGCGTGCCCGCGAGCGCCGACGCGGCTATAGCGGCGAGTGCGCCGCCGAGGAGGAGGGCGGCCACCGCCGCGCTCCAGAGGAGGCTGCGGGCCAGGTTCCTCGGCAGGGGGCTGTACCTACCCTTTAGGCCGTGGAGGGCTAGCCCCGCCAGGCCTAGGATTATCATCACGGTCTTCGAGTACCACCCGTAGCCCCCGCCTCTCTCGAGAAGCCACGCTGAGACGAAGAAGGCTGTCTCGAAGAGGGAGACCTCGAGTACAGCGAGCAGTTTTCCGTCGAGCCGCACGGGGTCTGGCACCCGTAGCCGGCTGCACAGCTACAGTATTATAATTACACCTTTGTAAGGCATATTTTATTCCGCACCGGGCCCGCGCGGGCCCCTTCTCTATGGCTGGGGCAGGCCGCTTTCCTCGGCGAACCACTTGAGCGCAGCCCTAACCCTGCCCTCAAGCTCCCCGGCCAGCCTCCTCGAGTACTCGTAGTGTAGGAGCGGCCTCAGCTTTAGTATCTTCTCCTCGAAGTGGCGTAGGCTCTCCTCCACCCCTCTGCCGGTCTCGCATCCGTGTAGGAAGACCCTTGTGAAGCCCACTATCCCGAGGGCGTCGAGCTTGTCGGCGTCGCTGAGCACCAGCGCCTCGGGGCCTAGGGGCCTGATCCCTGCGCGCCGCGAGTAGCTGTAGCTGTGGTAGAGTATTGCGTTCAAAACCCTGCGCCTCCTCTCCTCCCCCAGCCTGCCCGTGAGGAAGGCCTCGGCGAAGTCTGCTGAGAGCTTGGCGTGGGGCTCCCCGAGGGGGCGGCCCACGTCGTGGAGCAACACCGCCAGGTTCAGCACGAGGGGGTCGACGCTCAGCCCCTCCGCCTCGACTATGAGCCAGGCGTAGCGCCTCACCCTCGCGACGTGCGGGTAGCCGTGTGCCAGCCCGCCGCCCAGCATTGCCTTCGCCAGCGCCTCCGCTTCCCCGAGTATGTCGGCCACATACCCCTAGGGCCCGTAGCCACGGATATTGGTAACGCGCTACTACTCGAGGCTGAGCGCGGCCTCGCCGAGCAGCGCCTCGAGGAGCTCGTCGGGCGTTACGTGGCGTACGCCCTCTACCCCCGGCGCGTCCCTGGCGACGAGTATGCGGGGGGCGTGTATGTGCCCGGTCTTCTCGATGAAGCGGTGGACGTCGCGCGTGGAGGCGGAGCCGTACTTGACCTCCACCACCGCTACCGGCCGCCCCCTCCTCACGAGCACGCCGTCTATCTCCGGCCTGAGGCTCTTCTGGGGCGTCGCGTCGAGGAGGAGCGCGAGCGCCTCCACGACGAACTGCTCGTAGTAGATTGGGATCCTGGACTCCGCGGCCTCGAGTAGGAGGCTGCGCGGCGGCTCGAGCTCGAAGAAGCCGAGCCTCGCGTCGAGGTGGTACGCGAGGTCTAGGAGGGGCGACTCGTGGAGGTAGAAGTACCGCTTCTTCCCGTATATGCGGATCCTCCTCAGCAGGCCCGTCTCCACAAGTATCGCCATGTAACGCTTCACGTCCTGGGAGCGGAGCGGCGAATCATGGAGCCCGGAGAGGTAGCCGGCCACTAGGCCTGGAGAGTGGTAGCCGTCGGCGACTGCCCTGAGCACCGCCTCGTAGCGCGCCGTGAGCTCCCTGTCCTCCTCCAGGAAGGCCTCGCCGACGAGGCCCCTGGCGTTTACCCTTATAGCGGACACTATCTGGCCTAGGAGGCTCGTAAACCCCGCCTCGGGGTCGACGAGGCCGAGTATCCAGGGATCCCTGAGCAGGGGCGCCCTGCGGAGCGCCTCGAAGCCGCCCATGCCCCTGAGGGCGTAGAGGATGTCCCTGGGGGATACCAGGCCGACCCTTACCGGGGCCAGGAGGCCGAGGAGCGGGCTCCTCGGGGCCAGTAGGCGCCTCGAGACGTGGAAGCTCGAGCCTACGAGCACCAGCTTCGCCTCGGCGCCCGTCCTCGAGTAGTGGAGGAAGTCTATGAACTCCCCGGGCAGCCTCTGGAACTCGTCGACCACCACGACGGCCCGCCTCGAGAGCAGCGAGGAGAGCCTCTCCCTGAAGACGGGGTAGGGGAGGGGGCCCGAGGGGGCTGAGGCGTCGTAGACGCCTCCTCCCCGCGTGACGAAGAAGTACCTGTCGTGGTGGACCATGTTTCTCACCATGTACGTCTTCCCCGTCTTCCTGCGCCCGTAGACCAGCACCCAGCCCGCGGCCGCCTCCACCTCGGCCGCCTCGGATCGGGGAACCATGATACCCATAACCACTGTACCCATATCCACGATGCACGGCCGGCCTTTAAGCGTACCCCCCGGGGGCCGCCGCGTGTTTCCGGAGGTCTCTAACACATATTAACTCGCATGGGGTAAGGGGCCAATGGGTATGCCCACCTACTTCATCGCGCTGCCAGCCCCCCTGGACTGCTACGACGACCTAGTGCCCAGGGGCTTCGAGCCGATACCCCTCGGGGAGAGGCACCTCACCCTGCTATACCTCGGCCCAAGGGACGATGTAAAGGCCGAGGCCTACAGGCTCCTCCCCCGCGCGCTGGCGGGCACGGCGCCCTTCACGCTATCCTTCGAGGGCCTACAGCCCTTCCCCGGCTGGAGCAGGATAATATACCTCGCAGCCGTGCCCCGGCGTAACCCTAGCCTCGCCGAGCTCCACGGCAGGATAGAGGCGGCGCTGGCCGGGCTCTCGGGCGACAGGTGGGAGACGTTTAGGCCTCACGTGTCGATAGCCCGCACCAGGGAGAAGACTGTCTCCGTGAGGCAGGCCGTGGAGGAGGCAGTGGGGAGATCCAGGCATGTGGAGTGCCGCCTCGAGGCCGGCGAGGTGGCGGTCTACATGGCGTCGGCCGGCAGGTATACGCGGCTGAGAAGCTTCAGGCTTAGAGGTTGACCGCGGCCAGCGGCCTGCGTAGGAGGCGGGTGTAGGCGCGCCCCACCTCCCCCCTCGCGAGGGCCTCCGCGACGGCCGCGCCGAGGTCGGTGAGGACGACCGCCCTGCTCCGGCCCTCCCTCATCCTCCTGACCAGGCCCTTCTTCTCCATTGAGGCTACCAGCCTGCTGTACGTAGCCTTGACGACCGGGTCGCGGGGGTTCTCGCCGAGCCACTCTATCAGCTGTGTAATGCTCTTAGCCCTGCCCTTCTTCTCGTGGAGGAGGACTAGTACGCGCTCCTCCCTCTCGCCCTCCAGGAGGCTGACCCTCTCGCCCGGGGCCTCGACCACGTAGGTGCCGGCCGCGCTCAGGCTGTCCTTCCCCTCAACGAAGTCCTCGAACTCCGGCGTCTCGGGGTCCGGTATGAACTCCCCCCTCTGCTCGGCCTGGACGCCGTAGAGCCTCGCGCCGGGGAACATCATCGCAACCACCGTGGCGGCGCTGGCCATTATGGGGGGCATGTCCGTGAGGTCTACGAGCACCTCCCTGCCCTCCTCGCGCTTCATGATCGCGTATAGCCTCGAAACGACGCTCCTGTAGGAGAGCGGGTTGACCTTCACGAGGACAGGCCTGAAGAAGGATAGGGCCTCCGCCAGCCTGGCCACGTTTCTCCTGGAGACGGCGCCGTACTTGTCCTGCTTGCCGTCGTAGAGGAGGTAGACCTTCTCGACGGGGTACTTTAGCCTGAGCTGCTCGAACCCCTGGAATATGAGGGATGGGTGGAAGCCCACATAGTGTACTGTGACAACCATGGCCGGCCACGGTACGCGGATAGTGTTTCTGTAGTAGCATACGCGCTACCAGTATATATAGTTGGTGTAACAGTGGCCATCATTGTTCAACGGTAACGCAGCTTTGTTACCATGCTCCCCTGTGGAGCCGTGGGACGGTAACACGGCCGTGTTACCATCGTATCGAGGTATTACAGTCATATAACCTTGGCTTTTTAATACACACGGAGTTATCATCAAAACTTTTTATTTAGTAAAAGACGCTTATAAGCCCAGACGCTGAACGGTGCAAGCCATGGAACAGCTCCTCTACCCCCGCCCGGACCTCGACAGGCTACTCGAAGACCTCCACGACGCGCTGCAGCCCAGGCGGCGCCACGCCCAGCTCACGCTGGACGGGGAGCCCGCGGCGCCGGTGCCCCTCATAAGGGTCGCCGGGAGAACCGTGAAGGGCTGGCCCATCTCTCCCGACAGGATACGCTACCTAGAGCCCGCCTCCTGGCCGGGCCCCGTCTACGCGGTGGACGCCGGGGCCAAGGTGCTGCTGGACCTGGGCGCCTACAAGGTGGTCGAGGCCAAGGTAGCGGCCGCGGAGTGGCGGGGGTTGAGGAGGACGAGGACATTCGGCCCCGTCAAGAGGGTCAAGCTCTTCGCAGACCTATCCGAGGCGGCCGAGTGGCTGCTCAGGATAGAGCTCGAGGCGGCTGCCAGGTATGCTAGGCACAGCCCCGGCGCCCTGATACTGCTGGACAGGCCCCTCGTGGCCGCGGGGCCCTCGGCTAGGAGGCTCTTCGAGCTGCTCCTAGAGAGGGCTTGGAGAGTCGTGGGCGTGGCGAAGAACAGTAGCCTCAGGCTCAGCAGCGGGGAGGGCCTCATAGGCTACCTCTATAGGCTGGGCGAGGAGAGGATGCCGGGGCTCCCCTGGTATTACCACCCCCTCTTCCCCGGCCTGGAGAGGAGGAGGTGGGCGCTCGGCAGCGTAGCGGTCGCGAGGCTCTCGCCGCGGGGCCCGGCGTTCAGGTTCGACGTCCACTGGAGGCTCGCCGACAGGGTGGGCGTCGACGCCGCCCTGGGCTGGCTGGCCAGCCTCCAGGACCCGGGCGCGCCCGGCTACCCCTACCCCCTGAAGGCCGTGCACCAGGACTCCAGGATAGGCAGGGAGGAGCTCGAGATGGACAGGATGCTGCTCATGGAGAGGCTCGAGGCGAGCGGCCTGGGCGGCGCGGTGAGGGCGGCCGCCGCGGCTGTCGCGTACAAGAGGCGCTACATATGGGGTGAGGGCGTGTGAGGGCAGGCGTCGTGGTGTGGGCTGAGGGCACCACCGTGAGGTTCAGGATAGCGGGGGGCTTCAGGGCCGAGCGGGGCATGCTGCTCAAGGTCGAGGACAGGGGTAGGCGCTTCATACTGAGGGTCTACGACTTCAGGCCGGAGAGCCTGCTCTCGCAGGCAGAGGTTGCGATGCTCAGCAGCAGGGCGCAGAGGGGCGAGCGGGTGGAGCTCTACGAGAAGGAGCTCAGGCTCTACGACACCGCCCTCGCGACGATCGTGGCCCAGGTCGACGAGGACGGCGCCGCCCACGGCCCCACCTCGGTGCCGCCGCTCTTCGCGCCCGTGGAGACGCTGGAGCGCGGCGACCTCGACGCCCTCAAGCTGGACACCGGCGACCTGCCGCTGGGCGTGGTCAGGGTGGGCCACAGGCCCGGCGACGTAGAGGTGAGCCTGGACGGGGCCAGGGTTATACCCCACCACGTGCTCGTCGCCGGCAGCACGGGCGCGGGTAAGAGCAACCTGGGGCGCGTGCTGGCGGCTTCGGTGCTACACAGCGGGCGCTACAGTATAGTCGTGTTCGACTGTGAGAGCGAGTACCTCACGGGTGGCGGGCCCGGGTCCATGGGGCTAGCCCACCTGCCGTACTCCGAGGAGAGGCTCTTCCTCGTGTCCAACAGGGCGTCGAGGCCCGGCAGGCTCAGGGTTAGGGTCAGCGTCGACGGCGTCGCCGTGGAGAGGAGCATCCTCGCCCACCCCCTCAAGATGAGCCTGACGAGGCTCAAGCCCTGGGACTTCGCGATGACCGGCGAGTTCACGGGGCCCCAGGAGGAGCTTCTATGGATGGCGTACAAGACCTTCGGAGACGAGTGGGTCTCCACGCTCCTCGGCATGGACGGGAGGGGGCTCTACCAGAGGCTCGGCAGGATGAGCAGCGTGAACACGATAAACGTGACGCGGAGGAAGCTTAGACGCCTCGTGGGCGACGGCGAGGTGTTCTGCGAGGACTGCGACTACGACCTCGCGGGCGCTGTGCTCTCCATGGCGGCTAAGGGGAGGGTTATAGTCGTGGAAACACCCTTCGCCAGCGAGGGAGAGGAGAAGCTGCTCGCAACGGTGATAGCGGGCAGGCTCTTCCGCGCCTACGAGAAGATGAGGAAGGAGCTCCCCGAGAAGTGGGGCGAGCTGCCCCCCGTGCTCGTCATGGTGGAGGAGGCGCACCGCTACCTCAGCAAGACCGCCCTCTCCTCGCCCGGGGAGGTGAGGGAGAACATATTCTCTATAATAGCGAAGAGGGGCAGGAAGTACAAGGTGGGCGGCCTCTACATAACACAGATGCCTGGGGAGCTCATGGAGACGATAATCAGGCAGGCGCTGACGAAGATAGTCCTCCCCCTCCCCACGAGGCCCGACTACGAGAAGGTTATAGGCTACAGCCCCTACCTCGACGAGGCGGAGCAGGAGATAAAGACGCTCGACAGGGGCGAAGCCCTCGTGGTAAGCCCGCCGAGCGGCCTCCGCTTCGCCGTCCCAATAAAGGTGTACAGGTTCGAGGACTACGCGCGCCGCCTTATAGCGCTCGAGGAGGAGGCCGTGGTGAGGGCCAGCGCCTCGGGGGGCTAGCGGCACCTCTCCTCCTCGTACCTCGAGATCAGGCCTATCCTCCTCGCGTGCCTTCCGCCGTCGAAGGGCGTTGAGAGCCACACCTCCACTATCCGCGCCGCCTCCTCCTCGCCGAGCAGCCTGCCCCCCAGGCAGAGCACGTTCGCGTCGTTGTGGCGCCTGCTAAGCTCGGCAGTCCTCGTGTCCCAGCAGAGCGCCGCCCTCACCCCGGGAACCTTGTTCGCTGCTATCGACATCCCTATGCCGGTGCCGCACACGAGTATGCCCCTGTCGGCCTCGCCCCGGGCCACCGCCTCCGCCACGCGGAACGCGTATAGGGGGTAGTCGACACTCTCCTCGCTGTGCGTGCCCATGTCCACGACCTCGTGGCCCGCCTCCCTGAGGAGGGACTCTATGTACTCCTTGAGCCTGTACCCGGCGTGGTCGGATCCTAGGGCTATCCTCAAGCCCCCTCACCTATTCTAGGTTTGTGTGCCTCGCCTTCAAAACCTCTTCCCCCACACCCCTCTTCTCCATCAACGCCGCCACCACTGCGTCGAGGACTATGCTAGCCGAGAGCTCGAAGAGCGTCCCCAGGGGAGTCGGGGACACGGAGAAGCCCTTGAGCTGCTCCGACACGTAGTCCCTCTCAAGCCCCTCCTCCCTGCCGCCGACCACGAGCACGACGTCGGCCAGCCTGGCCAGCTGGGACTCCCTGTGCGAGGTGACCGCCGCCACCCTAGCCCCGAGCCGCCTAGCGGTGCCGGCGACGAGTACGACGCTCCTCGTGGCCCCGGAGCCCGAGACCGCCACTAGGAGGTCGCCCGGCCCTATAGCCGGCGTGATGGTCTCCCCGACGACGTAGACCTGCATGCCCAGGTGCATCAGCCTCATGGCGAAGGCCCTCGCGACCAGCCCGCTCCTCCCGGCCCCCACCACGAAGACACGGCCGGCGAAGCCTACCGCCTCCACGAAGGCCTCCAGCTCCTCCTCGTCGACCCTCCCAACGTTCTCCAGAACCCTCCTCGCCAGGGCCTCCGCGAACTCCTTCACGCCAGCCATCTCTCAACCGCCTCCCTTATCCTCCTAGCCGCGAGCCCCGGGTCGGGGCTGCGGGTGACGAAGCCCCCGACAACTACGACGTCCACGCCGGCGCCGGAGAGCCCCCTCATACTCTCGGGCCTCAGGCCACCCGCCACGGCTACTCGCGCCCCGGAGGCCTCCTTGACGGCAGCGACCAGTGCGGGGTCCACGGCCCGGCCAGCCCTCTGCTCGTCTATGCCCCTGTGCACCACCACGTAGTCCGGCCCGAGGCGGGCGAGCCTGCGGGCAGCCTCGACGGGGTCTTCGAGGCCCAGGAGGTCTACGGCGACCTCCCCGCCAGCCCCGTGGGCCTCCTCTATGGCCGCCCTAATGGTCTCGGCTGGGGCGCACCCCAGAACGGTCACTATGTCGGCGCCCCTCTCCAGCGCCAGGTGCGCCTCGAGCCGCCCCGTGTCGGCGGTCTTCATGTCGGCGAGGATCCTCTTATCCGGGTGGGACCTCCTCAGGGCCTCGACCGCGTAGAGCCCCTCGGACTTTATTAGCGGCGTACCCGCCTCGAGTATGTCGAAGAAGCGTGCCGCGGCGCGGGCGATCTCAACGGCCCTCTCGAGGCTCGTGACGTCTAGGGCCAGCTGCAACAATACCATTGGATCCCAGATTATGTAACATGCCGTAGAGTTAATAATAATACTTAACGCCTACCCTCCTCCCCCGGCCTCCTCCAATACCCCCCTAACAGTCTCCCTGATCTCGGCCAGCTTCTCAGAGAGGCCCTCCCTGGCAGCCGCGGATTCAAGGTACTGCCAGTCTATGCGGGGCCACTGCGCCGCCATGACCATAGCCGCCCTCTCACAGTCGAGGTGGGACTCCCAGTAGACGCACGCCCTCAGCGATGAGAGAATAGAGTCCTCCGGAGGCTCAACGTACACCCACCTATTATCCAGCCTCAGCCTCACGGGCTCCTTCCCGCCGCTATAGCTCGTCGAGACTATGTCGACCGCGTACCTGAAGCCGCGGAGGTACCAGACCCTCCCGCGCCACTCCTCGAGCATGCCGAGAGCCTCCCGTAGAACACCCGCGTCCCCCTCGACTACCAGGTCGACGTCCCCCGTCCTGTACGCCGAGCCGGTATACAGCTCCACAGCGTAGCCGCCTACCACTATAAGCCGCCCGAGTCCGTGCTCCTCGTAGAAGACGTTTATCTCGGCCACAACCTCCAGTACGCTAGCCCCCTGGGAGAGGAGACGCCTAATCCTCTCGGCGAGTTCCCCCGCCAGCCCCGCGCCACCTGAGCTCCCGTCCACTCCACTCCACCATCCTATACGCCTCCCAGTAGAAGAGGGCCAACCTGGCCGCCTCCACCAGCCTTGGCCCCCCAGGCCTCCTCCGGGGCAGGCGCTGCCCCATCCTCGACTTTATATACGCCGCCAACCGGCCGCCATCCACGGTACAGGCTACGCCGCCCGGATAGTTAAGCGTAGCTTAGCCTAGCACCCCTGCCTCCTCAACGCCTTGACGGCCCGAGCCCTGCTCCTCGTCCTGTACACCAGGCGCCCACCCACCTCCTCCAGCTTGTCGTCACCCACAAGCCGTGGAGGGGGGCCGCGCTCTATAACCACTACGTAGTAGCCCTCCGGATCCCTCGGCCCCGGGTCTCTGCAGTCCCTCACATGTATCCTAGATCCCGTAGGCTTGTAAACGCTTCACCCACCGCCGCGAACGATATATGTGATTATGCACATATCTGGGCGGCGACCGCCCTTGAAGGTAGCCGTACCCGTCGAGGAGGACAGGGGGCTTGAAAGCCCCATAGACGAGCACTTCGGGCACGCGCCCTACTTCGCTATAGCCGAGCTCGACGGCGGTGAGGTGAAGCGGCTAGAGATACTGGAGAACCCCTATGCGGCCGAGCACGGGCCAGGCCAGGTTCCCGGGTGGCTCGCGGAGATGGGTGTAGAGGTGCTCGTCGCCCGCGGCATGGGGTGGCGCGCACTAGAGTTCTTCGAGAGCTACGGGATAAGGGTGTACCGGGGTGCCAGCGGGACCCTGGGCGACGTGCTGCGCGCCCTCGCCGAGGGGAGCATAAGGGACAGGGAGTATGAGCCCCGGGAGAAATGGGGCGGGCCTCCGTGAGGCGCTAGCCGCCAGGCCCGGGCACCTGGACAGTTATCTCCAGTTTTAAGGGGAACTCGTCGCTCCTTATCGGGCACCAGTAGCGGGAGGCGTACCAGAAGGAGGGCACGTTGTTGTCCTGCCAGTCAACCGTGGCGTCGCCGACCCAGCTGGGCGGGGCCCCGTTGCGCGCGAGCACCGAGGCGTGCACCCTGATATACCTTAGCTGTTTGAGCGCGGTCACGTTGAGGTATAGGCAGTAGTGCGTCGACGGGTTGTCGTCGAGGGGGCCTATCATGGCCGTCACGGTGACGTAGCTCAGAGGGTAGAACTCCTCCACGAGGTATCTGCCGCCAGTGTAGCAGCACCTGAGCGTCGGCTTGTCCACTATGTACTCCCTACCGGTAACTATCCTGGGGTACAGAGTGTAGACCTTCGAGACCGTCACATAGGGACGGGTGTAGAGGAACGCGATGTTCGAGAAGTAGAAGGCAGCCGCTATGGCGACGACTATCACGACCGCCGCTATGACGACCTCCCCTATTATCGGCGAGATCCCGGGGCGGCCCCGGGTAGTATAAGAATCGGCCGCCTCCACCACCATGTAATATTTTGTAATAAAACATTGATTAATGTATCTACCCACTCCCCGGTAAAGCCTCCAGAAACTCCTCCACCTCCCTCCTCCCCGGGGCGGAGGCGGCGCCACGCCGCGAGCACTTCAGCGCAGCCGCCGCCGTGGCGAACCTCACGGCCTCCTCCAGCCCCGCCCCCTCAAGGACGTAAAGCGAGAGGAAGGCAGCGTTCCAGACGTCCCCGGCGCCGGTGGTGTCCACCACCTCGACGCTCGGCGCCGGCGAGTAGAAGCTCCTGCCCCCCTTCTCCATAACGTAGGCCCCGCGGGGCCCCATCCTAACGGCGACGGCTATGAGCTGGGGGTGCCTGTTGAGGAGCGTCGACGCCAGCTCCGCGGGCCTCTCCGCGCCGTGGAATATCTTCGCCTCCTCCAGGTTGAGGGTGGCGAGCGTGGCGTGGGCCAGGCTCCAGGCGTGCGCCTCGAGCGCGGCGTCGAAGCTGCTCCACACGTCCCCCCGGTAGGTCGGGTCATAGCTTATCACCGTGTCTCCTCCCACCAGCGACTCGACGGCCTCCTCCACTGCCTCGGATAGGGACGGCTGTGAGAGCGAGAAGCCCGTGAAGTGGAGCACGGCGGCGTCGGCTATCCTCCCGGTATCGATGTCTGAGGGCTCTAGGAGGGTGTCCGCGCTCCTAGCCCAAGGCTCGCGGTAGAAGAAGTACTCCCTCCCTCCCCCCGGGGCGGTGGTCACCAGGGCGAGCGTGGTGCGGGCCTTCTTCGTGGCGAGCATGGAGGTGTCGACGCCCTCCCTCTCGAGGAGGCTTCTCAGGAGCTCGCCGAGGGGGTCTGCGCCCACGGCCCCTATGAATCCCGACCTGTGGCCCAGCCTTGAAGCCGCGAGCGCGGTGTTTGCAGGCGCGCCGCCGAAGTGCGCCTCGTAGGCCGAGCCCTCCCTGGGCGCTCCCTCCCTGAGCGGTATCAGGTCTACCAGTATCTCCCCCATGGAGTATAGCTCCACGTCCACGGTTTCAAGTACACCTGTTGGCGTATATTTCTCCCCCTCGGGGGCAGGCTACCAAACGCTTTAATCCCCTTGGGAGGCATAGTAGTGTGCAAGAGGTTAAGGAGGGCGGCTACCTCTCCCGCCCTCTCCAGGTGCTTTCAGCCGTAAAGGAGCCCTTCGCCGTGTCGCTAGTAGCCACGCTCCTCCCAGTGCTGGCAGTGATAGTTGTCGTCGTCCCCACGGCGATTATAGGGGTAGTGGTGGCCCTGGGCGCGGGCCCCAGCGGCGTTATAGGCGTCTTCCTGCTCTCCCTCGCGGCGGCCCTGGCCGCCCTAGTCCTCTCGGCGGCGGTGGCGATGGGCGGCCTCGCGCGCTCGGTCCTCGAGGCCGTGGAGGGGTGGAGCAGCGGGGTAATCGAGCCGTTCAAGGAGGCCTGGGGCATGAAAGGCAGGCTCGTGCTGCTCCTCATAGCTCAGGTTCTCATATACCTCGTGGTTATAGCGGCGGTGATGGCGCCCGTGATACCGACGCTCCTCGGCCTGGCCAGGGGGCTGGCCTCGGCGCCCCCGGAGGAGATAATCGCCCGGGTCTACCCCCTACTGATCCCGGTGCTACTGGCCAACGCCGCCCTGAAGCTCCTGCTAGACCCCGCCTACCTCTTCGCGGTTGGCGACGGGCGCGACGTGGGCGGCTCGCTCAGGAGGAGCTTCGAGACCGCCCTGAGGATGGCCGAGGCCGACCCCCTAGCAGTGGTAGCCTACTTCGCCGCCTTCCTGTTCCCGGAGGCCCTCTTCTACCTCGCGCCCGAGGCCTTCCTGGCGAACCCCGGGGCCTCGAACCTCTTCTCCATAGCCGTGTGGGCGAAGAACGTGGCCGTAGAGCCCTTCTTCCTCGCGGCCGCGGCCCTCGCCGCCAGGGACAGCGGCCTGCTACAGGGCGGGCTGGTTAGGCCTAGGCGCGCGCCGGCCCCATGGGAGGGCGCGGAGGAGGTGGCTGGCGGTGTCGGTTGACAGGGTTAGGGAGTGGCTCGGCCTCGAGGGGAGCGGCGACACGCTGGCGATACCCTACCGCGGGACTGCTGTCTTTATAAGGGAGTCCGAGTGGGGCGGTAGGCGGGTGCTCGAGATACTGGCGCCCCTCTCCATGGGCTGCCGCAAGTCGCCCGGGCTCCTCGAGCTCATAAACAGCGTCAACGAGAGGGTGGTTATCGGAAAGCTGGTGCTACTGGAGGGGGAGCCCCCCGCGGTGACGTACTCCTACGCGGTGCCCGTAGAGGCGCTTTCTAAGAGCCTGGTGGAGCTGGCGGTAGCCGTCGCCCTAGCCGTGGTGGACACCTATACCGACGACGTGCTGGAGGTTGGCGGCGGAGCGGCTCCAAGCCTCTACGGTGCATCCGGGGAGAAGGGGTCTTCCAACAAGAACGTTTAAATAAACACCCCTGTAAGGGGATTGATGCTCGTACTATACGACGAGGGAGGTCACAAGGTTGTACTGTACAGCGGCCTGGCTCCCAGGGGGCTAGTCCAGGCAAACCAGCTTATAATAGTGGATGGCGACGAGGCGCTCATAGCGGATCCCGGCGGCCGCACGGTGTTCAACAAGCTCTTCAGCGAGCTGAACAGGCACATACCGGCCACCAAGATACGCTACATCTTCTACAGCCACCAGGACCCGGACGTCGCCGGCGCAGCCGCCTCCTGGAGACTGGCCGCGCTGCAGGCGAAGGTTCTCATCTCCGAGATATGGGTACGCTTCATACCCCACATGTTCACATCAAGCGTGGCGGACGACTTCTACCTCCCAGTGCCCGACGAGGGCATGGAGGTCGAGCTCGGCTCCTCCAAGCTGAGACTCGTCCCCACGCACTTCCTCCACTCCCCCGGCGCCTTCTCCCTCTACGACCCCGTCTCCAAGGTGCTCTTCAGCGGCGACGTGGGCGCCAGCATAATGCCCGAGGACGCAGGCTACGAGACCGTGGACACGCCCGAAGCCTTCGAGGAGCACAAACAGTATATGGAGTGGTTCCACACCAGGATAATGGCGTCCCAGAAGGCCTGCAGGCGGTGGGCCGCCCTCGTCAGAGAGCTCGGGGCCGAGACGATAGTGCCCCAGCACGGCGCAGCGCTAAGGGGGAGGGACACCGTCGACGCGTTCCTAGAGTGGCTCGAGAAACTCGAGTGCGGCGTCGACAAGCTATACTAGCCCAGGGAAAAACGTGAGGGATCACTTGCGGGGGGCCTCGAAGACGTACCTGGCGCCGCTGCCCGCCTCTAGGAGGAAGCCCCTCCTTATCTCGCCGGCCTGGCAGGCCGCCTGGATGCCCGAGCAGTGGGCCGGCGCTATTTTTCTGACCCCCCAGTCCTCGAGCCTGTCCAGTACGCTGTAGCTCTCCTCAGGCTTCGCCCAGGCCAGGTGGAGCCCCCCTATCACCGCGTAGACCTTGCCGGCGACGCGCTCGGCCTTCCTGACTATGTTGAGTATGCCCGAGTGGCTGCAGCCCGTGACGACTACCGCGCCCAGCCCCTCCACGTTGACGGCGACCGCCGTGTCGTCGGGGACCGTGTCGTCGACGAGCCTGCCGCCCCGCACAGCGTAGAGGCCCTCGTGGCTCTCCATGAAGCCCTCCCTCTCCACCTCCCCCAGCCAGTAGGCCCCCGGGGCCAGCTTGACGGTGTTCGAGGCTAGTAGGAGGCCGGTTCTATCCCTTATCCACTCGGGCGTGACGGGGCTACCTATGTAGGTCAGCTCGCCGCCGTGGTAGGCGTACTTTGGCTCGAATGCGGCGGGGTGGGCCACTACGAGGGGCTTGGAGCCTGACTCGAGCAGGGCCCTTATCCCGCCGGTGTGGTCGTAGTGGCCGTGGCTGAGCGCGAGTATCGAGGGCTCCCGGGGGTCTACGCCTAACACCCGCATGTTGTGGAGGAGCACGGTGCCCGACTCGCCCGTGTCGAGGAGGATGGAGTAGCGCCTGCCGCCCGACTCTACGCGGAGGAGAGCGGAGAAGCCCCACTCCGCCCTGAGGCCCGGCCCGCTAACCCTGTTGTCCACCAGCAGTAGAACCTCTAGCCTCTCAGCGGCCTCTGTCATCAGAGAAAAAATGCGCGGGGACAAATATATTCGAGCCCCTCGGCGGTTACTTCTCCTCCTTCCTCAGGACGAAGGCCGCGTAGGCCGCAGCGTAGGGGGCGGCGAACCAGGCTATCAGCGTCGCTATGCTGGCCCCAGCCCCCGCGAGGGCCTGGGGTATAGGCTTCAGGGGCG
>Ga0256833_1000334_pt1 | contig 37362 bp, 44 predicted proteins | sample 356284metaG_FD_190535 | JGI IMG/M metagenome (GOLD analysis project Ga0256833, IMG submission 190535) | Hydrothermal vent microbial communities from Mid Atlantic Ridge, Atlantic Ocean - 356-284 | ecosystem: Environmental > Aquatic > Marine > Hydrothermal vents | place: Atlantic Ocean: Mid... | reverse complement strand
AGCAGAGATTTTGGGATGGGAATTCCGGCGAATTCCGTAATTTCGGTTGTGAGTTCCTTTATAATTTTCCTTCCAGTTTTTATCTCAAATAAAGCTTCTACAAAGTCGTTGAAATCTCCTATCATCCTCTCTCTTAAATTGATGTAGAACGTTACGAAATTCTTGGGTAGCGTTTTTATAATATACTGGAAAAGCTCCGTCTTCCCCGAATTTATCGGCCCGTAAACGAACGTAATTAGCTCTGGTCTGCTGTTTAGTATCCTCATTATCTCTTGGATTTCTTTCTTCCTATTGTGGAATTCTATCATGTTAACACCTCGTTTGGTTATGAGTAGTCGCTTAACGTTAAATAGTTCACGAGGTTCGTCGTATTCTGAGATTAAACTTACTGGCTGAATCGGTAGAGGTTAAGTAGTTCGGTTTAGTCCAACAGTCGATATCTTTATCCTTACTATTCTTATTGACTCTACTATTTCCACGAATTTTGGGTATTCCTCTCTACTAAGTCTCGTTCAGACCTTGCTCCTTCTGTATAACCTTGTATGCTTATCTTGTAAATTTAAAGAGCAATCAATCTAGAGACTTAGCTCTTTTTTTAATTGAAAGCCATACCACACTTCAACGTTTTTATAGACTGGAATAATCGTAAATTATTTCAACTCAAAAATTTCATACGAATAATTTAGACAATTTATAGTTTAAACGATTTAACGATTTTAATGCAAAAATCTAACAAAACTAATTATAAAATCACCATAGAACGAGTGTTAATAAATTAAGGCTTTAACGTTAAATTTAAAATGAGACCAATCGATTAGAAATAGTAACAAGTTACACCGCAATTGTACAACAGCAAAAACAAAAAATTAGAACAAAACTCAACTCAAAACTTCAACAATTCTATCGATTGCTTCCTCTATCGTTTTAACGTCTCTCGTGAGGGCAAACCTTACGTAATTTTCTCCAAATTCTCCAAATCCTATTCCCGGCGTTACGAGCACGCCAGCTTTGTCGAGTAACATCTTTGCAAATTCTATACTTTTATAAGGCACTTTGCACCAAACGTAAAAAGTTGCAACTGGCTTCTCAACATTCAGTCCAGCTCTTTTCAATCCGTTAACGAGTTTTTCAGCTCTTTCAGCGTAAATTTCGTTGTTTTTATCTATCCAATCATTGCACTCTTCCATGGCAAAAGCACCAGCCTCCTGAACCGCTTGGAACACTCCGCTATCGATGTTTGTTTTAACTTTAAGCAGGGCTTTAACTATGTCCTCATCTCCCGCAGCGTATCCTATTCTCCAACCAGTCATGTTGTAAGTTTTTGAAAGGGAGTTGAACTCTATAACGTTTTCAAATCCGTAAGTTAGAAAGCTTTCTGCTTTAACCCCAAAAGTTATCTCACTGTAAGCGGCATCGTGAGCTAAAACTATCCCGTTGTCAATACAGAAGTCAACGGCTTCTTTTATAAATTCTTTACTGGCTATAGCGGTAGTGGGATTGTTAGGATAGTTGAGAAACATGATTTTGGCTTTTTTAACGATTTCTTCAGGTATCTCTTCAAACTTTGGCAGAAATCCGTTTTCATCTCTTAACGGCATGAAGTAAGGCTTACCTCCAGCGAGTATGGTGCTGGATTGGTAAACGGGATATCCGGGATCTGGACATAAAACGATGTCTCCTTTCTCAACGTAAGCCAAGGGAAGGTGCGCTATACCCTCTTTTGAACCTATGAGAGCTATTATGTTATCGGGCGAAATTTTAATACCTTTTCTTCTTTCGTAAAATTTAGAGGCAGCCTCTCTAAAGCGGAACGTTCCTTCGTAACTTGGATACTTCTGGTTCTCTACTTTTTCAACAGCTTTTTTCATGGCTTCAACTATGGGCGGAGGGGTTGGTAAATCAGGATCCCCAACTCCGAAGTCTATAACGGCAACACCCTCTGCAATTTTTTCGCTTTTCATTCTATCGAGCTCGGCAAAAAGGTAAGCTGGAAGTTTTTTCAGCCTTTCAGCTATATCCGGCTTCAAGATATCACCTCTCGTCTATGGGTATGTACTTCTTTCCCGTCTCTCCCAAGTACTGAGCTCTTGGTCTTATCAACCTATTACTCTCGTACTGTTCTATTATGTGTGCGGTCCACCCAGCTATTCTGCTTATAGCAAATACGGCTATGAACAAATCGTCTGGAATTTCTAAGTTCGTGTAAACGCTTGCGGAATAGAAGTCCACGTTAGGATATAGTTTTTTGTGCTTGTAAACTGCGTCTTCAACAGCAACACTTATTTGATACCATTTCGGCTCTTTAATCTTAGCCAGTTTTTCAGCCAATTTCTTCAAAATTAAAGTTCTTGGGTCTATTACTGACTTGTAAACTCTGTGACCAAAACCCATTATTCTCTCCCTTCTCTCTAACTTCTTCTTAACGTATTCTTCAGCTCTCCAAGGAACTGCTATTTCCCTCAGCATCTCTATTACTTTCTGAGAAGCTCCACCGTGCAACGGTCCCATAAGGGTGCCAGTAGCCGCTACTACACAGGCATACATATCTGCAAGAGTTGAAGCCGCTATTCTCGCAGCAAAAGTAGAAGCGTTGAGTTCGTGATCAGCGTGAAGTATTAAATCGACGTCCATAGCTTTGACCTCTATCTCTTCCGCTTCCTCTCCCCTGAGCATGTAGAGAAAGTTAGCAGCATGCCCTAAATCCTCTCTCGGATGAATTAACTTCTGTCCACACCTTATTCTGTGGAAATAAGCCACTATAGTCGGAAACTTTGCTATCAAACTCTTCGCTTTTTCTATGCTTACGTCGTGGTTTCTGTAGTGTATGTACTTGTCCATAGTGCCGAGGTAGCTTACTGCAGTTCTAAGAACTACCATTGGATGAGAGAAAGGGGATAGGTGAGTAAGTAAGCCTATTATCTGGGGTGGCAACTCTCTTTTTTCCTTTAACTCTTCGCTGAAAGCTTCTAACTCGTACTTCTTTGGCAACTCACCAAACAACAGTAAATAAGCGACTTCTTCAAAAGTAGAGTGTTCTGCAAGCTCTTCTATTGAATAGCCCCTATACTCAAGTATTCCCCTTCCTCCCTCAACGTCAACTCTCGATATTTCAGTTTTACACGCTATTACGTTTTCCAATCCTTCCGCAACTTTCGCAACTTTCGATTTTTCCAACTTAAAACACCTCCATCAGTAGTACCTATACGATGGGTATCTTTCCAAAATCATCCCAGATACTTTCACCGGCGGTTCTCTCATTGCCAACTCTATTGCTTGGTCTAACTTCCATTCTTTTTCAGCGTATATCGTAAATAGTTTATCCCCTTTTTTCACGTGTTGTCCACCCTTCTTATGTAGAACTATTCCAGCACCTTTATCCTTAGGAGCTCCGGCCGCTCTCGCAACTTTGACAACTCTTTTGTTGTCAACTCTCGAAACAGCTCCGTCTATTGGCGAAACTACGTCGTACGTCTTATCTCCAACAACTACGCTCTCACTACTGACATTCGGCTCTCCACCCTGTGCTTCTACTATCTCTCTAAACTTTTCTAAAGCTTTGCCAGATTCTAAAACGTTCTTAGCATACTCTACTCCATCAGTAGCAATTCCAGCCATTTCGAGTAACGTTCCAGCTATACCTAATGCTTTTTCAATAAGGCTACGAGGAGCTTTACCTTCCTCAAGAGCTTTAAGCGCCTCCTTAGCCTCTAACGCTGGGCCAACAGCTTTTCCAACTGGCTGAGAGCCATAAGTTATTGCACACGTAACGTTCAACCCCAACCTCCTGCCAAGCATTACGAAGTCGTTTGCCAACTCTCTTCCCCTATCTACGTCGGGAACTTTCGCACCCCTACCAACTGGGATATCTATAACTACATACTGTGCACCAATCGCACCCTTCTTCGCCATTACGCTTGCGAGTAACTGTGCATGCGGATCTATTGATAGAGGATATTCAACTCTTATTATCTTATCATCAGCCGGAGCTATGTTAGTTGCTCCTCCCCAAGCTATAACTCCCCCAACTCTTTCCGTAATCTCTTTTATTTCGTCAACTGATAGACATACATTAGCCAAAACTTCCATTGTATCAGCTGTACCACTCGCAGAAGTTATAGCTCTGCTCGCAGTTTTTGGTATGTACAACCCACTGGCTGCAACTATCGGGACTATGAGCAGTGAAATCTTGTTTCCGGGAACACCACCTATGCTGTGCTTGTCAACTATAGTCCCCCTCTCAAAAGTTACAGTTTCACCAGTTTCAATCATAGCTTTAGTCATCCACTCTATTTCGTCCATATCCATTCCGTGAAAGTAATTTGAAAGGACAAAAGCTGAAAGTTCTATTTCGTTTAAAGCATCGTTTACTATGTCGTTTACGATAGAGTAAATCTCTTCCTTTTTCAACTTTAAGCCGTCCATTTTTTTTCTTATGTACTCAACGCTTGGAGGTTTAGCTACGGGGTAAGCTTCTACCTCTCCTCCTTCACCTATTTCAAGCGTGTCAACTACGTTTTTTGGTATTCCTACTTCTCCTTTCTCTATCATTCCAGTTGCTATTTGTACGTCAGCAACTATGCTTTTCTTACCAAATGTGAGTTTAATCCTATCTCCAACGAGCAATCCTAACTCTTGGGCATCTTCCTGACTCAGTATAGCTGAGGCTCTTTCCATCCTAACTGGTATGAGTTTAACCCTGAATTTCATGCTATTCGGTGAACGAAACATTTTAAAAAATTTGCCCGTTTCTGAATCCATTTTTAGCTAACGGCGTTGTTTTTTAAAATTTCATTTTTATTTTTATTTTTATATTTTTATTTCATTAAACTTAAAATAGCTAAACAAATTTCCACCTCGTTCCCCTCGGCGTGTCTATAAGCCTGTAACCTCTTTCAGCGAAAAACTCCCTTATCTTATCTGCTTTTTCGAAGTTCTTTTCCTTCCTGTAAAGTTCTCTTTCCTTTATCAACTCCACGAATTTACCGCTTAGAACTGGAACCCTTCTGTAGTCTTCGAAAAAACCCAGCAATCCACACAGCTCTCTCATTATGCTAAAAGCATTCTCTAATTCTTGTAATTCAAACTTTCCGTTTTTTATAACCCTGTTTACGGCATTAGCGAATTGGTGCAGTTCAGATATAGCCAAAGGCGTGTTTAAATCGTCTTCCATAGCCGAAATAAACTTTTGTTTTACGTCGTAGTTCAAGTTACTCTTTCCATCTGGTTTGTAAGTTCCGCTCAAAATAGCTGCTATTTCCATGTCTATCGTTTCAAGCGTGTTTTTGAGGTAGTCGTAAGCTTTCTTGCACTTCTCCATAGCCTCTTCACTGTAATCGAGTGGTGTTCTGTAGTGAGCAGAAAGCAAAAAGTAGCGGAGAACTTCCCCGCTATAGCTTTTTAAAACGTCTCTAATCCTTACTATGTTTCCAAGGCTTTTACTCATCTTCTCTCCTCTTATCCTTACGAAGTCGTTGTGAATCCAGTATTTTACAGGTTCAACTCCGTAAAGGGCTAAACTCTGAGCCCTTTCGTTTTCGTGATGGGGGAATATCAAATCTTTTCCACCACCGTGTATGTCGAATGGTACGCTTAGGTACTTAGCGGACATAACAGAACACTCAATATGCCACCCCGGCCTTCCTATCCCCCAAGGAGAATCAAAGATGGCTTTAGCTTTAAAATCATCTTCTTTCGCAGATTTCCAGAGTGCAAAGTCTTTTACATCTCTCTTTTTTGGATTTGGCTCTATTCTATGCCTGTTTAATTCTTCCAAACTCATTCCCGACAGCTTTCCATAAGACTTGAGAGAAGGCACATGAAAGTAAACGTCTCCATTAACGCAGTAAGCGTAGCCTTTTTCTATTAAAGCAGAAATAGCACCAATTATTTCATCCATGTGATCGGTAACTCTCGGATTTATACCCTCCTTAACGTTCAATTTCCTCATATCTTCTTTGTAAGCTGATATGTAGTAATCCGCTATTTCTCTGTAAGTTTTACCTTCAGACACAGCCCTTATAACGATTTTGTCATCAACGTCAGTGAAGTTTTGGACGTATCTAACTGAATAGCCGGAATACTCCAAGTAACGCCTTAAAGTATCAAAAACGACTGCACACCTCGCATGACCTATGTGAGAGTAATCGTAAGCTGTAATCCCACAAACGTACATTCTAACTGTTTTTTCAAGTTTCAACTCTTCCTTTTTCTTAGTTAACGTGTTGTAAATCTTCATGATTTCGAATGTGTCAAGGGGTTTTTTCTTTTTTCCGTTTTCTTGAATTTTTAAACAACAAGATTTACTCTTCAGGTTTTACCAGCGAAAATAACTTATATATCGTTCCATGATATTCAATTAAATTTCTAATTTTAGATTTCAAAGTGTTCCAAGCGTAATCGTCAACTTCAAATTCAACGTTGTTGTACTTCACGTCTTTTAAAATTAGCCCATATGGAGGGGCTGGCTCAACCCTTTCTTTGTACTTTTCTGGACTTAACATTTTTTCAAACCATTCAACGCTTCTGTGCTTACTGCCCACTTCCTGTAAAGCTGTAACTATGCACCTGACCATGTTCCAAGTAAATGCGTTACCTTCTATTTCAAATATCAAAAATTCTCCGTTCATTCTCAACTCTATGTTGTAAACGGTTCTTACGCAATTTTGCCCTTCTCCAAATTTCTTCGTAAAATTAGAGAAGTCGTGAGTTCCAACGAGCATTTTCGCTGCTTTTCTCATTGCAGAAACGTCGTATTCCTCGTCGAGATACATGACGTAAATATACTTTCTACTCGTAGCGTATCTTGGATTAAAGCTATCCTCAACTTTTGCCCAAGCCCAGACTATTACGTCTTCTGGTAAGTAAGAGTTCAGAATTCTTGGCAAAACTCTTTTTGCATCTTCAACGTTAACTGCTATTACTTGACCCAAAGCATGAACTCCAGCGTCAGTTCTACCAGCACACTTGTAATCCGCTTTTTTTGGATCAATTCCAATTTTCTCAAAAGCTTTGAACAACTCTCCTTCGACTGTTCGCTTATCTGGTTGATACTGAAAACCCGCAAATTTCGTGCCGAAATAGGCTAATTTTAAAGCAACTCTCATGTCCGGCAAGGTTTCAGAAGTGATGTATTAAGGCTTTTTGGTACTTTCTTTTTTCTTCTTTTCAATTTTTCCAACAATAGATGGTAAATGTATAGCATACCTACCTTCTTCCTGAAGGGCTATAACTATTTCTTTGCGAGAGAGTATTTTTTCAATATTTATTTCGTACATTCCGGGACTTATTATCTTAACACTTTCTACAGCCTCTAAATCTTCTTTCTTTTCTCTTTTCTCTTTTGGCACGTAAACGAATCTATTGTTTCCACACGCACAACCCTTCAGTATTCTTGGATCTCCATCTTGGTAAACTTTACCGCACTTAGTACACTTGTGAGGCATAAATTATCTCTCCGCTATTACCTTCCCGCTATCTTTCCAAACTAACTAAGGCTTCTATAAACTCGTCACTTTTTTGAAGAGTCTTCAATCTGTTTGCAGGACCTATTACTGTCAGCCTACCCCCACCACTTTTAAACAACTTTCCAAAAAAACCCTTTGACTTTTGAGGATAAGATTCGACTTCGATTCCAACAAAGCTTTCGTGGTCTATTTCTAACATAGTTAGCTCTATTAATTTTGCCTCCTCTTCAGGTGTCAAACCGGATTCAAGAACTATTATCTTACCTCTTTTTACTTCATCCAAAATCATCCTAATTTTTTCCATCGAACCCATTTTGTCCAACCTGTCTTTGGATATAAGGTTGAGCTGAACACCCTCCAATTCTAACACCTCCTTAACCAAATCTTTCAGCGATCTCCTTGTAAAGGTTGCTTATGTTTATCCCCTTCAAAGCCGAAACTGGAACTACGGGGTGTTGTGGAAAAGCCGCCTTTATCTTCGCCGCAGATGCGTTTGGCAAATCTATTTTGTTGGCGACTATTAGCAGTGGCAAACCTCTCGCTTCTATGTTTCCGACTATCGTCACGTTAACTTGAGTATAGGGATCCTCCGTAGCATCTAAAACCATTAACACGCCGTCTAAATCGTCTAACCACTTTATAGCTTCTATAACTCCTTCCGTAGCTTCCTTAGCTCTTCTCTTCGCCTCTTCCTCACTCAATCCGAACTTTAAAAATTCGTGAAAGTCTATTTTAGTAGCTAAACCGGGAGTATCAACTATGTCAAGAGTTACGGATTTTCCATCGACTTCTATTTTTACGCCCTCTCTTAACCTTGCTCTCCTCGTTTCGTGAGGTACTTCGCTAACAGAACCCATGACGTCTCCAGTCCAATCTCTAAGAATTCTATTTGCAAGCGTTGTTTTTCCCGCATTTGGTGGTCCGTATATCCCTATTTTTAGTCTGTCTTTTCTTGAGAACAGCCTAAACAGAAACCTGAACTTCTTCTTGATCTTTACTATTACGCTCATGCTTATCCCTCGAACTCTCTAAGGGTATTTTACCACTTTAAATCTTGCTCTTTATTCTATAATTATAGCTTGATTCGGACAAACGTCAACGCAACTACCACACTCCGTGCAGAGATCTGGATCTACGTGAGCTTTATCGTTCAACTCTATGGCACCTACTGGGCATTCGTCAACACAGCTACCGCATCCATCGCACTTTTCAGAGTTAACAACAGCCGGCATGTTTTGTCGTTTACCTGATTAAATATAATCCTTGTCATTAAAACCTGAAGGCTTTTTTTAGTACTTCAACTATTCTTATTCCCGTTATCTTGTAAACGTACCATATGCCTATTATAGTCCCCAGAGAGCTACCTATGTTTGTTAGAGCTGTAACCATCAAAACTTTGAATATTTTGTTTCTCGCAAGCTCTCTTAGCGATTTAACTCTTACAAGCTCTTCTAAATCCTTGGTAGTGGGTTTCCTAACCCAAACTTCAACCAATCCAGAAAACCACCCAGCTGCAACAGTAGGATTTATTGAAGTTAACCATGCGATGAAAAAGGCGGTCAAAATAGATGGTATGCTACCTCCAGCAATAGCTGCACCCAAAGCTGATAGAACGCCATTTATGACAAACCAGTAAAAGAAAGCTTTTAGCACGATTTTCGTGTTTAGAGTGATTAAAGCTGATACGAACATCGCCAAGATCAAAAAGAAAACAATGTATCCTACAATTTTTCCATAATTTCTACCAGATTTAACTTCTACTAAGGAATTAATTGGAGGTAACTTTTCCGGATTTTTAAGGTAGTATTCAACTCCTTTTTTATGACCAGCTCCAACAACAGCTACTATTTTAGAGTACTTCTTAGATGCATCAATTAGGTTGTGAGCCATGTAAGCGTCTCTTTCGTCTATTAAAATTTTTGCCGCAGACGGGGCTATATCTCTAAACTCTTTGACGAGAGATTCGAGTATGTCTTCCTCTAACATTTTTTCTACGTCAACGTCTTCACTCTCGAAGAGTCCCTTAATTAAGCTGTAAGCAATTTTAAGCTTTTCTTTCAAAGAAAGATTGCTCCAAAACCTCTTAAAAGTTATCGTTACGTCTCTATCTATTAGCAATACGTCTGCACCAATTTCTCTCGCTTTTTCTATTGCAGCTAACATCTCATCTCCCGGTCTAACTCCGTATTCCTCACCTATTTTTCTCTGAAAATAGCTCAGTACTATTTGAAAAAGCAAAAGGTGTGCTTCTCCTTTTTTTATAACGTCAACTATCGGTATTTCTTGCACATCTCCTTGAAGAGATTTCAGCCTCTTGTAATCTAACTCCACAGCCACAGCTTCGGGTTTAACTTCTTCTATCGTTTTTACGACTTCTTCTATGCTTTTTGGTGAAACATGAGCAGTACCGACTATCTTAATCATCGAACCAATAAATTCGGAAAACGTTAAAAGTGTTGTGAATAGAAACGGCAGTAATGATAGGTGAGATATCTTCAATAATTGGACTCAGAGTTTACACGGACGAGGGTAGATACGTCGGCAAAGTTGAAGATTTGGTAATAGACATGGAAAAAAAGGTTATAACGGGTATAGCGATGGTGGAGTACAACAGAACTTTAATAGACAAAAGAGCTGGAGTGATACTTCCATATAGACTTGTAAAATCAGTAGGCGACATAGTCATAGTTAAGGACGTTTTCAGAAAAAAGAAAGAAGGCGAGGAAGAGCAAGATTAAAAGGGGTTAAAAAGGTGGAATTAAACTAAATTAATCTAACATAACTCTGTATATCTCAGGTAATTCTCTATACCTTCCATTGTAGTCCAAGCCGTAACCAACGACGAAGTAATCGGGAATCGTAAAACCTACGTAGTCCGGTTTGACATTCACTACTCTCTTAGAAGGTTTATCCAATAGTGCACAAACTTTAACGCTTTTAGCACCCTTTTTTTTAACTCGTTTAAGTAAGAAGTCCATTGTAAGTCCCGTGTCAATTATGTCTTCGACTATTACTACGTCCTTCCCTTTCACATCAGGTACGTCCATAATTACTTCAAGCTCTCCAGCAGAAGTCCCGCAGTAACTCTTTACCCTAAGGAAGTCAACTTCAACTGGCACTTTCATTTCTCTTATTAGATCCGCCATGAAAACGAAAGCCCCATTCAGTATTCCCAACATAAGTGGATCCTCTCTACTGTAGTCTTTGCTTATCTCTTCAGCTAACTCTTTCACTCTTTTTTCTATTTCTTCTCTGCTTATCAGCACTTCCAACCTGAGATTTAAACTCTCCATCCGAAACACCTGCCTAAGATATCCACAGGTCAACGAAACTCATTTTTTCCACGTCAACAAGACCAAAATCTGTTATCCTCAACTTTGGAATTACTGGTAGAGCAAAAAAGCTAATTTTTATGAACGGGTATTCTTCTCTAACACCCATTTTTCCTAAGAGTTCTTTCATAGAGCACAACTTTTTGATGACCTCTTCAAAGCTCAAATCAGACATTAAACCTGCTATCGGTAGAGGTAGTGTTTTAACTTCTCCATTATATGAAACCGCAAGACCACCACCCATTTCTCTCAGTGCGTTTAAAGCCCTGACCATATCTTTATCGTCAACTCCCACGCAAATGCAGTTGTGAGAGTCGTGAGATACACTACTCGCCATTGCACCGCCTTTCATTTCAAATTCCACGAAAGCTTTTCCCACGAACTTCCCCGCACCGTGCCTGTCAACCACAACTACTTTTGAGATTCCCGATTCTGGATCTGGTAAAGCAAATCCGTCTTTTACCTGAGGCTCGAATTCACTCTCTTCAGTTAAAATCTGTCCCTTAATCGGTTTTATAACTCTGCAGACTTTCCCCTTTGCTTCGATTTTTACGTCTTCGATTTTAATTTCCTTCATTTTGAAGCTATTCCTAACTATCTCGTGAGCTTTGCTCAGAGGAAACTTTGGAAATTCGCAGAAGTATTTACAGTATTTGCTTTCCCACACAAGCTCTCCGTTTTTGAAAACCATTCCTACTCTAAATTCGTCAAATCCGTTTACTGATACTATATCTGCTTTGAATCCGGGAGAAATAGCACCGCAGTTTAAAGAATAGTGAGTTGCCGGATTTATTGTTACCATTCTTACGGCATCCTCAGCTTTTATACCGTAACTAACGGCTTTTCTCAACCTCTCGTCCATGTGCCCATTTATCAAATCGTCCGGCAACAAATCGTCGCTGACTATCATTAGGTTTGAAAGTGTGTATGGAGTAACGACTTTTGCCAAGTCTTTGAGGTTTTTTGCTACACTGCCCTCTCTTAACATAATTTTCATACCTTTTCTCAACTTCTCCATAACTTCTTCAATTCTGGTGCTTTCGTGGTCAGTAGATATTCCCGTAACCAAGTAAGCGTTCAAAGCGTTACCCAATACGCCTGGGCAATGACCGTCTATTGCTTTACGCATTTCCTTAGCCAAGTTTATTTTTGAAAGAACGGAAACTTTTCCGTTAATTACGGCATTGTAGTTCATAACTTCAGCCAAACCTATTACCCTATCGTAGCTAAGGATTTCTTTAACGTCTCCAGTTTCCAGCCTAAAAGCAAAAGTTTCAAACCCTTCTACTGCTGGAACGCATGGCGGAGCTGTAAAGTAAAAATCCAAGGGTAAGTTTTTAGTAGCGTCAACCATAAACTTGACTCCATACTTTCCACATACGTTTGCTATTTCGTGAGGATCAGCGATTACAGTTGTCGTACCATGCTTTAAAACGGCTTTAGCAAATTCAGCCGGGTGGAGTAGTGTACTTTCAACATGAACGTGTGCATCTATAAATCCCGGTAAAAGACACTCTCCTTCATAAGTTACTCTGGCAGAATAATCCCCAACTCCTGCGATATAGCCTGAACATATAGCTACATCAGCTTCAAAACACTCTCCAGTAAAAACGGAAAAAACTTCTCCAGTTATTACTGCATCCGGCTCCTCTCTTCCAGCTGCTACATCTACTAACCTGCGGGAGAATTCCATCATGGCAGAAAATGAAGCGTAATACAAAATTCTTTCGATTCTACTTTGCTAATAGAACGACTCTACTTATTTTGGACTCGTCTTTTATGCTGTAATCTGTTAGTTTTTCGAGTTCTTCAGCAAATTTCCTCACTTCTTCGTGTTCCGGCATAGCTGTTCTGTTCAACCTCATTCTCGAATAGCCGAGGTGCATGTACGCTTTAGCCTCTATGAAGTCTGGAGAAGCCACATCTATTAATTCCACAAACTTTTCGGGAAGCATGTTTATTCCTTTTATCAGAGTTAACCTTATAACAGTTCTGCAATCTTTGTTTGCCATTACTTTAAGAGATTTAAGGATATTATCCCAGAAATTCTTTGTGGGTCTGTTTATAGTTATGTGGCTTTCTTCGCTAAAAGCGGTTAAGCTTATGTAAAGCTGGTACGGTTCTATTTTTTCAACCATGTCTGGGTTCGTTCCATTCGTAACTACGAAAGTCGTCATACCCTTGGAATTGTAAATCTCAACGAGTTCGTCGAGATAGGGGTAAAGAGTGGGCTCGCCGATTAAGCTTATAGCAACCTGATTTGGGTTTTTTGCTTCTTCTAACTTTCTCCAGTTAACGTCGTTCAATCCACCAAACCCGCTGAGGAGAACTCTCTGAGCTTTTATACTCTCTTCAGCTACGAATTCTGCGCTATCCCATTTCTTGATTTCAGGTAACAGGTCGAGAGGTCTCCAGCAGTAAATACAGCTTTGATTGCACAATAAAGCTGGAGTCATCTGAAGACAGCGATGGGAATTTATACCATAAAATTTCTGCTTATAACAAACTCCTCTATCTCTCAAAGATTTTTTTAACCACAGACAGAGTTTTACGGCTGAGTGATTTCCAATTACCCTATACCCTTTCAAATCGCTCAAGAGTTTTTTGGGTATCATTAAATTAAGTTTATAGTGAATTATGTATTTAGGTTTTTGCTATACTTTTACCCGATAGACTTTTGCCGCAATTTCGTCGCATTTAATATTTTACGACCAAGCACAAAACTTTTAATCACTTAGCAAGTTCAGCAAAATAAGCCACGGTAGCTCAGCAGGTGGAGCGCGTGCTTGGTAAGCACGAGGTCCCGGGTTCAAATCCCGGCCGTGGCTCTATTTATATGTTTGTTTGATAATTTGTTTGATTTGATTCGGGTTAAGATCACGTTTGAGATTACTATACGCTAACAATATACATTAAGAAATCTAACCTAAAAATGGTCGTTTTCAGGGTAGAGGGATGTCTGGCACTCTCATTGAGAACAGTTCAGGCAGTCTTTGAAAACGCATGCAAGAAAGCTGGAACAAAGAAGGACACTACTGTCCATTGCTACCATTTGTTGAAAGTTGAGTTGATTTAAGATACATACCATAAAAGCTCGAAAAACGGCAGAGACCTATACTCAGGTTGCGATGAAAGATTTGAATTTTGACAGAAAGTAAGAAATTAGAAGATCGAATTTGATGTCTTTATTTGCAACACGTGTATAGATTTGAGTTGTTCTTAGGCTTTTATGTCCGAGCTGTTGTTGAATATATCTTATATTTGCTCCAGCTTCAAGCAAATGTGTAGCAAAGCTATGTCTTAACGTATGTGGTGTTGTTCTCTTGTTTATCTTTGCTTTTTTAGCTGCATTTTTAACTATCTGCTGAATCGTTCTCTCATTATATCTTCTTCTATCTGAAATTAAAACAAAGCCAGATTTTCTTATGCCGTAATCTATCAGTAATTCTTTCAATCTTCTATGGAGGAAAATAACTCGTTCTTTCTCGCCAGTTTTGATGTGTATTAGATCTCTTTCAAAATCTATGTCTTCCCATCTCAAATTTTTCATGCAATACATTTTCATAGAAAAATTTTAAGGCAAAGTAGATACTTCTCATGGTTGATCTGCTTTTATTTGAGTAAGAAAGCAAAAATTCTCTTGGTGTTTTTTCGGATTTTAGGAATTTGATTACAATATCTCTGTATTTTTTCCAGTTCTGTAGGAGTATTTTCTTAGCTTGAGTTCTTCAATTAGTTTGCCAACGAGTTCATAATAGGTAAGTTTTTTTATATTTTGGTTGCATAACCTTAATCATGGAAAAGAAAGATTTAGATATTTCACTTGCTATACCTAATTCAGTAGTTTCCCGAAAACATTGCGGGAAATTTGAGTTAGGCGTAATCGTGGACTTCGGGCGCGAAAAGGTTAAGGTGGTAGAAAATGAAAGATATAAAACCAGAAATGCATGATATTGGAAAACTCATCGATAGTTCCGTAATTAAACATAATTTTGAGAATTATCCCGGAAACCTTAAAGGAGTTCCGCCTATTAAAATGAATCCAATTTGGGAAGGAATTTTACACCATCATTGTACAGAGAAAGACAAAAAATATCCTAAAAACTTCAAAACTTTTGTATTGTCAATTGCTGATAGTGTAGCCTCTGCTACTTCAAGACACATTGAGGTAAGGGGCGAAGCTCCAAGATACAACATCTATAAACTTTGGAATCCACCAGAGAGTAACATCCACGAATTATCCAAGGTAATAAATGAAGATACAACCAGTATTAAATGGGTAGGCAAAATTGTAGAATTTATAAATAGAAATCCTTCTGTAGAAGAATTTTTTGAGATTTTTGGAAAATATCTTAAAGTTAGAACAGAGGATGCAACCCCCGGCTCTAATATTACTTCATTGTGGACTCATAGTAAACTAACAGCCCTTCTTTCTAACTTTCTGTACGATTATCTTGAGAAAGTAAATGATAAATGGTTTGAAATAGCTACTAAGGATGAAATTAGAGATTATATCCGCCGAGTAAGAGAAGATACCAAAATAAAGATAGTAAAAATTAAGATAAATTTCTCCCAACATTCTGTCAGGATTAGAGATCTAAACATTTTTGATGCTTTGGAAGAAGTAAAAAATGAAATACTAAAAGAATATCCAAACAATGTAATTTTTGTGGGATTCAATGAACTGCTATTAATTCTCCCGTTGAATAAAAACCTTGATGAAATAAGAGAAATTGCCTCCAAATACGGTTTCTGGTTTGAATATGTTGAAAGAATTCAGAACCTCAACCAACCTTATCCAGACCCTGATAGAATAATAAGGTTAATAAATAAGATGCAAAAGATACAATACAAAAAATTTAAGGAACAAATAGCTAAGATACCACCTGATAAAAGGAGAAAAGCTGAGGAAGGCATTAGAAAAACAGTATTTGAGAAAGGAAGAGAAGCAAAAAGGATTTCTGAACTTTGGAGTGAATACCATTACGAGTTAAATGAAGGATTATACAAAAAAGGTTCTATTTATGCGAATTTGCCAGACCAAATTAATCCGCCTATTTGTGAAATTTGTCAGTTAAATCAAGCTACTGAAAAATGGGTTGATGAGGAAAGTGGAATAGTGGAAAATCTATGCACAAGCTGTTTTAACATAAGAAATAGAGGTGCAAAGTTTCCGAAATTAGATGAATGGGAAAGGGAGGGAGCAAACAGAATACTTTGGATCAGAATAGGTTTGAACGTAAATGAATTGATAAATGTCTTGGAAGATTTGTATGCCGAGTATTTGAGAAGTTTGGGAGTAAGAGAATCAGAAGAACGAGCAGAAATTAGATTCTCTGTGTTATCCGAGTTTGATTGGGATTACAAAGAATTTCTAAGCAAGTTTAAAGAAAAAATTTTTGGGGCATTTGGGGAAAACAATTTCCAGCAAATTTTAGGAGATTTTGTAGCTGTTAAAATAGAAAGCCTCAAGGATATTTTCACGGTATTAAGAATGTTTGATGACATTTTTGATGAGTTCTTTCCCAAATTTAAAGAAGTTGGGTCACCAATAAAATTAGGAGTTGTATGCTCCGATATAAAATATCCATTCTTGGAGTCATGGCAAATACTTTCTGACTTAAAATATGATGTCCATATTTGCGTGATTGGTAAAGGAGAAATTAGGCTTAACATGGCACAGCTAACACCATTTTTGGAAATCAAAGTGAAAAATAAAGCCCTACTCCATAAATTGGTTGCAGTGAGTGAAATTTCAGAAAAATTGGCAGAAATTACGCTATATGACCGAGCTGACAGAGATTACAGAAAATACAAGCCTCTACGAGACGCTGTAAGAGAGTTTGGTTATCAAAATATACTAACTTACGCAAAAATTATGGGTGGTTAAGATGGAGTACATTCATTATACATTCAAGAGTGAGACATTGTGCATTGGGGAACGAATTAAGAAGGGGACATTTAGACCAATGGTAATGACGATTCCATACACAACAATAACTGGAGCATTAAGAACTTATTTTGGTGGAGGAGAAATACATGCTGTAGGTTGGATCGAAAGTTATGATTCCAAAGATTATCTTACTTATTCACCAAGAGACAGAAGAACGGGAGTAAGTAAAATTCCTATTTCGCTTGAATTTTTGGTTAATGTCAAAGGTCATATATACATACTCAACAATAAGGAAACAGAAAAGATTCCTGGTAGATTCGAGTTGAGACTTGGAGCATTACGAGTTAAAGGTCTAGGCTATACGCAATTCATAAAAAACGACGTAGTTGAAGTTGATGAAAACCAATTAGAATATGGAGAGCTGAATACGAGAATACCTTTAGAGCATATAGATAAATTTCTCATAAAGCCTATTAAACCAATCTATGGTTATTTGCTAAAACCTGTATCTCTGTCTAAAGCAGTGTATGTTAAATCATTATTTGAAGGAAGCGAAGTTTTTGCCCCTTGGTTTCTGACAAAAGGAGGTGTTGCTCATGGACATAGTTGATGAAGTTATTGAAAAGATAAGAAGTGACCCTCAAATTAGGAATGCTAGATTTAGCAACAAGTTCCTTAATACAGTGGGGGAAATGTGTAGCAGATACGGTTATGGTGCTACACGGTTGTTTCTGTTAGGAAGAGATGAAAATGAGGCTATAGCCCTTTTAAAAGTTTTGGACATACTTGAGGAGAAAAATCTCTCGGTAGAGATTGGAACACTCATTTTCAAAAAGTTAAATGCAATTAAATTTGCAAGGAGGTGATAAAATGAGAAAATATGTAAAATATGAGATAGAATTGGTGACGAAAGCACCGTTTAGGATTGGCGGAGTAAAGCCAGTACCGGGAACGACAGATGTGGATAGCCCAATCGTTAAGCTGGGAAACAGAGTAGTTGTGCAAGGAACATCGCTCAAAGGTGCACTTAGAGCTGAGCTGGAGAGGTATTTAATAGACCGGTTCTTTGACAAAGAAAACAATCAATGGAAAGACGAATGGATGAAGCCCTGCATTCCTGCTGATGAGCGTACAATTTCTCCAGATGAAAAGAAGCTCATAGATCGGGGATTGTACAAATATAGTTGCTCTTATCCTAAGAGAGATGACTACATCTGTCCTGTATGTTATCTGCTTGGTGCAAGAGGGCTTGTTGGATTTGTAGAAGTGCCATTCCTAAATATGGAAAAAGGTGATGTAGCACTTTTGCAGTTCATCAGAGAGGACAGAGTTGTTGGTACTTCTGCAAAAGGCGAGAGAGGAGCTTTGGGAAAATATGAAGCAGTTCCTGAAGGAAGTGTATTCAAGGGAGTTATGGCAATATTGGAAGAAGATGATATAATCGGATGGAAATTAGGAGAACCACGGGATTTAGCAGAAAGTAAAGGAGATAAATGGCTCGAATCTGGAGAATGGACAAAGGAAAAGATACTAAAAGAATTGATAGAAGATAGACTTAAAGCCATAAGAAAGCTTGGAGGATATAAATCAAAAGGATTCGGAGATATTGAAATAAATGTTCGGAGAGTGTAGGAATGCGCCCTCCGTCCACGACTCTCCGCTCGCTGTCGCTCACTTCGGGGCTATCGCCCACGCCTAACAGGCGCATATCCGACTTCGCTAACGCTCCGTCCAAATTCCTCGCTTCGCTCGGAACTTCGGATATGCCCAGAACGTTAGGCGTAATCGGGGGCGACAGGCTTGAAGAAAAACAATCGGGGTAAAATGAGTGATATTCAAATAAAATTAAAACTTCAAAACGTATTCGAAACACCCCTATTCATGAGTGTAGTTAAGGAATATTTCCAAAATATATTTCCAAAAATCTTTGAAAGATATAACACAACACCAGCAAAAGGTGGTACTGGATTTGAAGAGTATTCGGATATGAGTTATCCTATGCATATTCTTAATGGAATACTACCTGCAATGTTGTATCTGGAGCAAAAATTATTGGAAAATGAACACACATCTGAATTAGTAGGTAAAGAAGACTCCGATATTAAAATGCTGATTAAATGTACTTTGCTTGGAATAACAGTCCACGACATTAACAAGTTTATTGGAAAATCAGATTTAATAGAATCTTTAGAGTATCTTGATAAAATACTTGATGAGTTGAGATTAGAATTATCAGATGAAGAGAAAAATATCATAAAATACCTAATAGTTAGCACAGAGGATAGAACAAGATATACTATTCCTGACATTGAATTACCAAAAAGAAGGAATTTAGATAGAGTTATCAAAGATTATCTATTAGAAGCAATACATTTGGCAGATAGTATCTCAGTACCTCCAGAAGAATCTTTTTCATATACTTTTAGGATGCTCCAAAAGAAGTTACAAAATTACTTTCCAGAAGTCCATACATTCTATTTCCACGATTCTCCTTATGAAGTGCTTAGCAGATACTTGCTAATCAAGCTTATTAGTCGGATTGAAGGAAAAATACTACTCATATCCCCCAAGGGATTCATTTGGATTGGAAAATCACTAAATAAAGATGATTTGAAAAATATTTTACATGAATTAGAAACAGAATACCAAAATCTCCTCCTAGACCAATTAGATAACTTTTTAATTTGTGATTGGCAGAAAGCACAACTTGATATATTCAGATATGTTCCCCCAAAAAAAGATTTTGTAAAGACAAAACTAATTCCTGTATTATTAGAAAGAAAAAGAGATCTCATTCTTTACCGTGGTTTACCCTCTAATGAAGAAGAGCGAGAAAATATAAGAAAAGAGATTGAAAAATTGGAAGCCAATGGAAAACTTGATATTATACTACTATTTAAGCTAATTCTTACTTTGACAGTAAACAACGACAATGTGAGAAAATTAAAGAAAGAGAAGGAAAATAAGTATTTCACTATTGAACTTGAAAAGAGTATAGAAAATGCACTAGATGAACAGAATAAAGAAAAGATTAAAGATATTTTTAGCAAGAAAAATATTGAACTAAAGGAAGATTTTGATATTAAGAAAGAAAAAAAAATTATGGAAAATTAATTTTAAGAATAGAAAATATTTCTATGTTATAAAAAAAGAACGAGGTAAGACTAAATTAAGTATTGATTCTACTAGTCCAATTCTAAGAAATGTAAGAAAAATTATTACAGCTACACAAGAATTTGATGGAAAAAATGATGAGTTGTATGATGTCTTGGTTGACCTATTAACTGAAAATTACAAAGAAGAAACAATAAACATAAAAGAAGTATTCATAGCTGTTCTAAGTTATGCGTACTTAGACAATACTCCAATTTTTGAAATTAAAATTCAAGAGGTGGGGGATAAACAAAACATGTGTTCAATTTGTGGTGCAGAAACAAATATCGTGGCAAAAGAAGGAGTTGCTTTTGGCTTTGCCCCCCGAGGATTTACAAACCGTACAGTTGTCTCAATAAAGAACATTGAGCGTAAAATCTGTAAAACTTGCTTAGCAGAAGTTATGTTGCGAAAGTTAATTTTTAGTCGCAGTAAGGACCTATATGCTGTATATATTGATGCCTGTGATTATACTACGCCTATTCTCAACGCTGAAAGAGTTGCAGAAAAAATAGAAGAACAGATCAACGGTATCCGTGCATTATCTGATGACACCACTCGATTTTATCCTATTGTTTATGGATATCCTCTTAAGGAATCAAAAAATGTATTAATCCCATTTTTAATGGCACATATAGAATTTGATAATGAAGCAAAGAGAAGGAAAATACCAAAAGAAGCTGTATTTTTAGATCGTTTTTATGAGTTGCTAAAATTTGCTTGCAATACGGGATTTAAAGTATATCTTACCTATGCTCTAAATCCCGATAGGATCAAAAAAGAAACCTTTGTTCTGGACTATGCTCCTAAACCAATAAAGAAGTTAAAATGGGACAAAATCAGAATTGATGAATTGCAACGCGTTAGAAATGAATTTGAAATTCTCATGAATTTAGCAAAAGCAGTTGGTGGTAGAAGGTGGCAGAATGAGTTTGTGAGGTTGTTAAACGATTATGCAACTTCTCCGCTGGCTTTCTTTTACTATTTGTACAGAATGGACAATCCCTTTGGTTTTATTAATAAAAATCAAGATAAAATTAAGTTGGTTTATGAGCGAATAGGAGGTGAAATTATGGGCATAATAGAAAAATTGGCTGATAAAGCCTCTGAGATAGATTGGAGCGGATACACGGCTTCAAAACAAACATGGATAATTCGCACAGCTATTGATGCGCTGAAAACTGGCGTGCAAAGAAACCTTGATAAGGAAGATATAATTGCACTGATGGCTGGGATTATAAATAAAAAAGTTAAAGTTCCAAAGAAAGATGCTATAGACGATTTCTGTCGTACAGTTTACGAGGATCTCTATGAAAAAACATGGAAAGGTAAGATTCCATCAAAAACCGAGTTAAGATACTGGACATACGCATTTGCATTTGAATATGCAAAGAAATCTGATGAAAAACGTAAAAATATGAAAGAAGAAAAACAAAAAGAAGGAGGTGAAAAAGATGAGTGAGAAAAAATATGTGGAATACAATGAGAAAGTTATTAACGAAGTTAGACAAAAACTCTATAAAGTGATACCAGAGGAGTACTTTCAGGAGAAATTTGGCAAGCGGACACCAAACTATATCAAGTTGCTTTTGGTGAGGGAAACCACAGGCTACCTTATTATTCGCTCTACGGAACCCGATGAGGTAATAAGCACAGAGATTGGTGATAAAGAAGTTGTTGTAATACCATCCAGAAAATTGAAAGCAAGAGAGAAATTAACTGGTCTTTTGTGGTGCAGAAAATTTGGGGTGGTGCATCCAAAAGTTGAGTATAACTTCATCAAACAAGCAATACAATTGGCAAACCCAAACTCGCTTGTGTTCGGAGATAGCGTTACTGAGGAAAGGGAAGCCATAGGGCTCCCTGCAAGAGTGCTTTACGAATGGAGTTACTCTTTAAGGCCAAAAAATGAAATAATAGATGAGTTAACTCACAATGCTTTGAGTGAAGAGGGGACGATGTGGGACAAGGAGAGAGGAGCACATCGGGAAAGCCTTTATGATGTTCAGTATGTAAAACCTGGCGTGTATTTTCCGCAGTTCATAACGTTTCCAGACATAACTCCAGAAGGTTTCTTGCATGTACTGCTATCAATAATAAAAACAACAAGGTACGGAGCACAGAGTAATGTCATGGACGCAAACATGAAAAATCACATAGTAGCTATTGCTCTTGATCAGTTTGAACCAGCAATCAGCTCATACCTATTAAGTAGAGAGTGGAACAAAGAAGAAGTTACTTTGGATAGTATAAAACAATATGCCATTGAAAAATTAAAAGAATGCTCCAAAGTGGTAAAATTTGACAATGATAAAGAAAAGCCAGTAACAAAATTGATGCAACTGATCAATGAGTTGCTTAACGATGAAAGTAAACTGCAGGAGATATACAAGAAACTGCTAAATGACTCTATAGCATATTTGATAGAGTGTAAAATCATCAAAGAAAACGATGTTGGCAATTACTTAAAAGAATTGAGCATTTCATAGGGGAGGTAAAATGATAAGGCACTACAGAATAACCCTGCTCTCCCCCTTGTTCTATTATACAAAAACAGAAAGTGGAGTGGCATCGACAACACCCTTCATAGGAGATATTGCACTTACTTATGCTACAAACTTTGCTTTATCTCAGAATGATGACATAACGTACCAGACAAAATCCAAACCAGAGTATCAAGAAATAAAAAACCTTGGATTTTTGTGGACAGTTGCTCGCCCACTTAAAGTTAAAAGGACTCCAATATATGCAAGATATACCAGCCCAATATCCGACGGAATGGTGAGGAGAAATTTAATCGAGCTTATGGGAAAATCTCTCTTTAAGAACTACTTCCATGTCCAGGGAATAGAGACTGGTTCCACCTTTCAAGCGTCATTTATAGGAAAATTAGATCTTCCAGATAAGTTTACGCTGAGAGTAGGCAACGGCAGAGATTGTTTGATTTTATTAAAAGAAATCAAAAAACCTGAAAAAGATATCTGGATTAATTACTATACGATTAAAAAAATCTTTAACACAACCTTTGAGTTAAAAGAAGGTTTTACAATAGAACGAGTTTTAGCACAATATATTATAGTAAAAGGACTGAATGAGAAAGATCTAAAGAAATTGGAGGAAACAATCTTATGATAAGTATTACAGTAGAGGCAAGAAAAATACCATTTGGCGATACAGAAATAAAGGTAAGAGGAAAAAAATATACCTTGCACAAATTTCAAGAAGTGTTCTACTCTGATTTAAGCAATTTATCGACTGTTACTTTAGTCATAGCTCCAACGGGTGCTGGAAAAACCTTTGCATTCACTCTTCCAATTCTCTATGCAAAAAATCATAGTTATATTCCTCCAAGAGGCTTAGTTATTGCTCCTACCAATGCACTTGTTGAAGATATGTATAATAGTTTCAAAGAAATAGCTAAAGTGGAAAAGATAACGGGAAGCTCCCTTCAAAAACATGGAATAGAAAGACCAAAGGAACTACTTGATAGAGTTAAATCTGCAAACATTGTAGTTACAAATCCAGATATTGTGAATTTTGTTATCCATGGTGGCTATCATATTGAAGAGTCTGGCAAGAGACGGCATATTTTGAATTTTCAGGATTGGACAGAATTTTTTGGTAAAATCGATTATATTATTTTCGATGAATACCACCTTTATGATGAAGAACAAATTGCTAATATTTTGATCTGGCTAATGGCAAGCTATCGATTTTTTCCTAGTATAAAATGGTTTTTTATTTCAGCAACCCCAGAACCAACGCTTATTAAGTTATTAGATGATCAAGAAATTGACTATGAAATAGTTCGGCAAGAATTAGCAGAGTCAGGCAGGGTTATCCAAGGAAAGCAAAAAATACATTTTATAGAAGCATCGCAATCTTATTCGCTATACAAATGGATATTTAATGATGGAGAAATTAGAAGTGATGTGAAAGATAAAATTTCCGAAGCTATCAAAAGCGGTAAAAAAGTGTTTCTTTTATTCAATTCATTGAGAGAAGCAAAAATAGCAGAAAACAAAATGAGAAATCTATTTTGTAAAGCAAAAATTGGTGTAAATACAGGATTTGAGACGAGGCAGAAAAATTTTAACTTTAATCCCGAGGAATATGACATCATAATAACAACATCAAAAGCAGAAGTGGGTGTAAATTATCCTGTACAACTCGCTTACATTGATTCTGGAAGATATTTGAGAAATTTCTTACAACGGATTGGAAGAATTGGGAGAGGAGAAGAAGAAAGTGAAATTTATTGCATAACCCCAGTAGCTGTTGTGGAAAGGATTAAAAAACTTGTTAAAAATGCAAATATCAACTACTATGAATTTATAGATGTGTTAAATCAATCTTTTGAAGATATCAAACTCAAAGAGGAAAGAATCCCGGTTTTTATGGGAGCATTACTATGGTCGATATATAATGCGTTGAAATATCGTGATAGAAGAAGAGTAATTGATGAATTAATTGAGAAATTTCCATATTCAAAGATTCTTTTCAAGCTCGATAAAGTCATCAAAGAAGCAAAAGAAGAAATGGATGAGGAATTTTATGAAAATCTAAAGATATTTTGGAACACGTTTAAAAGGTCATTTATGAGATTTAGGGATGATACAATACAATGGAAAATTTTCTACAAAAATCAAGAAACAGAATATGATATAATATGGGTGCTCAATAATGCATTTATTGAAGAGATAAATAGAGACGAAAAGAGGATAATAATAAGCGATTTCAGACCAAAAAAGGAGAAAATAGTTAAAGGAATAGTAACCTGCTCTCTACTTGAAGATCTATATGCCGACAATAATCTTCAACAAATTGGTGGAATCAAAAGCGAGCAGATAGCAGAATGGAGATCGTTTCTTTATTCGGATTACATCGGTAATATATACACTACAAAACTCGAAAGATGGTTAAGTGAATTAGAGGTACCAAAAAAGTTAGAAGATTTGTTGAAAAAACTAAGCCCCTTATATTCTAAGAGAAGGATTGAAATTTCTGATGTATTGTATGATTCTGGAGAGATCAAAGATGTTTACATCATATAGCCACCCTTTGGGATCCATCTCGTCCGTCGCCCCTGAATCTCCGTTTGCTGTCACTCACTTCAGGGCTTACGCCCACGCCTAATAGGTGGATATGTGGCTTCGCCTTCGGCTACGCCCAAATTTGTTCCGCTTACGCTCCGCAAACTTCACATATCCCCAGAACGTTAAGTGCAATTGGTCATATTCAAAATAAAATGGAGGTAAGAAAATGGAAATTAAGAAAATAGAACCGAAACCGTACGAGAATTCTATCTTCCCTGGAATAAGTTTTGACATCGAAATAAGTTATACAAAATACACTGAAGCCATAGTAGGTATAAACGGTTGGTTAAAAACAGATGATGGAAAGATAGTTGCAGAAATTAAAGAAGAAGGTATGAGACAAGAGAGACATAGCGAAATTGGAGCAAGAGGATCAGGGTTTGATAAACAATTTAAAGAGGGTATTTACAAGACAACACTCGTTGCACTTTTAGATAAAAAAGCCTTGAACCACATAGAAAAGAGGAGAATGGAAGATAGAAAGGGAGATGTAAACTTAACTCTCAATTTAAATGTGAAAACTGTTAATAGTAGGACAGTTATTTCACATATACATGAGATAAAACCTGAAGACATAGGACTCAAACGAATTGAAATTTACGCAGGACGAAAAACCACAGATTGGTATGTATTAGCATATGCTTATAGCCCAGAATATTCCTCAGGACACACAAATAAATGGCTCCTATCCGGAAATGGAAACCCAATCTTTTTGGCAATCTCTGAGCACCCTCTTAAAAAAGGTATAAGAATTCCATCTACAGATTGGATTCATGACTATGCACCAAAACTTGAGCTTGGTGAGTATTTCATTGTCGAGATACCGAAAGGAAAAGAAATCATCGAGAAAGCATGGAGTTATGTAGAAAAAGCTGAAGAATGTTTTAGAAGGTGGGATACTAAAGGAGTTTATGCAAATTGCCGGGAAGTAGGCTACCTTCTGGAGAGAGTTGTAAAAGAGAAATTTGGAAAAGATAGCTTTAATTACAAAGAGCGATGGGGCAGAGCTTATGGGCGATTTGAGCATCTCGCATCTTTAGATTTACATTTGGAACAACTTAAGCAGAAACAACAATACGTGTCAGAGATAAAAATAGGCAAAGATGATGCAGAACATATCTTAATTGCAACATAAACTCCTAATTAAATATGCTGAGAAACTATTGAGGGAGGAGTGATGCGACCAACTGCACTTAACAAGCGGGTATCTGGCTTCGGCTTACGCCTTCGCCCAAATCCTTCGCTAACGCTCAGGACTTCACATACCCACAAACCGTTAGCCGAAATTGTAGGAGAATAAGAAAAATACTCGTTTAAAAATATACCAACCCAAAATGTAGATACACTATGGTTCCTATGACCCATAGATAGTGCAGAAATTGTAGTAAAAGTTGGAAACAATGGATGTGCAATGAATGTAGTGAAGAAATCGATGACTACGCTACAGTCATAAATTTAAAGGCAGCTGGTGGAGATAGATTACCTTTATTAAATTTTGGTTGAAGTGCGTGGTAGTTGGCGAAAAGGGGGCTTACGGAGGAAGACTTAGAGAACGTAAAATCTGCGATAAAATTCCACATGGGTTCCATAATAGTTAAACCAAATGAATCAAAATGAATAATTGAATTGAATAATTGAATTTAATTGAAGATCTCAAAGTAAAGCATAGGAAAAAGCAAGCCAGGGCCCGGATAACCAACCTCAGGTTCGAATCCCTTTCGACTTTCAGAAAGGGGTCTAAATTGAAATACTGTTCTGCAGGAGGTTTGATCGAATGAGATTCTACAAATGCAGTCTACAAAGAGCTCTAGAGAACTTCAGGGAAAAGCATCCAGAGAACTTTGAAGTTGTCGAAGACTTCGCAGAAGATTTGATTGCAAACAGAATTACAGAGCTGAGGGTGTATTCCTACATCTGCTGGTTAAGGAGGTTTTTAGAGATAGTACCAAAGAACCTTGAGCAGTGGGAAAAGAAAGAAGTCAGAAAGGTGTAAATTACTACCAGAAAAAGGTTAAAGAAGGAGTGTTGAGTGAAAATACCCTTGTAGAAGTTAAGAAAACACTGAAGAAGTTCTTTAAATGGCTTGGAAAGGAAGAAGTCATAAACTGGTTTACGGGTAGTGGGTGGGAAAACAGAATATCACCAAATGACCTCATAACAGAAGAGGAATTTGAGGCGATGCTAAAAGCATGCATGAATTCGAGAGATAGAGCTTTGATCTCTCTACTTTACGAATCAGGAGCAAGAATTGGTGAAATTGGTTCAATGAGGATAAGGGATTTATCGTTTGACGAATATGGAGCAATAGTTTGGCTGCCGAAGAGCAAAACAGTTAGAAGGAGACTCATAGTAGTTTATTCAGCAAGGTACCTTTCAGAATGGCTATCAGATCATCCGATGAGGGACGAAGCAGATGCACCACTCTGGATAAAGCTCTCTGGGAGAAACGCCCTAAAGACCATGGACTATGATGACATCAGGATACAGATGAAGAAGATTGCAAAGAGAGCTGGAATAAATAAGAGAATCTATCCACACCTCTTCAGACACACAAGGGCTACAAGGTTGCTTGCTAAGGTTTCGGAATCAATTGGAGCCAAGTACATGGGCTGGGTTAATGGAAGCAAAATGGTTGGAGTCTACGTGCATTTAGCAAGTGAGGATGTTGATGAAGCAATTTTAAGAATGTACGGGATTAAGACAAACAACAATAACAAGGATCTGGAAGTTAAGCAGTGCCCCCGCTGTCTGATGGTTAATCCAGCTACATCAAGGTTCTGCTCTCGTTGTGGATTGCCGTTGACAGAGGAGGCAACTCAGGAAATAGAGGAGTGGAATAAATGAAATACCTGCAATGGGATGAAACTCTTTTCAGGAATGAAAGTGTGTTTGATCCAGACTATTTACCTGATGTCCTACTTCACAGAGATAAACAGTTAACAGCATTGGCAGCCAACTTAAGGCCGGCTTTAAGAAATTCAACTCCAATCCACACCCTTCTTTTCGGCCCTCCAGCAACGGGCAAGACTTCTGCAATGAGAACAATTCTGAATGAAATAAGCGATTACGCTTACACAGCCTACATTCGCTGCCCTTTGGCAAGATCAGCTTACAAGGTAATGGCGAGGATTTTTGAGAGGGTTTGCAGACAGCAGCCTCCACAGACTGGCATTTCGATAACTCGATTGTACGATTCGATATGCCAGAAACTTGCTGACAATGATAAGGTGTTAATAGTTGCCTTAGATGACTTCAACTTCCTTGATGACGATGCTGCCAACGATGTCCTCTATACTCTCCTGAAAGCTCATGAAGAGTACGCTGTTAAGATCGGCATAGTTGCTGCAACGACCGAAAGAGTTATGCTTGACATGAAGACTGGGGCAATCTTTCATCCCGATGAGATATACTTTCCACTGTATGACGAGGATGAGATCAGGAGCATCTTAAGGCAGAGAGTTAAACTCGGATTTTACAGGGATGCGATGACAGATGAGGCATTTGACAGGATTGTTGAGCTAACAGCAAAGGCATGTGATCTCCGCTTTGGCATTTACTTGCTGAGAATGGCAGGAATTGAGGCTGAAAGAAGAGCATCAAGGAAAGTTGAGGTTGAGGATGTTGAAAGAGTGTACGAGGGAGGAGCTAAGGTATTCCTTGCCAAATCAATCTCAGCTCTAAACAGCGATGAAAGAGAAACCCTTAAGATCATCTATTCGATCAAAGGAGACGTAAATTCAGGAGATGTTTACAAAATCCTGAAAGCTGAAGTAAATATGAGTTACACCCGATTTTACGAAATCATAAACAAGCTGGAAAGGTTCAGACTCATTGACGTTGTTATGGGAAGGAAGGGCAGGGGGAGGACGAGGTACAAATCAAGAAGTATAGCAGCGATGTTGTGATGGCTGCTCTGGAGATGTATTGAAGGTGTGGGAATATGAAGAAAGTGTTTCTGTTTATCCTGGCTGCATTGACTTTAGGCTGCTTAGCTGAATCACCAAAATTCACTCAAACTCCAGAATCTCCAATCTTTTTACCTGTTACACCAACACCATCAGAAACAGCGATTACTCCAATCCTAACAGAATTCCAGTTTAAAGTTAAATACCCGGCAAAAGTCATCTACGTTTACGATGGAGACACGATAAAAGTCAATCTGAGCAGTCAAATCCTGATAATCAGATTGCTTGGCGTTGATACTCCAGAAAAATATCCGGAGAAGAACAAACCTTACGAATACGATGCAATAACAAATCTAACGTATTTAGCTGAATGGGGCTGGAAAGCTAAGAATTTTGCTTATAAGATGCTCTACAACAAAACAGTCTACATCGAATTCGATGAGATTGCTGGATTGAAGGGTTATTACGGTAGATACCTTGCCTATGTTTACGTTAATGGAACTGACTTCAATGCATTGCTTGTGAAAAATGTGTTTGCTAGAGTTTACGTTGAAGGAGAATTTAAGAAGGAGCAGTATTACCTACAGCTCGAGGAAATTGCAAGATCAAACAAAACCTGTTTGTGGAGGATAGAGAGGTAATAAGATGGATAATCTGCCCCCTCGTTGTTGGTCTGTTTTTCCCAGCTTTTCTAATCCTACTCTGGAGGTATGCGAAGATTAAAGACAGACATTTGAGGAATGAAGGGAAAACGATCGGTAAAGGTCTTTCTAAACTTGTTAAGGAGTTTTAAAGATTGGAGTTGATTAGTGTAGGAAAACTTAAATAGTTATTTATGTTAACATGTTAACATGCCAACAATAACAATATCTGTAAGAGATGTGGACTTGGATGTTTGGAAGGAATTCCAGAAAAGAATCATAGACTTGTATGGCAGTTTGTATGGACAATTGGGCACAGAGGTAACAAAAGCCCTTGAATTATGGTTAGAAAAGAATAAAGTACCGGAGAGAGTGAACAAGAGATATATAATCCTAAATGTAGGGAAAAATCACACTGTTAGAGGAAATTCCAATCTGAAGACCTTGATTGAAAAAGGTTTATGGGGATTAAAGGAAAGATACAGAAAGCAGTGGGAAAGAATAACTAAAGGAGATTTGGTCTTGATTTATTCGGGTGGAGGGATCAGGGCTAAAGGCAAGATTGTTAATAAAGAATACAAGCCAAACGAACCTATATATGGATGGGATGATCCTTATGGATATCCCTATCTTATTGAAATGGAATTAGAGAACTTAACGTCAAAGAATAAACTACCTGAAATCAAAATTCCCCTCTCTGAATTGAAAAGAAACTTCTCCTTCATTCCTAGACTTTCAATCAAAATTTTAGAAGAACCAGAAAAAGTAAATGCAATCGAAAAGTTATTAGATCATTATTGGAAGAATTAGTATTTTAGTGTTAAAATGGATAACAAACAACTTACTCAAAAAACACAGGCATTTATTGGTGTGGATGGTAGAGAAGTAACGAGGTAGATTATTTGTTCTTCTGTCGGTTTGATAATCTTCTATGATTTGAATGAAGGGGCTTTAAGAAAAATAGTTTTTGTCGAGGTAAAATCAGGAAAGTCAACGCTTAGCAAGAGAAGCTTATCAGGGATGCTGTAGAGCAGAGAAGGGTTGAATGGGAGATTTTGAGGGTTAGGAGGTAGCTATATGCTGTTAAAGCTTTGGAATTACTGAAATATATCTTCAATCATCATCGGCTTTTTAATCGCAATGCTCTCAGGATTTTCAGCTTACTTCCTCTTCAAATTCCTTGGATTTAACGGCTCTTTTTCCGATTCTATGGGTTTTCTCGCCCACTACGTTGCAATCTTCATTTCAGCAACTCTTCTCCTTAAATATGCTGTTGAGAAGGGTTATGTTGTATTCAGAGTTCCTGAGAATCTGATTTTTGTTGCGGTTCCTGTGTTAGTGATATCTTTGATCTTGTTCGCTTCCGGAGTCTTTCTGATGATCTTTATCGTTGACGTTTCGTTAGTCATGCTCGCATTTGCTGTTGCTTACAAACTCATGAGTGGATGAGAAAATGAGGTATCCACTCTCAATTCTGATGATTGCACTCTTCATCCTCAACATCCTAGATTATCTCACAACGATTTACTGCTTAGAAAACATCCTGAATGCTTATGAATCAAACCCTTGGATCAAAACTCCTGAGGAGATATTCAGGTTCAAGATTCTTTACGGCATTCCTATAGGGGTTGCCGGAATCCTCCTTGCCCTCTCGTTTGAGAAACTCAGGGCAAGGTTTAGAGCAAAAATAAAGTCAAGATTTATCGATTTCTGGTACTATCTCTGGCTTGCTTTCGTGCTTGTAGTCTTTATCGACTATATTTTCACGGTAGCTGGCAATGTTAGCGTGATCATCAGGTACGGTTAGCCTTGGCTTATTCTATCTCAACTAACGCCGAGATAGGTATTCCTACTCCTGTAACAAAAGCATAGCCCGTTTTTAGATCCGGCAATCTATCAACGATATCACGTGAAGCCGATTCGATTGCGCTTTCTACCGCTGCTATATCGCCTTTGTTAACCATCCTGAACAAAACCTGCGTGTTTGTCTGAGATAGAAGATACTTAGACACCTGTGCCGGTCTCTGGCTGATTGCAACAAGCCCGAGCCCAAACTTTCTACCTTCTGAAGCTATTTTTAAAGCGTAGGTTTTGGAGAGGTTCTCTCTTCCTGCAGAAACTTCTCCATAACCCCTTTCAGGAGCGAAGTTGTGTGCTTCTTCAAGCACAACTAAGCTTTTCAGATCTCCCGCCGCCTTTGCTTTGATGAATAGCCTTCTAAGGATATATCCTGCAATTTCGCAGCGGATTTCAGGCTCTTCGATTTTCTTAAAGTCGAAGACTACAGCTTTATCGTAGTTAATTGCTTCATCTATCCTCTTAAGAACTTCCGCCTGATTTTTAAGTGCATTTTCGCCAAACTCTTCAGAAAGCAAGTCCGCATAGTCTTCCATCTCCCTTTCCTCCAAAATTTCGTAGAGATTCTTTTCAATCTTTCCAGTAATTAGGCTGTGTACCCATTTATTCAAGGCTTTCTTATTCTCCTTAACTTCGCTTGATGTACCTTTAACGGGAGCACCAAATCCGGCAAGCAGCTCTACAAGCTTCTCCGAATCAAAGTAAAGCAATGTGTTCTCAAGCTCAACACTCTTCGCATCCTTCAGCCCAGCGTATTCTCCATGGGGGTCAAAGATGTAGGCTGCATTGAGGAATTCGAGTGCTCTTTCTATAAAAAGCTTGGCAAAGTAGCTCTTTCCAGAACCGGTAGTGCCCAAAATTGCAATATGCTTCCTTCTAACCTCCTCCAAATTAAGAAAGGCTGGAATGTCTGAGTTTATGTACCTGCCTATTCTAACTCCAGCACCTATAACATCCCTGATGTCCTCGTATCTTGCCTTTCTTACAGGCAAGCCTATTCTTACTGCTGTAAGTGATGGTTTGAGTTCCCCATCCTGAATGCAGCCAAGAATCTTCGCAGTCATCGTTCTTATGTATGAACTCTGCTGGATTAAAGAGTATAGAGCTGCCATCCGCCATTCCTTCTCCCTTTGCTCACCAAATATCCTTCTGAAATCGTTTATGCTTGGGAATAAGGGATGATCTCCTTGGGTAAAGGGATTGAGGAAGAAAGCAACGTCCCATCCCATAATCTCGCTTACCCTTGCCAGATACAACTTTCCATAATCCGAGAAAACTATGAACTCGCCCTCATTTAAATCTGCTTCCTGCAAGAGGATAGCTTCGATGGATCCGGCTTTTGTTGGATTCGTTATGAATCCAATTATGTCGTCTTCCGGAACAAAGACTTCGCCAAGCTCAAGCTTGGCGTTCCATATCTGGAAGAAGTATTCCCTAAGCTTCTCTATCTCTTTTTGATCTTCTATTAGGACAGCTGCTTCAATATTTCCTCCTTCTGGCTCAATGCCGCTGTAGGTAATATTTGCCGAACCTAAAAGGGCGAATTTATTATCGATGACAATAAATTTTGCATGCAGGCTGTTATGGAAGGCATATTCTATGCTATGCTTATCTTTTAGCCTATTTAGGTATGAGAAAACCCTGTTGCTCGTGATTTGCAGATCTTTTAGTTCAGCAGCTCTCACCAAGATCTTTATGTTGAGGGGTTTATCTGGAAGGCTTTCAAGAATTTGCCTTATACCTTCCGGAGTTATCCAAGCAGAACAGATCAGTACTTCTTTTTCGGCTTGGCTGCACACCAGTTTAATTTCATCCAGCAGATCTTCTGAAGGAATGAATTTGGTCATTTAAGGCACCTCAATATGATTATTTGAACAAGTAGGTTTTAAGTTTTTCATTGCAAATAGTAGCTTTGGATCGCTCTAATTATACGGATACAGCCCCTAATTTTAAAATTTTTAATCTGTTATGACTATAAGTGGCCTAAAAAATATAGGAACTTTATGATTTAGGTCATTATCTACAAAAATAACCTGGCCATTGTCAATAGCATTTATTTCAGATCCTTCCGATATCACTACGAAGGAATAAGATTTACCAGAATCGTACCATATAGTTACGGATTCTTGATAGATTTTTCCTTTTACCTCTTTAGATGTGGGTAAATACCGGGAAATAAGCTTTCCAAAGATCATCTTTTTCGATCTGTCATGATGATGTGCTACTGCTGCAACAATCTCTGAAGGAAAACCAGCGTTTTTTAGAACTATGGCACCAACTATTGCATGTGTATGACTGCTCGCAATTCTTCTAGCTTCAGTGATGATTTCTGGTACATGGTCTGAGAGATAGTTAGTAAAGACTTTACCGATATCATGCAGCATCGATGCAAGAATAATTTTATTATTATTTTCCATCATAATTACTTTAGATACTGCCCTCCAACTGGCACAAAGCGTTTTGGTTTAATTGGTTTGTCATATTTTCTGATGTCTTCAAGCTCAATAGCCATCTAGAGCTTTTTCTTTTCTTTGCCTCTGCTCTTCCATCCCGACTTCCATCGTTCCTGCGACTTTATGTACTCCTTAAGCTCATCCTTCGTCAGGAAAATCCTGTCACCATAGGTTTCGTAGAACTTCATTGGGTCTTCTGAAAGAACAACTCTTTTTATCCTCGCCTCCCCAACAAAGCCTGTATCTTCGTGAGACTGATAAAAGACGAACTTCATACCCGGCTTTAGCTGCTTCCAGACTGTTGCTGGTTTAACGAAGCCCTCTTTGCCTTTGAAAAAGCGATCCATGAACTGTTTGGGAATTGGATACGTTACACCTATAACATCAGACATCAAATCACCTTTCCATAACAGCTTTAAGCAACTCCTTTCCCATTGGCTTCGGTATTTCTCTCCCTTCTTTCTTTGCAGCCTCTATCCATAGCTTGATTGCGACTTTGATTTCTTTCAATGCCTCTTCCTCGGTCTCACCAAAAGCAGAACAGCCAGGCAGCTCAGGAACTACAGCGATGTATCCCTCATCCTCCTCGCTGTAGAAGATTTCAATCGTGTACTTGTGCATCTCAATCCTCCTCAAGCAAATTATATTTCTCAATTACTTTTAAAAGTTGTCTTACTTGATACGGTTTTGCCTTGCCCTTAACGTTCTGGAAATTCAGAATTTCCTTAATACCTTCTCTGACGTAAACTCTGTGGCCACCTCTTCCACCTCTAAATCTAAAGCCAAAGAGTTCTGCCGCCTTGCATAGTTCTTCGAATCGGACGTTTTTGGGATTGCTTTTCAGCTTTTCGTAGATTTCTCTTTTCTTTGTCATGCTGAACTCATTATGAGTTTGAAGTCCTCTTCGGGAATCTCCCGCATTGCTTTTCCCATCAGATGTCCTGTCCACTTCTGCTTGTTCTTGATGAACTTTAGCCTCGGAATGAGAGACTTGAAATCTACCGGTGTTGAGAAGATTTTGACTGGCTTCATCCTGATGCGGAGCGGGAATACTTCGTTGCCCATGCCTGGTGGGGATTTGAATACCCTCTTGCTGTCTTTGAAAACTTCTGATGTCGCTTCGTAAACAGCCACAATTCGGGGTTCTATGATTTTGTCCTTGTCTCTTTCCTGCTTGAGATAAATTAGAAGTTTGTCTCCAGGTTTAACTTTTGTTATGGTGTTTTTATGGCGCTCAGGAACACCCCACACGTTTTTCTCTTTAATCACCTTCCAGTTTTCTTCGGTAGTTATGCAGAGCCAGTAAGCCATGTCATATTTTTGCTTAGAACTTTTATAATGGTTTCTTTACCATATAATTCAAGTAATCGAGTTAGCAAATTATATATCCTCGCAACACAAAATAAATGCTGGTGAGGTTATGAACGAAGCACTCTTGCAGGAAATTTACAGCGAGATCAAAAAGATAAGAGAAAAACTGGAACAGCTTGAAGAGCTGATAATCCCAACAGAAAAAGTTTCTGAGGAAGAGCTGCAGGAAATCAGGAAGCTGAAAGAGGAATCACTTAAAGGAGAGCACGTTGATTGGGAAGAGTTGAAGAGGGAGTTAGGTGTTTAGAGTTGTTATACATAGAAGAGTGAGTAAAGAGCTGAAAAATCTTCAGAAAGCCCATTTAAAGAAGTTTGCTGAAGCTGTAGAGATTCTTAAAACCAATCCTGTTCCGTGGAAAGAGTTTGATATCAGGAAAATCGAGGGGGAGGAAGATACATATCGAATCAGAATTGGCGATTTTAGAGTGATATATTTTGTTGATAAAGAAGACAGAACAATCCACGTTCTTAAGCTTGAAAGAAGGGGGAGAATATACTGAAACATTATCGACATCGAAAGCTATCTATTAGGGACGCTCTCTTCTCCTCTGGAATTATCCCTTTTTTTAACCAGCTCATCTACAATCCTTTCCGAATTTTTCAGAATCGATCTTAGGGTCACTTTCTTCTGAATCCTCAATAAAATTAAAGAAGCAACAGTACCACTCTGTATTTTTATCTTCCAATTCCAGCAAAGTGTAATTAGAAAAGAACGATTCAAAGTAGTTTAATCGAAAAAATAAACGTTAAAAATAGAAAAATTTAAAAACAGACTGACGTCAACCCTTTTCATGATTCCAGGTCATGTGGCTGAGAAAATCAACAGAGGAGAGATGACAGAGGACGAATTCTGGATTGTAGCCTTAAACTTTGCTAGAGTCGTATCAGAAAAGGCGAGAGGAATGTTTAGGGTAAAAGAAAAGTACGATGACTACATCATAGAATACTATATTGTTGAGACAATGAGATTCTTCTTCGGCTTTCCTCCTATCCTCTTTTACGCTTTTCTCAGAGATCATAAAGAGCTGAGAGAAGCTCTCAACCTCAAAGTGTTAAAAACATTCTCAAACTACGAAGAATTCAGGAAGAAGCTGCACAGACTAAAAGTTAAGATAAACAATTAATAAAGAGAAATGTTGCAGAGAAAGTTGATGAAATCTACGGACTGGACACTACGGTGGCAACAGTAGACTTAAACAGGCTCAGGAATGGAAAGAAGATAAAAGATGGGTTATTCGATGCAGAATTCTGCTTTGATTCTGCTAGGGGAGTAGAGGTTGGATATATGGTTTGCACTCTGCTCAATCTCACCAATTTCTCGGTTGTTGATGTCAGAATTTATCCGAGGAACACAAAAAAGAAGGAGATATGGGAAGAGATGGTAATATTCAACCTGGGAACCGAAAGTGGTAAGATAAAGGTTGTAATCGCTGATGCATCCTTTTTCGCCTACGATAACATTCTTTTACCTCTGAACTACAGAATAATCCCAGTAATTAAGGTGAAGAAGAACGTGGATATAGAAGAGCTAAAGAGGATGGTTGAAAGAACTCTTCCAAACGTTAGGTGGTTCGACAGCAGGTATAACCGGATTCTATCAACTCTTCTTGAAGATTTCGAATACATAATAAAAAAGACGGTAGAAGGGATTGAAAGATACGAGGAATTCGCTGAAATAAGAAGCAGGATAGAGCTATTCTTCAAAGTAGCTAAAGCGATGTTCGGATTGAGAGATTTGCACGTATACTATCAGGAGGAAGCTTTCTCAAGAACGCCTGATAAGGAGTCTCTAACTCTTCCAGATTGAGACTCATGTGAGGTCTTTTGTGATTATACTACTCCACAAACTCATCCAGAGTTTCAAAGTACCTGGCTTTGTCTTCAAGAGTTCCGTAGAACTTCTCGATCTTTCCATTGCTGCGATGGTTTACTCTTGCGACGATGTGCTTTATTCCTTTCCTTCGGAACTTCTCGAATCTGGATTTCCCTTTTGCTTTCTTCTCTTTGCAATGCGTAGAACTGCTCGTCTATCCGTTCAATATTGATTCTGGTTTACCATAATTATCTATTGCTTCTTTTAAAACTTGTAGAGCATTTTCAGTGGTTGCTTCGTCGAACACTCCATAACCAACAATTAAACGGGATGCATCATCCAGATAAGATATTATTCTTGCATTATAGAAAAACCAGTCTGTATG
>Ga0256833_1000333_pt1 | contig 37455 bp, 40 predicted proteins | sample 356284metaG_FD_190535 | JGI IMG/M metagenome (GOLD analysis project Ga0256833, IMG submission 190535) | Hydrothermal vent microbial communities from Mid Atlantic Ridge, Atlantic Ocean - 356-284 | ecosystem: Environmental > Aquatic > Marine > Hydrothermal vents | place: Atlantic Ocean: Mid... | reverse complement strand
CCCTGTCGACGGCCTCGAACCTGTCCTCCACCTCGAAGAGGTCTCTGAGCTCTTCGTAGAGCGTCTCCAGGCCCTCGTCCTCCCAGACAAGGGAGGGCTTCGTGAGAACCATTAGGTCGCTCAGCAGCTCTATCCTGGTGGTGAGCACGCTTGCCAGCTCCTGCACCACGGGCTTCATCCGGAGCCTCAGCCCGCCCATGCCCTCCAGGAGGCCCCTAGCCCTCTCCATTATGTCGTCGACCCTCGACTCTATCCTCTCCAGGGCGACGCTCTGGGCGAGCACGTAGCCGGCTAGCTTAGTCACCTCGGCCACCCCGAGCTCGGCTGGCACGCGCGCCTCGTCCTCCTCGACGACGGGGGGCCCGCTGGTGAACACGAGCCTGTACTCCTCCCTGTACCTCGGGCCCACGTAGCGCTCCGTGAATGGTCTAAGCCTCTCCGCTATCGCCTCCACGTCGCCGGGGCGGGGGTCTACTGCGACGAAGCTTCCGAAGGCCCATATCATGACGTGGACGCCGCGCAGCCTGAGGTAGAGCGGCTCCTCCCAGGGAACCCTGACTCGGCGCCCTATTATGGCCTTCGCCGCATCCCTAACCCTGATCTCGCCGCCTATGCAGGCGGCTACGAGCCTTCTCTCCAAGGAGACGCTACCCCGTAAAGACCTTTACAACGGAGTACGCCAGGTAGGCGGCTGCGAGGACGAAGGCGGCGTCGTAGAGGGTGGCGGCGTCCCTGGGCAGGAGCCCGGCCCGGGCGGCGGCGAACGTGAAGAGCCACTTGTAGCCGAGGTAGAGTATCGCTAGCACGAGGAACCTCACGGTGTATATTATGAGTAGGCCCGCCTTCTCCACCCTGCCGCCGAGGCCGCTCGTGATAACGCTCGCCAGCGGCGACGCTAGGGCGTAAGTCCTCGAGGCGAGGAGCGCTAAGAGGATCGACACGACTACGTGGCCAACGGTGATGCCCCCGTAAACAGGTATCCCGATCCAGAGCCACGTAGAGAAGAGGGCTACAAGCAGGGAGAGTATCGCCACCTGGGCGGACAGCCTCACCAGCACCTTGAAGGCGTCGGGGATCTTGGGGGGCGCTGACATGGCATGCACCGCTCCATTCATCCACGCGGCCCAGCCTATTCTACTTAACGCCGGTCGCCCAGCCGAACCTCTCCACGTACCCGAGGAGGCCTGCGGCGCACCGCTCCAGGTAGCCCTCCCAGTGGCCGCGCCTCTGCCTAAGTTCCTCCAATGCCTCCCTGGTCTCCGCGTCCTCCAGGAGCCTCTCGGCCAGCTCCGCCTGGTCGGCGTAGCGTTCCGCGAGCGACAGCGCCCATAGGAGCTTGGCCTTGTACCTCCTAGAGAGCCTCCGGGGATCCTCGTGGATGCCGAAGTGGGGCAGGGCGGCGTAGGAGGCCCCGAGCCTCTGGAACCTGTCTAGCGCCGCTATCGCCTCGCCCGCCATGAAGGGGGGCGGCGTGAGTATGAGCACTGAGTCCCCGTACACCTCGCCTAGCCCGTCGCCGGGGAACAGCACGTCCCCCGCCAGGTAGGCGTATTGGTGGCTCGCGTGCCCCTCCGCGGCACCACCTTGAACGTGGCGTCGCCGAGCCTTATCTCCTCCCCGGGCTTGGGCGTGTAGACGAGCCTCCCGGGGACGGGCTTCGGCTTCCCGTATTCCAGCGCGGTGGAGCCGAGGACCTCCACGCTCGCGGCCCAGAGCCTTGCAGGGTCGACGAGGTGCGGCGCTCCCCTCGGGTGGACGTAGACCCTCTCCACTTGCACCCTCTCCACTAGGTGGCCGAGGCCCCCAGCGTGGTCTAGGTGCACGTGTGTTATGAAGACGTGGATCGGCCCCTTGCCCTCAAGCTCTTCGGCGAGCCTGTCCACGGTCTTCGCCGGCCCCACGTCCACCACCGCGACCGGGCCCCCGGTGTCAACGATGTAGCTCGCGTATACCCCGGGCCTCTCCTCGTCCAGGTCTACTAGGCGCACCTTCAAGGCCGTGACCCCTCAAATATTAGGCTGAGCCGCGGCTTAAAATATGGGTGTGCGTCGTGGAGGAGCGGAGGCCGCACGTCAGGGAGGCCCTCTTCTGGGAGCCCGTGGAGGGCAAGCCGGGCTACGTTAGGTGCAACCTGTGCCACAGGCGCTGCGTGATAGCGCCGGGCAGGTACGGGGTCTGCGGGGTTAGGAAGAACGTTGGCGGCAAGCTCTACACGCTAGTATACGGCCTCCTCTCCGCGGCGAACCTCGACCCCATAGAGAAGAAGCCCCTCCTGCACTTCCACCCCGGCAGCCTAGTGTACTCGGTGTCGACCGTAGGCTGCAACTTCTTCTGCAAGTTCTGCCAGAACTGGGAGATAAGCCAGTCCAGGCTGGAGGAGGGGCTCTACGGCACCTACCTGTCGCCCCGGGAGGCCGTCGAGGAGGCCGTCAGGCTGGGGGCGCAGGGTATAAGCTACACCTACAACGAGCCGACGATATTCTACGAGTGGATGCTCGACACGGCGAAGCTCGCCAAGCAGCGGGGCCTCTTCAACACGATGGTCACCAACGGCTACATGACGCCCGAGGCCCTACGGGAGCTGGCCCCCTACATGGACGCAGCCACGGTCGACTTCAAGGCGAGTGGGGAGCGCGGTTTCTACAGGAAGTACATGGGGGTCCCCGACCCGGAGCCGATATATGAGACCCTCCTGGAGATGAAGAGGCAGGGCCTATTCATAGAGGTGACCGACCTCATAGTGCCCCTGGTGGGAGACTCGGAGGAGGCCCTGCGCAGGCTGGCCAGGTGGGTCGTAGAAAACCTCGGGCCGGAGACCCCGTTCCACCTGCTCCGCTTCTACCCCCACTACAAGATGATAGGCTACCCCCCTACCCCGGTCAAGACCCTGGAGAAGCTCGCGGCCGCAGCCAAGGAGGAGGGGCTACACTACGTATACATCGGGAACGTGTGGGGGCACCCCCTGGAGAACACCTACTGCCCGGCCTGCGGCTACAAGGTCGTCGAGCGCAGGGGCTTCTACATCCTCTCGTGGAACCTCGCCGAGGGCAACCGGTGCCCACGCTGCGGCTACAAGATAAACATCGTGGGAACCTATAGGCGGCGGTAGGGCGAGGCCCGCGCCTAGCCCCCGGGTGGACGGCATCTACGCCCAGCTCTTCCAGTAGATCCTCGGCACCGAGGGACTTGGGAAAGGCCCTGCAGGCCTCTATCCTCTGCTAGGGTTCTCATCCCCTTGTACGCGCAGCGTAGAGGTGAGGGCGTCACAGAAAGTTGTTTTCTCGCTGGCGGCGAGCTCCATTATCCCCTATACCAGGCCTTGAACACCTCCTGAAAGAGGCTGGGCCGCGGTCTTCAAGTTTTGTTATCCCCTTAAGGTGCTCTTTCCATAATGGCGATTGTATACGGCCACCCCCTGTCCCCGTTTCTCCCCACGTGGGCGGTCAGCCCCCGCCCATAATCGTCTCCTCCACCGTCTCTACAAGCCTCTTGATCTCCTCCAGCGCGTCCTCCACGTGCTCCCGGCTACACCACCCCTCGTAGAGGCATGTATGCATCGTGTCCGCCTGCGCCCACGCACCACTAACCCACCTCCCGAGCTCTTTCCGGAGAACCCTGGTATACTCCCATAATTCCCTGTGACTGGCCAGCCCTCTACCATCCTCCAGGAGGCGTACGCCTTCACGGCCAGCGCCGCCGCGCCCCACACCTTCTCCGCCGCCTGCCTCACATCGCCCCTCTCCAGCTCCTCCTCCGCCTGCTCTAGAAGACTTTTAGCGGCGTCAACGTATTCTCTCGCCCTCTCCGGGGGGTCTAGGTCTCCTAGGGTTAACTCGACGATATATTCTACAGGGCTCATGCCGAGCCCCCTAGACTTTTCCCTTATCCGCTCAGCAACCACGCGTGGAACGCGGAGCGTCACAGAGCCACGCATAACTCCCCGGCACCGTTTATAACATGTACAATGTATTACTGGCGCCCCAGCCTTGTAAGCCAGTTGCCGTGAACTCGTGACCCCAGTGGCTATTGGTTCCAGCAAACCGTGCGGACAGAACATTTTCTCTTCGGGGAACTTGGCTTTCTAACAGTCTTCTTTGTACGCTTCCATGGCTTCTTTCCTGCTTATACCTGCTAGCTCGAGCACGCCGTGGAGGGTGCCAGGCTTCAACTCCGGGTGCAATGGTACTGCTACGAGCTTCCTAGCTTCAGCGCGTTTAACGGGTGTCGGCGGCTTTGGGAACGAGGAATAGCGTTTTGTGCACCTCCGTGGCTAGTTATAGAATAATATTCACTCCTCATGTAGATATTCTTAGTAGTGGAAACGGTGGTAGAGGGGTAAGCTGTGCAGGGATCATGGGGGATAGAGGGGAGCGGGCCGCTATAGGCAACTCTCTAATAGTCGATAAAAAAGAGGGAGTGATACTTTTCTCTAAGCCCAGGCTTGCTCCAGAAGATATTGTAGCCTTGAATTTTGCCAAGGCACTTGAGGACGCAGGAATAGACTATGTTGTCGTAGCAGGATATGTTGCGATCCTATTCGGCAGAGCCAGAAGGAGCGACGACGTAGTCTTCATACTTGAGGATCCCGGCGAGGAGGGGTTCATAGGGCTTTGCCCCAGGGCTCCCCGAGGATCCCGAGGGGCCTGGGCCCGGGAGGGCACGCCCCTCGCCGGGGCCAAAAACTGCTAGCCTGGTTCGCCGGAGGTCACAGTTTCAGGAAGAGGCCTCCCCCCTCCTTCTTCTCCTCCTCGCCGGTCTCTATGTGCTTCCAGTCGGCGACCACAGCTACGCGGCGGCCACGCTTCTCCATGACGTAGCCGTAGGCGCTGAGCGCGGCGCAGGCCCCCATGCCGGCCGCTATCACCGCCTGCTTGTAGGGCATCTCGGTGACGTCGCCGGCCGCGAAGACGCCTGGCCTGCTGGCCCTGCACTTCTGGTCGACCACTATCTCGCCCTTCTCGTTGAGCTCCACGAAGCCCCTGAGGAACTCGGTCCTCGTGACGTAGCCTATCTCCACGAAGACCCCGTCGACCTCGAGCGTCCGCCGCTCCCCCGTGCCCTTCTCCTCGACGACGAGGCCCTCGACCTTCCTCTCCCCGAGAACCTCGACCGGCTTGGAGCGTGGGACGAGCTCCACCTTGCCGCCCTTCAGCGCCTCCTCCACCATGGAGTCCTCCTGGAGGGGCTTCTCCCCCGGGAACACCCAGTAGACCTTGGAGGCGTACTTCTTGAGAACCATCACGTTCTCATAGTTGTGCTGCCCCCAGCCGACGAGCGCTACGCGACGCCCCCTGTAGAGGGGCGCGTCGCAGACCACGCAGTAGGAGACGCCGCGGCCCTTGAGCCTCTCCTCGCCCGGGACGCCCATCTCCTTTGGGGACTTGCCGAACGCCAGCACGAGCGCGTCCGCCTCCAGCTCGCCGCCCATAACTGTCTTGACGACGAAGCGGCCCTCCCTCTCCTCGACGTCCGTGACAGTGTCGAAGACTATCTTGGCGCCATAGCTCCGGGCCTGCTCCTCAACCTTCTTTATCAGGTCGAGGCCTGGGATCGACTTGAAGCCCGGGTAGTTCTGTATCTCGTTTGTTAGGAGCAGCTGGCCGCCCAGGTCGCTGCTCACGACGAGCGTGTTCAGCCCCTGGCGGGCGGCGTATAGGGCCGCGGTGAGGCCCGCGATGCCGGCCCCAACTATTATGACGTCGTATCGAGCCGTCATAACTCTTCCCCGTTATTCCCGTATGAGAGGTATATATGCGCCCCGGCGCTAGTACCAGTGAACCTTCTCGAACCCCACCTCGACGCCTGTCAGCTCCACCAGGGCCCTCGTCTTCTCGACTATATCCCTGAAGGCTATCTCCAGCCAGAGGGAGCCCTTGAACACGAGACGCCCCCCGCGCAGCTCTACGCCGTAGTACGTGCCCTCGCCCACGTAGGCGTTCTTCACCGCGTCGGCCGCCCTCACCGCGGCGGCCACAAGCCTGGCCTCGGGGCCAAGCGCCTCCAGCTCCCGGTCGCCGAGCATGTCAGTAGACCTCCTGTGGTGGAGCACAGCCTTGGAGACCACCGGGGGGCTGCCGAGCCTCCGGACAGACTCCATAGAATACACTATTTCCGCGCCGCGCACGTGGTGATCGATGCTGGGCCCAGTCTCCTTCCCCAGGTCGTGGAGGAAACCCGCCAGGTAGGCGTCCACGTAGGCCTGCCTGCCGTGCCTCGTCACGGGCGCCAGCGCCTCGAGTATGTCGAGCGCCACCCCCGCCACGGTGCTAGCGTGCTCCACGTGTAGCTGGTCCGAGAGCCCCGCCGCCCGCGCGTCCCTGTACACGCTGAGGAGCCCCTCGCCGCCGAGGAGGCCGTGAACCCGGCTAAACCACCTGAAGGCCAGCTCCTGCACGGGGGCCTGGGGGCCGCCGCCCAGCGACTCCACCCTCGCGAGTGCCTCCGAAGGCTCCAGGCCCCTGGCGACGAGGTACATCGCGGCCGCGGTGCCGCTCCGCCCAACGCCGCCCAGGCAGTGTATGAGAGTCCTCTCGCCCCTCGCCGCCCTCGCGAGCGCCTCGGCCAGCGCCTCCCCGTAGACGTACTCGTGGGCCGTGAAGGAGAAGTCCGGTATCTCTATCTCCACGTAGTCCACCCCGGAGGGCGGCGCGTAGCTGCACTGGCCCACGGCCAGGTTCACGATCAGCGTGACTCCCTCCTCAACGGCTCTTTCCAGCGTGGCGGGGTCCGGGCAGGAGGTCCATACTAGCCCGTCCACTATGCGCCACTTGGCCACAGCCTATCCTAGCCGGGGAGGGGCTATAAAGGTGGGGCCGGAAGTTTTTTCAATTCTACGCGGCATAGAGTGTTGATGTACGAAGACTTAGCGGCGCGGCTCCTCGAGCGGGCCGCCGCCCTCGGCGCCAGCTTCGCCGAGGTAAGGTTCGAGGACGCGACAAGCGAGAACATCGCGGTCACCAACGGGCGCGTCTCCTCCCTTGCCACCACTAGGAGGAGGGGCGCGGGCATCCGCGTCCTCTACAACGGCTCCATAGGCTTCTCCGCGACGAGCGACCTCTCGCCCCGGGGCCTCGAGGCAGCCCTGGAGGAGGCCTACCACGCCGCCCGGGCCCTCGGGGGCGGCGACAAGAGGATCGCCGAGACGAGCCCGGCCGGGAGGCTCCGCCTAGAGGGCGTTAAGAGGCACCCCTCCACGGTGGGCTGGGAGGAGAAGCTTGGGGCCGCCATGGCCGCCTACCGCCGCGCCGTGGAGCTCGGCGGGCAGGTCGTGACTACGAGGTACGGCGCATACTACGCGGTGGAGGAGGTCTACGCGACCGGCGGCTTCTCCTCGGCCTTCGAGAAGCTCGTCATAGGCCTCAGCGCCAGCGTGGTGCTCAGGGAGAACGGCAAGACGGGCAACGGCTACGAGAGCGTCGGCGCCACGGGCGGCTTCGAGGCGCTCAGGGGGGACTTCTCCCCCGAGGCCGTGGCCGAGAAGGCGTACGAGAGGGCGAAGCTGCACCTCGAGGCCTCTCCCCCGCCGGCCGGCGAGATGGCTGTCATAACGCGGCCAGACCTCACCGGGGTCTTCGCCCACGAGAGCTTCGGCCACCTCACGGAGGCCGACCACGTGTACACGGGCGCTAGCCCCCTCCAGGGGAGGCTGGGCGAGGAGATAGCCAGCGAGCACGTCACCATCGTGGACGCCGGCTGGGACGAGCGGGGCGGGATAAGGCTCCTCGCCGACGACGAGGGCGTAGCGACGAGGCGCACGGTGCTCGTGGAGCGCGGCGTGCTCAAGAGCTACCTCCACAGCAGGGAGACGGCCGCCGAGATGGGAATGGAGCCGACCGGCAACGGAAGGGCCCAGGACTACTCCCACGACCCCATTGTGAGGATGAGGAACACCTTCTTCGAGGCCGGGGACTGGAGCGAGGAGGAGATAGTCGAGGAGACTAGGAGGGGCCTCATACTCGACATGCCCGCGGGCGGCCAGGTGCAGCTCGACGGCACCTTCACCTTCAACGCGATGCTCGGCTACCTAGTGGAGAACGGGGAGCGCGTAAAGCCGGTCCGCGACGTCGTGCTGGCCGGCAACATCCTCGAGATGCTCCGCTACGTCGACGCCGTGGCCGGGAACGTGGAGATAAGGACGAGCCCCTTCGGCGGCTGCGGCAAGGGCGGGCAGCACGCCTACGTGGGCCTCGGCGGCCCGACTCTCCGCGCCTCCAAGCTGCTCGTGGGTGGTAGGCAGTGATAGACAGGTCCGTGCTCGATAAGGCCTTGAAGAGGGCCCTGGAGCTGGGCGCAGACGAGGCGGAGGTCTACGCCTCCGTCACCAGGAGGAGGGAGGTGAAGTCCGAGGGCAGGAAGCTCAAGGCGGTGAGCCTCTCCACTGTCGACGCCAGCGTGCGCGTTGTCGTGGACAAGAGGGTGGCGGTCGCCAGGGCTACCAGCCTCGACGAGAAGGTTCTCCTGAAGGCCGTGGAGGACGCGTACCACGCGGCCCGCGTCTCCGAGAAGGACGAGCACTGGCCAGGCCTCCCTGGGCCGGCGAAGCCCCTGCACGGCTGGGTGGGCTACGACGAGGGCATAGCCAGCCTCGAGCCGGGCTACCTGGTGGAGCTGGCGAAGCAGATGATAGGGGAGGTCGACTCCATGGGCCGCGGCCTGCTAGTGGCGAGCGTGGAGGCCGGCGCCTACACAAGCGAGAACGTGGTCTTGAACACCAGGGGCGTCGACGCCGCGGAGAGGGGCACGGGGATGAGCGTCATGCTGGAGCTCAAGAAGGGCGACGGCACGGGCTTCAGCTTCGACGTGTCGCGCTCACTCCTCGGCGACGTCCAGCTCTACCGCGTCGTCGACGAGGCGGCCAGGCTAACGCTGGACGCGGCCGGCGCGGAGAAGCTCGGCGAGACCTTCAAGGGCCCCGTACTCTTCGACCCGGTAACTGTGGCCCCGCTGCTCAACATGATACTCTCCCAGGCGTTCAACGGCGAGCTCGTGGTCGAGAAGTACAGCCCGCTCACCGGCAAGCTGGGCGAACACGTGCTGGGCAGCCTCACAGTGTACGACGACGGCACCATACCCGGGGCCCTGGGGACCAGCCTCTACGACGCCGAGGGCGTGCCCAGGCGCCGCACCACGCTGGCGGAGCGGGGAGTCGTCAAGGGCTTCCTCCACAACACCTACACCGCGGCCAGGATGGGGACCACCTCTACCGGCAACGCGTCCAGGGGGAGCAGGATAGGCGTGTCCCACTCGAACCTAGTCGTAGAGCCTGGCAGCGAGTCCTGGGAGAGCCTCCTAGGGGGTGCCCGGCTTGTGGCCAGGGGCTTCCTGCTGAGCGTCCACACGGTGAACTATGTGACCGGCAACTTCAGCGTGGTGGCGAGCAACCCCTACCTCGTGGATGGCGGCGAGGAGAAGCCCCTGAAGCCGGTGACCCTCGCGGGCAACTTCTACGAGCTGTCGGCGGGGATAGTGCCCGGGAGGAGGCTCAGGCACACCTACATGGCGGTTGCGACGCCGCCGCTGCTCGTCGACGGCGTCACCGTGTCGGGCTAAAAACATGTTTTATTTTTTATTTTATTTTCTATGCTATAGGAGGCCCTTCTCGCGGGCTATGTGGTCCAGCTTAAGCGTCCAGACGTCGTAGAGCTTCCTGGGCACCAGGGTGCCGGCGACGTTCTCGTCGACGACCTTCCAGTAGTGGTGGCACTTCTTGCACTCGTATAGCCTGAACCTCTTGTCGCCGTCTATCGTGTAGAAGCCGACGGTCCCGCTCTCATTGTTGCCGCAGAAGGGGCACGTCACGCGCGGGAACCTCCACTCCGCCCCGCACACCTGGCACTTGAGGTAAAGGGCGTTCCCGGCGCCGGTCATGTAGCCGAGGCGTGTATGCGACCCGCAAACTGGGCATACACCCCTGTTCCACCTCTCCAGGTCGAGCTTCCCCTCAAGAAGCTCCGCCAGGGCCTCCATGAAGGGCTGCATGGCCCAGTACACGAGCGCCTGGACAAGGCCGGCGTCTATGTTCGCGCCGGCGGCTATACCCCTCATTATGTCGTCCCTCCCCTGGAGAACGGACTCGGCCAGCTCCCTCAGGGTGAAGGCCCCGCTGCCCAGCGCAGCTAGGAAGGCTCTGGCGGCCTCGGCGTCGTCCGGCCGCCTGGCCTGGACAAGCATCCCTATCTCCGTGAACGCGTCGGCGAGCAGCTCGTCGTCTATCCAGTCGGCGCCGAGGGCCGCGACGGCGGGGTCGCCCTTGGCGACGGCTTCCCGGGCCTTCTCGACGATGTCCCCCTTTTTCTCCCGGAGCTTCTCCCGGGCCTTCTCGAGGATCTTGTTCTGGGTCTTCAGCAGCTCTACGTAGAAGTTTAGGGCCTCCTCGTCCGAGGGTATGTCTCCCGCGATCTTCTCGAGACCTTCCAGTAACTCCTCTAGCGTGTACATTTCAACCAGCCTACAAAACACGTGGGGTGCAGAAATATGTGCCCTCTAGTGTGGGCGTAAAAAAGAGGGTTTTACTGCTTTTCGCCCGTCAGCTTCTTGTACCAGTTGGGGTGGTGCTCCTTCACGAACTCTAGGGGGAGCTTGCCGGTCCTGAACATCGCCGAGACCATGGGCTTGTGCTCCGGTATCAGCACTGCGAGGTACACGTGTACTGGGAGCATTATCGCGAAGACGAAGAACCCTGCGTCGTGGATCATGTGGGCCCACCTCCACGCCTCTTCTCCGAAGAAGCCCCTGAACCACATCACGAAGCCGGAGACGCCCATCGCGAACAGCGTTATAGCGGCGAGCCACGTCCACGCCTTCTGGCCGAGGTTGTACTTGCCCACCTCGACGTGCTTCTTGTGGAGGTAGTAGTCTATGAGGTTCTTCACGCCCTTGTTGAAGCAGCTAGCGCTCCAGCACTCGGGCCATATCTCCCACTTCTTGATGTCGGCCAGCTGCTTGAGCACGAAGGGTATCAGCACCAGCGTGAGCCCCACAGCCGCGAGCCTGTGTATCCACCTCGCAACGGCTATGCCCAGCGAGTACGGGTCGCCTGGTATCACGACGTTGAGCGGGTAGCCGAGCAGCTCCGCTATCCAGCCGAACCACTCAGGCCATATCTGCGGCAGCCCCGTGATTATGAAGGCAGCCATGAAGTGTATCAGGTGCTTGTGGAACCATATCTGGTTCTCCGCGAACGCCTCTACCTCCTTCATCTCGACCTCACCCGTCACTGCTTACCACCCTCCTTCTTCTCCTTTTTCTCCTCAACACGCTTCGCCCTCCAGAACACGAAGTGCGCGGCCAGCGCGGCCAGCGTGAGGCCTGTGAGGCCCCAGCCTATCGGGCGCACCACGTTCTTGTTGAACTCTATGACCGGCCTCCTCGGGTCGGCGGGCAGGTCGAAGTACTCCTTCAGCTTGCCCTTCCACCTCTTCGTCACGTAGACGTAGTGCGTGTGGCCGACGTAGTCGTTGACCTTGTCGCCGTACACCTCGTAGCCCTCGCTCTTGTACTTGCCCACGAGCTCGTCGTAGTCGCCGAACTGTAGCGTACCGGTCGGGCAGGCGGCGACGCAGGCGGGCTCGAGGCCGTTCTGTATCCTGTCTATACAGAAGGTGCACTTGTACACCTTGTTCTTTATCGGGTCGAAGCGGGGCACGTCGTAGGGGCACGCCTCTATACAGTAGCGGCAGCCTATACACTTCTCATCGTTTATCACGACGGCGCCGTTGGGGTGAACCTCTATCGCGCCGACGGGGCATGCGTGGGCGCATGGCGCGTTGCTGCAGTGCATGCACTGCCTCTTCTTGAAGGCCCAGGCCACGGGGTCGCCGGGTATCTCCTTGTATTCCATTATCATCCATGTGTGCGGGGTGAGGTCCTCTGGGTTCGTGAAGTTCGGGCTGAAGCCCGTGTAGATAGCGGGCGTGTTGTTCCAGACGTGGCAGGCTACCTGGCAGGCCCTGCAGCCTATACACTTGTCCACGTTTACCGTTATAACCTTCTCTCCAGCCGCCATCTCCACCACCTCTACTCGGCCACCTCACCAATCTTATACTGGTTGAGCACCCAGTAGTCGTACTTCTCGGGGCTCGCCTTCTTTACGTAGACTAGGCACACCTTGGTCTCCTGCATCGTTGTGACGGTGTCCATGTAGAGCGCTGTCACGCTGTTCGCCACGGCGTGCGTCCTGTGGGCGCCGCTGAAGCCCCAGTTCCACGGCATGTTTATCACGTGTACCTTCTTCCCGTTTATAGTCAGGGTGGGCAGCCTCTTCGTGACGAATGCGCGCACGTAGATGCGGTTTCTCTTGTTCCCGACCTCTATTATGTCGCCGCTCTTCACGCCTATCTTCTCAGCGAGCTCCACGGGTATCTCGGCGTAGGGCTCCGGCACTAGCTCGGCTAGCAGCGGTATGTTCCTCGACAACTGTCCTGTGTGCCAGTGCTCTACGAGCCTGTTGGTCGTCAACACAGCTACTACGGCTCCCTCGGGCGGGCTCAGCTCCCTCGGCGTTATGCTGACAGTCTCCTTGAGGAACTCCCAGCCCTTAACCGGCTCGAGGAACCTCATGTTCTCGGCGCGGCGCCACGCCATGGCCGGGTACTTCGCCGCGAGCTCCAGGTCGGGGCTCTCGACGGGCTCGTAGTGTATCGGGTAGCGCATGTCCCACGCCCATATAGTGCCGTCCTTGCCTGGGTAGGCGTACCATATCCCATACTTCGATATCATCTTGAGCACGCACTCCCTGAAGTCGCCGCTGGCCGCGCACTCGGCCAGCTCCTTGCTGAACGCGTCCTTGACCTGGCTCCACTCCGCCCAGCCGACGAACTTCACGGTCTTGCCGCCAATGGTCTTGGTGCCCTTGAAGTAGGGCTTCTTGTAGTTCGCCTTGCCCTGCGCGATGACCTCAGGGTCGTAGTAGAAGCTCTCCGCGAGCGGGTACTTCACGCCCATCTCCTCGAGGGTCTTTATCTCGTAGCTCCCGTCCTCCTTGAATATCACGAACTTGCCGACAACCTTCTCGTTCAGCAGGAGGTCCTTGGGCGTCACGGCGCCCGTGAATATGTCCGTCATGCCGCTCCAGGCGCGCTTATAGAACTTGCCTATCAGGAAGTTGTGGCCGGGTATGAAGGCGGGCCTCCACTCGCCGGTGAGCGCGTCCCTCATCTCGCCCGTCTCGCCGGTTATCTTCTCCGCGGTCGGGCCCTTGGCGAATGCGTAGATGTCGTCCTTCGCCACGTAGGTTAGCGTCTTGCCGAGGGTCTTCTCGAGGGTCCACAGGTTGTAGAGTATCCTCACGTTCCTGGGCCAGGTCCAGCCCCAGTCCTTGTGCATCTCGTACTTAGAGTCGAGTATGCCGTCGATCCTGTCGGGGGTGCGGAGTATGTTCTTCCTCCTCTTAGAGAGGTTCTCGTGGGCCACCCAGTCGTACATGCCGTAGTAGAGGTCGACGGCGAGGTCTATCTCCTTATATACGAGCTCGGGGTCTACCTCGCTGTAGTCCCTGTCGGGGAACCTGTGCGTCGCATAGTCCATGAAGACGCCTATCTTCCTCTCGTAGAGCTCCACCATCTCTCCGGTCTTCGGGTTCCTGATGGCTACCTTCTCCTTCCACTTGCCGGCCACCTCGTGGGGCAGCTTTATGATGCCTGCGTCGCGGAGGTAGTCCCAGAGCTTCTTCATTATCCACAGGTCGGCCATCGCGAGGCCCGGCGGCGGGGTTACGCGGTCGCTCCACTGGAGCCACCTGTTGCTGTTGGTTATGCTGCCGTACTTCTCGTACTGCGTCGCGCCGGGCAGCAGGACGTCGGCGAACCAGGCGGTCTCGGTCTCCCAGAGGTCGGTTACGACCACGAGGTCGAGGCTCGCGAGCGCGGACCATGTCAGCTTGCCGAAGGCGTCGCTCACAGCCGGGTTCTCCGCCATTATGAAGCTAGCCTTTATGACGCCGTCGAAGATCGCGCCGTCTATCCACGTGTTCTCCGTGTAGCCCTTGCCGAACGGGAAGTCGCTTATAACCTTGCCGTGCTGCGGGTCGTCCTCCGGGTCGGTGCCGACGAATATGCCCCAGGTCAGCTCGAAGCGGCGCCAGTTGTGGAACCACCAGCTCCACAGTATCTTCGTCCCGTTCACCTGGCCCTTCTCGCGCGGCCCGAAGCTGCTGCCCGCCCACTCGGGTATCTCCCAGTGCCAGGCGTCGGGGAAGCCCTGGTTCTTCCAGTCCTGGTAGACCCTTATGCTGAGCGCGTTAGGCGGCTGCTTGATGTAGCCGGGGAGTATGTGGCTGAGGATGCACATGTCCGTTGTGCCCTGGACGTTGCTGTGCCCCCTGTAGGGGTTGAGGCCTCCGCCCGGGAAGCCCATGTTGCCGAGGGTGAGCTGGAGTATCGTGCTCATCCTCGTTATCTGGGTCCCTATGTGGTGCTGGGTCTGGCCCATGGCCCACTGGATGCTCGCGAACTTCTTCCAGTTCGTTGTGACGCCGCTGTTCTCCACGTACAGCTTCGCTATCTCCTTGAGCTTGTCGACGGGTATACCGGTTATCTTGCTGACCGTCTCGGCGTCATACTCCTTGGCTATCGCCTTTATCTCCTGTATCTCGTCTAGGTCGACGTTCAGCCTCGGTATCATCTCCTTGAAGGTGTCGAGCTGGTCGACGGGCGGGTTGCGCTCATGGAAGGCGTAGTGGAGGAGGTACATTAGGAACGCTATGTCGGTTCCCGGCCTGAAGAAGGCGAATATGTCCGCCACGGCCGCGGTGCGGCCGAACTTGGGGTCGACAACTATCAGCTTGAGGGTTCCCCGCTCCTTGCCCTCCAGGGTGTGCTGCATGCTGACCGGGTGCGCCTCGGCGGGGTTGCCGCCGAAGATCAGGTAGACCGAGATGAACTTGGTGTCTATGAAGTGCTGGGTCTGCGCGCCGAAGCCCACCGTGCCGGCCAGGCCGGCGACGGTGGTGCTGTGGCACCTCCTCGCGTCGTGGTCGATGTTGTAGCTCCCCATGAGGGTCGCTATCTTCTTTATGAGGTAGGCCTCCTCGTTGGTTAGCTTCGCGCCGGCCTCTATCATCATTGGGAAGAGCTTGCCAACGTAGTAGATGCCGTCGCTGTGGAAGGGCCCCCACTCGCCCTTCTTGTCGTAGTTCTCGAGTATAGCTTTCAGCTTGTCGGCTATGTAGCGGAACGCCTCGTCCCAGCTGGCGACGCGCCACTGGGGCCTATACTTCTCCAGTATCGCGCGGAACTCGTCCTCGCTTTTAGCCTTTTTGAGCTCCTCGACCGGGGGCTTGGGGTTGACCCTGATGAGGGGCTTGGTCAGCCTCCTCTTGTTCCTAAACCCGAACTGCTCTATTGAGGAGAGGCCCTTGGGGCACAGGTGGCCCCTGTTCTGCGGGTTGTCGGGGTCTCCCTCAAGGTATAGTACCTCGTTGTTCCGCTTGTAGAATATGATCCCGCAGCCGACGCTGCAGTAGTTGCAGATAGCCCTGACCTCGGTGGTGAAGCGGAAGTTGTCCCCGAAGCCTATCTGGCCGAGCTTGTACTTCCTGGGTACCGGCAGCGCGGTGACGGCTCCGGCGTTGGAGAGGGCGAGGGCGAGCGCCCCGAGACCGAGGGTCTTGAGGAAGCTGCGCCTCGTCGCCCTATACCTTTCGTCGTCCATGTTTTCAGCCTCTGGACGTTAATATATGGTGGGCGAAAATAATATACAAGTTTACTAAATCCTTCGATATTCCTGATTATTTATAACGCTAAATTCAACCCATAGTGAAGAATTCCCCTTTGGGGAACCGGAACAGATATTGCCGCATCACGTGTAAAACAGTCGGAGAGCCATGTCGGAGTCTGAGGACGAGAACTTCGTAGAGGACATGCCCGAGGACTACTTCGCCCTAGAGGAGCTCGAGTACCCCGACAGGAAGTGCCGCAAGCCGGGCTCCAAGAAGAGGGACAAGTTCAAGGCTGGGAGAGAGCCTTGGAAGGAGAAGTAGCCCCCTTCAAGCGGCTACGTATAGCCAGGATACGCCCCGGGGGCGTGGAGGAGCTCGAAGACCCCGTCGCGGTGGAGGAGCCCGTGGAGATAACCGTTGCGGGCAGGAGCATCCTCCTCTACGCCCTCCCGGGGATGCTGGACGAGCTCGCGGCGGGCTACGCCTACACCGAGCTGCGCCTCGACCCCCCCTTCTGGGTCAGCGAGGGCCGCGTCTCCAAGGAGCCGGTGGAGGGGTGGCGCCGCGTAGACGCGCCGCCCAGCCAGCCGTTCCAGGCGCTTACGCCAGGCGACGTCGTCGAGGCCATGGACTCCATGTTGTCGTCCGCGGAGCTGCATAGGAGGACGGGTGCAGTTCACCTCGCCGGCGTGCTCGGCAGGGGCGGGATGCTTGTGAGGGCCGAGGACGTCTCGAGGCACAGGGCCGTCGACAAGGCGGTGGGCGCGCTCCTCCTCGGCGGGCAGCACCCCGGCGGCTTCGCGCTCCTCGTGAGTAGCCGCGTCACCTACACCCTTGCCTCGAAGGCCGCGGCCGCGGGCTTCTGGCTGCTGGCTTCGAGGGGCGCTGTTACCACGGCCGCCGTGGAGGTGGCCCTGGACGCCGGGATGTGCCTGGCGGGCTTCGTGAGGGGGGACAGGCTAAACCTGTATACGCCGTGTAGCGGGATGAGGTACTAGCCCCCCGGGCTCGGGTATTTATATGTCCAAGTATTCCGGAAGCCGTTTAAGCCGTGACAGCGTAGATAGTGCCTCGTGCGCGCGTGCGACCTGGAGTCCACTGCTGGCTACGTGGCATCGAAGAGGGGTAGCGACGGGGGCTACCTCTCGTACCAGTACATGGACATGTTCGAGTCCGCGGCCGACGACACCTTCTACGCGCTGGCCACCCTGAGGCTGCTAGGGAGAGAGGCGCCCGGGGTAGAGGCTACGGAGGCCTTCCTGAAGGGGCTGCAGCTCCCGGGGGGAGGCTACAGGAGCCTCCTAGTCGCATACTATGCAGTGAAGGCGCTGAGCCTCCTGGGGGCCAGGCCCCGCGACCCCAGGGGGGCCAGGTCTTATATACTCGAGGTGGCCGGGGGCATAGCCTCCGGCGGCGAGGCACGGGGCTTCATAGCAGAGGACGAGCACTTCCTAGAGGATGGGAGCCTCAAGTCCTTCGACGAGGCGCAGCTCATCTCGGGCGGCGAGGTCCCGTCGCCACTCCTCGCGGCGTCGCTCGGGCTAGAGGCTCTGTCCCTCCTGGGCGGCCCGCCGGAGGGCTTCGCGGAGCTCGTGGGGGGAGTTGTGGAGGGCTACGTGGAGAGGTGGAGAGGCTCCGCGGAGCCAACGCTCGACTCGGTGTTCCACGCGCTGAGGGTCTACCGTCTCCTCGGCCGTGAGCCGCCGCGGGAGCTGGGGAGGTACGTGGAGGGCTGCGAGTCGGAGGAGGGGGGCTTTACCGTGAGGCCCGGAGTCGAGACACGTTTCCTGGAGCACACGTACTATGGCCTTAGGTCGCTCTCCCTGCTCGGCTTGGAGCCGAGGCGGCCTAGGAGGCACGTGGAGCACATATGTAGCTGCCAGAACGGCGACGGGGGCTTCAGGAGGTCGCCCATGCTGGGCCTCTCAACGCTTGAAAACACTTTTTACGCCGTCGCCGCGCTGGTCATGCTCGGTGAAGCCGGTGGAGGCGAGGGACTGGAGGGGGTTCTATAGGCCCGACGCCCCCCTCGCTATATACTATCCCTCCTGCGGCGGGGGAGAGGAGTGTATAGCCGCGTGCCCCTACGGCGGCGAGATATGGTCTGTAGAGCCCATGAAGGTCTCGCTTCTCGGCTTCGCCGCGAAGACCCGGTGCAGGCCCGTCATGGTGAGGCCGGATCTCTGCAAGGGGTGCATGCTTTGCGTCGCCGCGTGCCCGACCGGGGCCTTGAGGCCTAACCGTGGAAGGGTGTTCCGGAGCGCGCCGGTGGAGGCTCTACGCCTCCTCTACTACACGTTGAAGCTGCCGTTCAAGCGTAGGTACGGGTTGAGGTGGACGTTTAGGAGGGAGCATGTCGACAGGTTCTTGAAGAATAATGGTGGGCGTTGCTAGCCACCGGCCCCGTCGCCCCGGCTTCGGCGCGTAAAGCAATATTTAATGTATATTGGCTGCGTCCGCCGCGCGGCCGGGCCTATGCGACCTTCAGCATGCTGGGCTTAAAGGCCGCGTAGAAGGCCGCCGCGTCGCCGGGCTTCACCCTGGCCGCCTCCGCCACAGGGGGGCACTTCGCCACCAGCATGGCGAAGAGCGGCTTAGGTGGAGGGTTGTCGAGGAAGGACTCGAAGTTCGCCATCCCCTTGGAGACTATTATGTCGGCGTCCACCATCTTCTCCCAGACGTGGCCGGGTATGAGCTGCCTCACGGGGCCGGCGGCGTCCGTCTCGGTGCTGACGAGCTCGACCCCTTCTATGTCCCCGAGCCCCAGCTCCACGGCTTCCTCGTAGGTTGTGTCGTTCTGGTAGGGCGCGCCCTTGGCGAAGACGCGGACCCTTATCCCCATCCCTGCTATCTCCCTTATCACGAGGGCGTCGAGCAGAGTCTCGCCGGCGTTGTCCAGCAGGTAGGATACGTGGTCGCTCTGCAGGAGGTGCAGGTAGAACTCCTCCGTCTCGTCCCTCGCGAGGCGCAGGCTCTCAGCCGTCTCGACGAGCCTGGAAGGCTCGACGCCCAGGGGGGCGCCGGGGTCTAGCAGGTTCGCCGCTATGCTCGCCTTTAGGAGGAACTTGAACCGCTCGAAGCCGACAAGCTTTCCCGCCTCCTCCTCTACGCGGGCGGCGAGCCCCCGGGCGATCCTGTAGCTCTCCTCCTTGTAGCCCTTGTAGGGGTCGGGGTCGCCTATAAGCTCCTTAACCCTCCTGAAGGCCAGCGTCGCCATCACTATCGTCGAGGCGCCCAGGCCGACTAGGTTCGCGTAGTAGCCCGTGAACCTTGCGAGGGCGTTTATCTTCTCCTCCTCGCTCAGCCCGCTCTCAACTATCTCACGCGCCCTGACGCCGTATATGCAGGGCACGCATTGGGGCTTTATCCTCAAACCCTGCACCCATCCACATAGAGGGGGAGCGGTAATTAAGGTATCAGGAGCCTGCCGGTGGCGGCGAAGTACACGTTGTGGAGCAGCGGGATGGCCCTGAGGGCCACCGCCTCGCCTAGCAGGAGCAGCCAAGCCTTCTCGAGCAGCCTGAAGTAGCCGGCGGCGAACCTGGGGGCCCGGCGGGCCAGGGCCTTGACGGCGTTGTGCGCCGCCACGACTAGGCCCATGATCGCGGCGAAGATCGCCATGTCCCTCGCGAACCATACCAGGGGGGCGGCGGGGCCCAGCGAGAGTAGGGCTCTGGTGCAGGGGTTGAGCTCCACCGCCCCCCTGTTGATGAGGAGCAGCGTGGAGGCTATGTCGGCTGCAGTGAGAGCCGCGTATGCCGCGGAGAGCAGCAGTGCCGTCTTGGGGGAGAAGGGCACCTCTAGGCGTAGGCGGCTCATTCCCCCCTCGCCGCCTCCAAGCGGCCGAACTGTTCCTCGAGCTCCCGCCTTATGTCGTGTATGGGCTTCGGGGGAGGCGAGACTATGAGGGTGAGGCCTATCCAGGCGGAGACGAGCAGCGCGGCGGCGACCACGCCTAGGGCGGTCAGCTTTAGCACGAGCATCTCGAGCCAGCCCGGCGCCAGGAAGAGCAGGTATACGTAGACGGCTATCCCCGCCAGCGAGAGGGCGAGTATTATCGACCCGGCGAGCCTGTCCTTGTTCAACCCTGTTACACCCGTTACTCTAAGGGGAGCAGCGGGGTTATATAGCCTGGCGTCCCTTACGTAAAGGAGATTAAGGTGGCGGTACATGGTAGAGTGGCGGGGTGAAGAGGGTTTCTGGTGCTGCAGCCGTGATGAGGGCTTGATTGCTGACCGCCGGTGATCCCATGGACGAGAGGGTGCTTGAGGAGGCCAGGAGCTTTCTCGAGAGGATGAGGGGGGTCTACGGCCTATACCTCCAGGTCGGGGAGGAGAGCCTGATACTGGGGGAAGAGGAGTACCGGGGGAGGATGGAGGAGTTCGCGGAGCTGGCCAGCGAGGTGTTCCGCTTCGTCGAGGAGGCCTACGCGGTGGGCGAGGTGAAGCGGCGGGTGCGGATGGTGCTGGCCGAGGGCGACAGGGGCGACGTGGCCTACAGGAGGGTGGGCGACGCGTGCCTCTTCGTCGTCTTCTACCACGACGTGCCCATGGGGACGGCCCTCTACGAGATAAACAGGTTCGCGGAGAGGCTGGAGGCGGCGGCGTGCGGGGGAAGCCGTAAATAGTCCTCCACCCTAGATGTCCCTGGGCCTAGCCCGGGGGGCGCCGGTGGAGCCGTTATCACACTCAGGACGCTTTACAGGTCCGCGGCCCGGCTCCTGGAGCCGCTGCCCCAGGTCTCGCTAGCGCTTCTCTTCGACCTCGGCGGCCTCGTGGCGGGCTTCCTCGTCTCATCCCACCTCTCCGTGCTTCTCGCCGCGCCGTGGATAGTGGCCCTATACCCGATAGTCCTCAGCAAGAGGGGCGCCCTTACGGGCGTGTACTGTGGCCGGCTGAGCACGGGCCTCCACGTCGGCTCCATCGAGCCCAGGTTTAGGGGGAACACGCATGTGTTCTGGATGCTCCGGGGGGCCCTGGTCACGCTGACGTACCTCACGGGGCTTATAGTCGGCGCCACGGTGGCCCTCATCTCGATCTACGCCTGGGGGGTGCCGCCTGGGGAGGCGTGGGTGATACTTGTCGCCGCGCTGAGCGTGTCGGCTTTCTCCCTCTTCGCGTCCATGCTTATGAGCGAGGCCTCCGCCTTCGCCGCGTATAGGCGCGGCCTAGACCCCGACCTCGTGCTCTACCCTGTGATGTCCACGGTCGCCGACATAGTCGTGACCGGGATCTTCCTCCTCGTCGCGTCGGCGGCCCTCACCCCGGTCTTCCTCGCAGTCTTGGCGGCGGTTGTCGCAGTGTTCACGGCGGTCACCCTCTACGCCGTGGCCAGGTGCCGGGGGGACAGGGTGTACAGGGAGACCATGGGGGAATCCCTGCTCTCGATAACCGTAGCCTCCCTCGTCACAAACATGACGGGCTACTTCCTCAAGGGGATAAGCGACGTCATAGAGAGGAGGAAGCCCCTCTACACGGCCTACCCCGCCGTGACGGACACCGTGGGCGACGTGGCGTCCATAGCCGGCTCCACGGCCACCACGAGGCTAGCGCTGAGGGGGGCCGAGGGCCTCCCCGACGTGGCCTGGTCCGCGGCCCCGGCGGCTGTGAGCGGGTGGCTCGCCTCGGCGGTGATGTTCGCGGCGTACTCCCTCGTGTCGTCGTGGGCAGCAGGCTCCCTCGGCGCCGCCGCGGGGCTGGTGAGGCTCCTCCTGGCGGCAAACGTTGTCGCGGTGCCCGTGATGGTGCTCGTCTCCCTCCTAATAGCGTGGGGGGTGTACAGGTGGGGCTGGGATCCCGACAACTTTGTGAACCCCCTTGAGACGACGATTACCGACGCGTTCACCACGTTCACGCTGTACATGCTCCTGAGGGCCGGGCTGTAGGGGAATGGATTTTTAGCCCGCCGTCATATTATACGTGGTGAGGCGGATGGGCCTCGGAGAACTCATCTACACGAAGGAGAGAGCGTCGGGCGAGGCTATATCGAAGGTGGAGAGCCACACCCCGAAGATAGAGCTCCTCGGGGAGGCCAAGAAGGGCGAGCCCCTGAGGGTCAGGGTGAGCGTGGGGCCCCACCCCAACAAGGTCGAGCACTCGATAAGGTGGATCGAGCTCTACTACGAGGAGGAGGGGAGGGCCTTCAACCCCATACTGGTGGGCAGGGCGTTCTTCGCGCCGGGCTACGCGGAGCCCATAGCCGAGTTCACCCTGCGCCTAGAGAAGCCTGGCACGCTGCACGCCCTCGCGTACTGCAACCTGCACGGCCTCTGGGAGTCGAGCCTCAAGGTCGAGCCTAAATAAATATACAATAATGGCTTTTTAGGAACCGATGTTTTAGTCCTCCTCTTCCTCCTCCCATATCTCCTCTATTATCTCCTCCCTGTCCTCCCGCGTCTCCTCGCGCTCCACGAAGCTCTCGGACTCCTCGAAGTACTTGACTATCAGCACGTCGCCCGGCTCCAGCCTGAAGGCCGAGATGGGCGGCATAACGAGCCACTCCTCCCCCCTCTTCACCGCCAGCACGGTGACGCCCTTGAGGTGGTACCCTAGCTCCTCGATGGTCTTCCCGGCGTCCTCCTCGTCTATCTCTATGACGCTTATCCTCTCCTTAGTCTCCTCGAATATCTCCATTAGTATCGGGTGGGGCTCGAGGTCCTCCAGCACGGGGGTGACTATCTCGTTGAGCGAGTCGCTTATCCTCTCAAGCGCGAATGTCGAGGAGAGCAGCGCCGCCTTGGCGGTGGCGGAGAGGTCGCTTGATATTATCCTGTTCTCTAGCTTAGCGTGGAACTCGTCCATTACTCCCTCTAGCTCGACGACGTTCTCAGCGAGCCAGTCGGCGTTCATCAGCAGCGCCGAGAGCGACAGGAAGAACATCACGCTGACTATCCTGGCGATCTCGAAGAACTCGCCCACTATGCCGCCGCGCGGCGGCTCCGGGACGCGCGCCCCTATCCTCTCGGCGAACCTCTCGACAGCGTATATGGATCCCTTCGCGACCACCGTGTCGCCGTCCCTCAGCACGGTGTCCAGGGGGGGTTCGAGTATCCACTTCTCCTCCCTCTTCAGGGCTACAACGTTGACTATCACGCCCGTCTCCGAGAGGAGCCTGCCGAGCCTAGCGCCGTGGCCCGCCTTGTAGGGCAGCTTAACTATAACCTCCTCGCCGTCTACGATCTGGTAGCGCGGGAGCGGCGGCTTGAAGTTGAGGTACGACATTGCTATGTCCGCCGCCGCATCCGTTATGCGCGATAGGTTCTTCTCCAGCTGGAAGATGCTCACCGACATCATCGCGTCGTCCAGGCTCCTCACGGCGAGGCTGTTCCTGACGTAGACTAGTAGCTCCCTCTCCCTGACCTGCCTCTCCGCGGATAGCACGGCGCGGCAGAGGCTCTCGTCGCCGCTGACGAAGGCGAGGAGGGAGAGCTCGAAGGCGGTACGGGCGATGTCGATCGATTCCCGTACAAGCTGCCTTACGCTCTTCCCCTCCCGCAGCAGTTCCTCCAAGGAGCTGCCCATAGGCGTTCTATCCGCCCCTATAACATGCCGACGCTATTTCACCTTTTCCCCTCGCTGACTGTAAAAAACATTGAAATAGTCATAGGCGCATAAGGCCGCGGAGGCGAGGGGGTGAGGGGGTTGGGGCTCGTGGAGAGGGCCGCGTGGGCCGTGGAGGAGTTCAGGGAGGCCTTCGGGGCCGGGCTCGCCGCTACGGCGACCGGCCTGCTGGACATAGTGGCGGGATACATATTCTACTCCTCGCTAGGCGAGATACTCGGCCTCACCCCCCTCGTCCTCCTCGTCTACCCGGGGATACTGAGCGTCCGCGGCGTCATAACGGGGATACTCAGCGGGAACCTTAGCACGGGCCTCAACATAGGCTCGATAGAGCCCTGCGTCAAGAGGCCGGGGTGGAGGCTGAGGCTCCTGGTCTACGCGGTCTTCTCCATGGTCTTCTTCGGGGCTCTCTCGGTCGCAGCGATGACCGCCCTCGCCGCCACGGTGACGGGGGTTCACAGGGGCCTAGCCGGCCTCCTCGAGACGGTGTTCGCCACAATGTACCTCTCATTCCTGGCGGTGTCCCCGATAACTATCGGCGTGGCCTTCGCCGCCTACAGGCGCGGCCTCGACCCGGACAAGATAGTCTACCCGGTCATGTCAAGCGTCGCCGACATAATAACTACGCTGATCTTCGTAAACACTGTACGCGCGGTCTACGCGGGCGGCGCGCTCGTCCACACCGCCCTCACAGCCTTCCTGGCGCTTCTCGTGGCGGGCCAGGGCTACGTCGTCTGGTGGCTCCACGAGGAGGAGGAGTTCGCCGCCCACCTCAGGGAGGAGATACTTAGCCTCACGATGGTCGCCGCCATAGCCTCGGTTACAGGCTACATCCTCGAGAGGATCTCGAAGCGGATAGAGGCGAGGCGCGAGATATACGCGGTCTACCCCGCCGTGCTGACTACCGTCGGCGACGCGGGGAGCATAGTCGGCAGCGTCGGCACCACGAGGCTTAACCTCGGCTACGTCGAGCCGGGCACTAGGCTCTACACGGGCAGCGCGGCCACGGTTGCCGGCGTGTGGGCGGCGAGCATGGTAATGTTCTCCGTCTACGCCGTCTACGCCTCCGCCGTCTCCCCGCTTGGCCTCGCCGCGAGCCTCCCCTCAAACCTCGCCGTGCTGGCCACGGCGAACCTCATCGCCATACCAGTGATCTTCGCGATATCACTGACAGCCGCCGGCGAGACATTTAGGCGCGGCCTAAACCCCGACAACTTCGTCAACCCCCTGGTCTCAACCCTCGCGGACATGGTGTCCACCGCCGCCCTCTACGTGGCGGTCAGCCTCGTCTACTAGGAGTCTCCTATACATCTCCTCGACGACCCTCTCGTTGACCAGCCGCCCATGGCTCCGCAGGCCGCCGCTGAAGCTCCTGGGTATGTGGAGAAGCTCGTGTATAAGCACGCGTAGCCTCTCCCTCCTAGTCAGCCTGTCGTAGCGCTCGGATATCACCTCCACGACGTAGAGGGGCTCGAGGCCGAAGGCTTCCTGGAAGGCCCGGGGGAGCCCCCAGATCCTGGCCACGGCGCCGCTCCGGGAGCCCCTGCTCCTCACGAAGCCCACTCTGGATAGGTCTATCCACTCCATGCCTAGCCGCTCCACTATGTAGCGCGCATCCTCCTCCACGTCGGGCGCCGGCTCGTACCTTATCCTAGCCACGGCGAGCCACCTGGGCGTGGTCTAGCCTGTCGCCAAAAACTTGCGTGCATGTTTAACATTTCCGCCCACCTCACCTCGTTATTACTTCGGGCTCAGGCCGGTTTTACCACGACCACGCCTGTCATTGGGGGCTATGTGGTACGCGAAACTTTCACCAAAACCAGCAAGGGTGAAATATGGCCTACTCGATCTCGCCTCCCCCAGAGGCCCCGTGGCTTTCCCGTATCCTGCCGCCGGCAACCCTCTCAACGTATCCCTCCACCTCCTCGTGTAATCTGCCGAGCTCCTCGGCGTCCCTAGCGTACGCGGTGCATACAAGCGGGACACCGGTGTCTGCGAAGCGCCCGTCGAGACGCGCGAAGACTCCGGGGAACCTCTCCTCCACATCGGCGGCGATGCGGCGCGCCTCCTCCACGCTCATCCCGAGCTGGAAGCTGAAGGTCGCCGAGAAGCGACGCCCAGTCTCCTTCCTCACAAAGTCCTGGACGCCGTTCTCGAACACCTCTACGGCCTCGGCGAACCCACTAGGAGTCGCGGCCACGAACCTGTCGTCTTCGAGGCTCATTGCCACGAAGCCGTCCACGGGCCCCCTCGGGTTCTCCACGGGGAAGCTGAACTCCGGCATAAGGGCCATCTCCTCGAGGTTCTCGGGCGGCTCGAGCACGTCCATAAACCACGCCTTGGCGTCCTCCAGCGCGTCCTCGTTGACCTCTACGCCTAGCCCCAGGGCCTCGGCTATAGCCTTCACCGCCGCTGGGTTCCCGGCCGCGCCCACGAGTATGACCCCGTCGCTGGCGGCCAGTTTCTCCCTTATTTCGCCGACCCCGGGCAGGGCATCGAGAACCTCTGGGAGGGGCTCCGCCCCCATGGCCCTCAGGTAGCCGGAGATCCACTCGGCTGCTAGGCGGGGCTTCTCGGCCCCCGGGAGCACGAGAACCTTTACCTTCAACGCGTACACCTATGGTGTGGGTGGAGGCGGGGAGCATATATTATGTTAGCGTCCCCCGCGGCCGGCCTAGGGCTCGGCCTCCTCCCGCGGGGTCAGGGGTATCTTCGTGGTCTCCTTTATGGTGTCCAGGACAACGGAGGTATACGTCTTCTCCACGCCCCTGATCTTCCTTATCCTGTCCACTATGAAGTCCCCAAGGTCTTCGACGTCCCTCACCCGGACCTTGACCAGTATGTCCCAGTCCCCGGTTATGATGTGCACCTCCTGTACCTGAGGCAGCCTGGCTATCTCCTCGGCCACCTCGCGCTGGTCGAGGCCGCTGCTCCTCGTGAAGGAGACGAGTATGAAGGCCGTGGTCTTGTACCCCAGCTTCTTGGCGTCGACTATGGCCCTATAGTGCCTTATGTACCCCTCCTTTTCGAGCCTCTTCACCCTAGAATGCGTGGTCGTGACGGGGCTCCCGATAAGCCTGCTCAGCTGCTTCACCGTGATCTTCGCGTCGTCCTGTAGTATATCCAGTATGGCGCGGTCCTTCTCGTCCAGTGTGCCCGTCATGACGCCTAGAAAAGGCGCGTGCAGGTAAAATTTTTATCCCCTCCAGGGTGCCGCCCCGGCCCGGCTCCCATCCCGGCCCGCGGCTCGCGGAAAACTATACCCCGTATCTCCCAAGTATCTCGTCGAGTCTCTCGAGGAGCTCCTCTATGCTGTAGCTCCTGCCGGCCCTCTTCCTTATCTCCAGTAGCGCCAGGTTTACCGCTATCTGGGTCGCGGCCTCCTCCACCTCCCTTATGAACCTTTTCACCATGCGGAGGCTCTTCAGGAGCGTTATGCTGCCGGGTAGCGGCATGTTGAAGGAGAGGTGGTACATGTCGCCCGTGTACTCGTCGTCGAGGTCCTCGATGAAGCCCCACTCCTCCAGCACGCCGAGCACGTAGGAGAGCCCCTCCATGTAGGCCTTCGGCGACACGTACTCGTCCCAGTCGCCGGGCCAGAGCGCGAGCTCCACGTTCACTCCACCGTGCCAGTAGTGCAGCTCGAAGGGCAGCCTGGTGCCGAGGCTGGCGAGGTACACCGTGTTCCCCTCGACGGCCTCGACGGGCTCTATGAGGACTCCCTCCGGTATGTCGCCTACCCTGACGTACCTGAGGTCCCTCAGGGGCACGGGGACGTAGCCGTCGAACCCCTCGAACCTCTTGCCGCCTATCTCGAGCACCTCTACGCCGTCCTCGCCTATAATGGCCTTTATGCGGCCCCGCGCGAGGAGCCGGCGACCACCGTTCTCCACGTTCAACGGGGAAGGTGTGCCCCCGGGTATAGATATGTTTATTGTCCCGGGATGCGGAGCCGATATATAACTTCGCCCCATCTCCGAGATGGGGTGTCTCTTGGGGGAGGGCGGCCTCGAGGGCGAGATCCGCTACATCGAGAAATGGTTTATACTCGCGGCCCTCATAGGCCTCGTCAGCGGGCTCGGAGCCGTCGCCTTCACGCTGCTCACCAGGTGGGTCGAGGCGGTGCTCCTGGAGGGGGTGGCCGGCTACGTGGCGCCGAAGCCGGGCGCCGGGGCCGGGGGCCACGTGATACCCGAGGAGAGGCTTCTCCTAGCGCTGGTTCCGATAATAGGCGGCCTCGTCAGCGGGCTCCTGGTCTTCAAGCTCGCCCCGGAGGCCGAGGGGCACGGCACCGACGCCGTGATACACGCCTACCACTACAAGGACGGGGCGATGAGGCGCCGGGTTCCGCTTGTAAAGATGCTGGCCTCCGCGTTCACCATAGGCAGCGGGGGCAGCGCCGGCAAGGAGGGCCCGGTGGCCCAGATAGGCGGGGGCTTCGGGAGCCTGCTGGCGGACGTGTTCAGGCTGAGCCCGAGGGATAGGAGGATAGCCGTGGCGGCGGGCCTTGGCAGCGGCATAGGCGCCATGTTCAAGGCCCCCATAGGCGGAGCAGTGTTCGCGTCGGAGGTTCTCTACGTGGCCGACTACGAGACCTCCATAATCCCTCCCACCTTCATGGCGAGCTTCGTCAGCTACATAGTGGTGGGCTTCCTCCACGGCTGGGAGCCCATATTCTGGTCGCCCAGCTTCTCGGGGAGGGAGTACTCCCTCTACAGCTTCACCACGATGGCCGTCTTCGCCCTGCTGGGCCTGGTGAACGGGCTCCTAGGCAGGGTGTACGTGAAGACCTTCTACTGGGTCAGGGACTACTTCAAGTACAGGCTCGCGGTCAGCCCGGTCCTGAAGCCCGTGCTCGGCGCCGCGGCGACTGGCGCCATGGGAGCCTTCTTCCCCCACGTCCTCGGCAGCGGCTACGGGTGGCTCCAGTACATGATAAAGGAGAACCTAGTCTTCCTGCCCCTCCACGTCCTCCTCCTGCTGCCCCTCCTTAAGATACTGGCGACGAGCTTCTCGGTGGGCAGCGGGGGCAGCGGCGGGGTCTTCGCGCCGAGCCTGACCATAGGGGGCACCGTGGGCGTACTCCACTGGCTCGCCATACGCTCCCTAGTGCCGGGCTACGACGTGCCGGCGGCCGGCTTCATAATAGTCGGCATGATGAGCTTCTTCGCCGGCGTGGGCAAGGTCCCGTTGGCCACGATGCTCATGATAAGCGAGATGACGGGCAACTACCAGCTGCTCCCGCCCGCTTTGATGAGCATCACGCTCAGCTACGTGCTCACCGGCGAGCTCACGATATACGAGAGCCAGGTTTACAACAGGGAGGAGAGCCCGGCCCACGGTGGCAGGAAGATAGGCCACGTGAGGCTCCTCTACGACAAGCTCGTGGAGAGGAGGCCCAGCCTCCTGGACGAGGTGAAGGCCCGCGACGTCATGCGCAGGGCTAGGGCGAAGCTGCTCTGCAGCGAGCCCGGCTTCAGGGCGGTCAAGCTGGCGAAAATGTATCATCACCGCGTACTACCCGTGGTCGACTCCTCGAACAGGTTTGCCGGCTTCCTCGCGGTCGACGACGTGCTGCTCGGCGGGGAGCGAAGCATGGGGGTTGAGGTATGCCTCCTCCACCTCATGAAGGGGGTAGAGGTGGGGCCCAGCGCCCCCCTCCGGGACGTGCTTGAGAGCATGCTTGAACACGAGTTCGACAAGGTAGCCGTGGTGGACGGGGACGGCGTGCTGCTGGGAATAGTGGCCTACAAGGACGTGGTGGAGTACCTCATGGAGAGGGGCACGCCGCTCTAGCCCCCCGGAAACTTATATTGAGCCTCGTGTCTAGGCATCATTGGTGCCCGTGGACTAGCGGAGGGTGGACGTGTTGGAGGAGAGGATAGGGCCGCTGGAGAGGTTCAGGATATTCCTGCACAGCAGGGAGTTCCGCTTCATGGAGAAGTGGATACCTCTCTCCATAATCATAGGCTTCCTCAGCGGGCTCGGAGCCGTCGCCTTCGAGCTGATACTCGAGAAGGTCTACGACATTTTCCTCTACGGCATAGCCGGCTTCTACGAGCCGCCCACAGGCATAGAGTCCCTGCGCTACGTCATGCCGAGGCCCAGCCTGCCCCTACTCGTGGTCTCGCTGGCACTGGGCGCCTTCCTCAGCGCGGCCATAAGCCTAGCCCTGGCGCCGGAAGCGGGGGGCGAGGGCACGGACGCGGCGATAGAGGCCTTCCACTACAAGGACGCCCAGATAAGGGCCCGCGTCCCCTTCGTAAAGCTCTTCACGTCGAGCCTTACTATAGGCAGCGGGGGCAGCGCCGGCAAGGAGGGCCCGATAGCCCAGATAGGCGGTGGCTTCGGCGCCGCACTCATAGACCTTCTCCACCTGACTCCGAAGGACAGGAGGCTTGCCCTCGCGATAGGGATGGGCAGCGGCATAGGTGCGATATTCAAGGCCCCGTTCGGCGGAGCCCTCCTCTCCTCCGAGCTCTTCTACATATCGGACTTCGAGCCGGAGGCGCTGCCGCCGGCCTTCATAGCAAGCATAGTGAGCTACGGCGTCTTCGCCTGGGTGTTCAGCCTCCGCCCAATGTTCGTGATACCGGATCTAAGCGGCCTCGTGGCGGAGCTCAACTCCCCCCTGATGCTCTTGATATTCGGCCTCCTAGGCCTGGTGAACGGGCTCCTCGGCTTCGTCTACATATTCACGTACCAGGCCGTGGAGGGCTTCTTCGAGAAGCTTCCCGCTCCGAGGCTCCTGAAGCCTGTGCTCGGCGCGGCGCTTGTGGCGGCGCTGGGCTGGTACGCGCCCCAGATACTCGGCGGCGGCTACGGCTGGATACAGCTGCTCCTCCTCGACGACCTCCGCTACTTCCCCATCTACCTCCTACTCCTGCTCCCATTCCTCAAGATCCTCGCCACGAGCCTCACCATAGGCAGCGGGGGCAGCGGTGGAGTATTCGCGCCGACGCTCGTTATAGGGAGCTTCACGGGCGCGCTCTTCTGGAGCCTGCTTAAACTCTACATGCCCGGCTTCAACCTCCCCCTGGCCCCCTTCGTCGTGCTCGGGATGATGAGCTACCTCGGCGGCGCGGGCAAGGTGCCGATATCCGTCATACTCATGGTCAGCGAGATGACCAACGGCTACGTCCTATTCGCCCCGAGCCTCATATCTACGACTATAGCCTACGTGGTCACGGGGGACATGAGCATCTTCCCCAGCCAGGTGTACAGCAGGGGTGAGAGCCCCGCCCACGAGGAGTCCAGGCTGGGCCTCCTCCACATACTCATACGCCGCGTAGGGATAGACCACCCACTCTTCACCAGGACGCGCGTAAAGGAGGCGATGGTGAAGCCCATACTCGTGTTCAGGTGCAGCGACACGGTCGCGGACGCCATCTCGAGGGCCCTACGCACCCCGCACCGCACATTCCCAGTGGTAGACGACCAGGGCCGCTTCCTAGGCCTCGTCGAGCTCCAGGACCTGCTCGAGCTGCCCGAGGACAGGCTCGACATAGAGCTATGCTACGTCGACATACACAAGATACCGACTATTGAGGCGGACGCGACGCTGCGCGACGCTATAGACAGGATGTTCGACTACGAGTCGGACAGGCTGGCGGTCGTAGACGGGGAGGGGAGGCTGCTGGGCCTCCTAACGGTGAAGGAGATAATAAGGCTCTTCGCCCACCGCAAGCTCAGCGTGAGGGAGAGGAGGAGGCGCCGCCCCGGCTAGGGAACCTTTTTTACGCCGCCACCCGCTTCTATAGGAGTGATAAGGGCCGTATTCCTCGACGCGGGAGGCACACTCGTATTCGACCACGGCTTCAGGGAGAGGCTTGCCGAGGAGATAGCCTGCTGCCTCAGCGAGCACGGCCTCCAGCCGCCGCCCCGGGAGAGGATACTCGACGCATGGGCCAGGCCCCCGTGGAGCGGGAACTTCGAGTACTGGGACCTCATGAAGGCGGCCGCCATGCTCAGGCGGCTGGGCTTCATGCCCAGGCCGGAGCTCGTCGAGGACGTCTACAGGCACGTCCTCCACGCCTACAGGAGGGGGTTCCGCATGGACCCCGCGGTGCCAAGAGTCCTCAGGGAGCTGAGGGAGATGGGGCTAACGGTGGGCGTGATATCTAACGTGGGCAACTACGAGATAGTGAGCGAGCGCTTCGAGGCGCTCGGCATAAGGCACATGGTAGACCTGATAGTTGCCAGCCAGGCAGCAGTGTGGAAGAAGCCTAGCCCCGAGATCTACAGGCTCGCCTGCTTCCTCGCAGGCGTGGAGCCGGGGGAGGCCGTACACGTGGGCGACCACCCCGAGCTCGACATAGCTGCGGCCAAGAGGGCGGGCCTGCGCGCGGTACAGGTACTCAAGGCGGCCCCGGAGCGCAGCAAGATAGCCGACGCCTGGATAGACACCGTCGGCGCGCTGCCAGAGGTCATAAGGTCCTGGATAGGCATCCCAGCATCCCGAGGAAGCCCCTGACGGCTCCTCCCAACCTCTCGGCGAAGGGTACGAGCACCAGGTCCCCTCCCCTCAGGTCGAATATTTTCTTCATCTCGCCCGCGAGGCCTGGGAGGTAGTCCTCGAGGATCTCCCTCCCAGGGGGGAGGTGGAGCCTCTCGGCCCCGGCCACGATGACCAGTGCGCCCACGGCCCCAGCCCTTACAGCGCAGTCCCTGAGCTCCACTGCTTCCCCCCACACTTCAACCCCCCTCGCGTGGAATGCGGCGCACCAGTACTCTCCGCCGCCCTTGAGGCCACTGCACCTCAGCGCCGCGGCTGCGAGAAAGCCGTTCCGCTCGAGAAACTCCTCGACTTCTCTCCTCCCCGCCTCAGTAACCCGGCTGCCGCTCCTAACCGTCTCCACGAGCCCCCTAGCCGAGAACAATTCGAGAAGCCTTCTCGCCCTGCCCTCCCCCAGCCCAAGCTCGGCCGCGGCCTCCCTCCTGCTAGTATAGCCACCCCGGAGGTATAGAAAGAGTAGGAGGGCCCACTCAGTACTTCCAGTGGGCATACTTCCACATTATAACGGCCCCGTCCACGAGTTTGTACTTGTCGGCCGCCACGGGACCCAGAACCCACCTCTTCTTCCCCGCGTCGTAGTAGTACCACATCCAGCTATACCCCTCGCTCTTCGAGAGCATCTTCTCCTTGACCCCGTCCACCGCCACCACGTACGCGCCGTACTTCCCATACCTGTACTCGGCCCTAGCCACCGCTATGAGAGCGGTGAGCGCGGTAGCCCCCTTCGGCAGCACCGTGCCGTTGTGCCACACAACGGTCCCGTTGCCATAGTCCACGGCCACGTCAACGACAACGGTCTTCGACCTAAGCCCCTCCACGGCCCCCCTAGCCTTTGCCAGCTGGGCCTCTAGGGACGACACCTGGGACACCAAAGCCCTATTCTCCAGGTAGAGCTTAGCGGCCATGCCAGTCGCGGCTACAGCCCAGACAAGCAGCACTACCAGCAGGATCCTAGCGTACCCCCTCATATACGACACCCCTCCTCCTCAGAGCCTCAACGAGCCCCGCCGCCAGCGCGGCAGTCGCGGCCTCGGTGATGGGGCCCACCCCCACCAGGCCGCCGCCCATAACGGGCAGGAACAGGCCCGCGACGCCCACCGCGAGGGCGTCAAGGGGGGAAAGGCCGAAAAACATGTAGAGGAGGGCGGAGGAGGAGACGTCGTAGAAGAGCGTGGCGAGATAAGCCGCCACGAAGAGTTCCACCCCGCCCCCCAGCCTCCTGGCGGCGAGGCCGAAGGCCAGGGCCGCGGCGCCCCCGAGGGCGGCGTCGACGGGCGTCCATGGGCCCGGCATGATGAGCAGGTCGGATACGAGGTAGCTCATGGCGGCCACGGCCGCCCCAGTGAGGGGGGAGGCTAGCTCCGCCGCCGTGTAGGCCACCGCTAGGGGTATGTTTATGAACTGCACCGCGGTCAACGCGGTCTTAGCGTATCGCAGCGCCACGGCCGCCGCTGTAAGCGTGGACGTGAGCGCCACCTCCCTGGCCTCCACGCGTATCGGATATTTATCCAATATTTAAACGCTTCCGCGGGAGACATATACACAACCCCCCGCTTGGGGAAGTGTGAGCAGTCTACTCTCCGACCGCATAGGGATGGTCCAGTACGCTATCCGCAAGTACGCCCCCCTCGCCCGCAGGCTGGAGGAGGAGGGGGAGGAGGTGCTCTACCTCAACATCGGCGACCCCATAAAGTACGACTTCGAGACGCCAAGCTTCCTCGTAGAAGAGGCCTGCAGGGCGCTCCGGGGCAACCACAACTACTACGCGCCCAGCCCGGGCCTCATGGAGCTCCGCCGGGCCATAGCGGAGAAGGAGCGCAGCTGGAACGGGAACAGCGTAGACCCCCACAGGGTCGTCGTCACGCAGGGGGTCAGCGAGGCCATAAACCTCCTCTATATGTCCGTCCTCAACCCCGGCGACAGGGTTCTCCTCCCCGACCCCACGTACCCCCTCTACCTGGCACTGGCCCCCATCTACGGGGCGAGGCCAATCTTCTACAGGATGAGGGAGGAGGACGGCTGGCTCCCAGACCCCGACGAGGTGCGCCAAGGCCTAGAGGCCGGGGCCAAGATGGTCGTTGTAAACAACCCGAACAACCCCACCGGTGCCCTCTACCCGGCCAGCCTGCTCAGGGAGATAGCGGACGCCGCCGCGGAGCACGGCGCCCTGCTGGTCAGCGACGAGATATACGACGCCCTGGTCTACGAGGGCGAGTTCAGGAGCCTCCCAAGCATAGCCCCCAGCGACGCGCTGGTGGTAGGCCTAAACGGCTTCTCCAAGACCTACCTCGTCCCCGGGTGGAGGATAGGCTACATGTACATAAACGGCCCAGACGAGGACGTGGAAGCCCTATACGGCGCCGTGCTCAGAGGGGCCCAGGCCAGGCTGTCCGCGCCGGCACCCCTACAGGCGGCCCTCGCAGCGGCCCTGCGCAGGCCCCCCAGCCACCTCGAGGAGCTGAAGAGGAGGCTCGACGAGAGGCGCCGCTACCTCATCGAGAAGATAGAGGAGACGCCCGGCCTGGAGCTCGCCGCGCCGCCCCGTGCCGCCTTCTACGCCCTGCCGAAGCTTACCGTTCCGCTGGGAGACGAGGAGTTCACACGCCGCCTCCTCCTCGAAGAGAAGGTTCTCGTAGCCCACGGCTCGGGCTTCGGGCCGGCCGGCAGGGGCCACATACGGCTCGTCTTCCTACCGCCGCCCGAGGTGATGGACGAGGCCTTCAAGCGGATAGGGAGGCTTGCGGCGAGGCTGGGCGCCTGAGCCCGGGGTAGTTGATGCCCCTGTGGGCCGCTCCGCGAAATGTGGGTAAAGGATTAATCTCTGGGCCGCTAATCTTTATCCGGGGCGGCCTTGTCGGTTGTCACGATAGACAAGAGGGGCAGGATAACCCTACCAAAGGGGTACGCGCCGCGCGGCGGCCGCGCAGTGGTGATACCCGCGGGCAGGTACCTAGTCGTCATACCGCTGCCCGAGAAGCCCGAGCGCTTCGCGGAGGGATGGCTCCCCTCCAGGGGCGGGGGGCGCGGCGACAAGGCGCGTGTCGAGGAGGCGGCGAGGAGGGATGCTGTAGCGAGGGCCAGGAGGAGGGGTCAGGCCTAGGTGTAGGCCGTGCTCGTCGAGACAGACGTGCTGTACGCCTACGTGAAGCAACGCGACTGGCTGAAGCCCGTGGCCGTCGAGATAATAGGCATGGCGGCCAGGGGCGAGCTCGGGGAGCTGTACGCGTCGAGGGAGGTTCTCCACGAGCTCTACTACCTCTCCTTGGAGGAGGGCGTGCCCCCTGACGAGTACCTCGCCAGGGCGGCGGCGCTCACCGCGATAGACAACCTCGTGTTCCTCCCCACGACGCCCGAAGTAGACCTCCTCGCGTTAACACTCATATCCCAGTTCGGTCTCTCCTCGATATTCGACGCCTACCACGCGGCGACTGCGCTTAACCAGGTGCCCGACCACACGATTATCTCGACGGACCACGTCTACGACAGGATACCCGGGCTTAGGAGGATTGACCCGAGGAGCCTCGTGGGGGGAGTGTAGTGGTTGACGTTTCTAACATGTATGTCCAGGCGCCTATTATTATCCAAACCAGTATAACGCGGCGCAGCCATATTTTAACGTCGCCTTATGGGCGGTAAAAGGCCTCGGATAACCCCCAGCCCCGGAAGGATCAGCCGTAACCTCTACGGGCTCCGACGGGAGAAGCTTATAAGGCGCCCATAGGGCTTCCCGGCGTGGAAAAGAGGAAAGACAGTGGGACAAGCCCCCGGCCCAGCGGCCTTGCAGAGCGGCTTGACAGGTTCTTCGAGGTAAGCGCCCGGGGAAGCAGCTTCGAGGCAGAGGTCAGGGGAGGACTCGCGACCTTCATGACCATGAGCTACATTATCTTCGTGAACCCGGCCATACTCTCAGCAGCCGGCGCCCCCTTCGCGGCCACCCTCACGGCGACCGTCCTCTCAGCAGCCCTCCTAACAGTGCTCATGGGGGTCTGGGCCCGCAACCCCTTCGCCCTGGCCCCGGGCATGGGCATAAACGCCTTCGTCGCCTTCGGCCTCGTCAAGGCCATGGGGCTGCCCTGGCAGACCGCGATGGGCGTGATATTCTGGGAGGGCCTCACGATAACGCTCCTCGTAGCCCTCGGCCTCAGGGAGAGGATAATGGACGTCATACCCATGGAGCTGAAGCACGCGATAAGCGTCGGCATAGGCGCCTTCATAGCATTCATAGGCTTCGTCGAGGCGGGCCTCGTGAAGCCGGGCTCCGGGACGCCGGTCACCCTGGGTAGGCTCTCCTCGCCAGAGGCCATCGTAGCCCTCGCCGGGCTGGCAGCGATAGCGGTGCTCTGGCACCGCAGGGTCAGGGGCGCCGTGCTCCTCGGAATACTCTTCTCCACGGCCATCGCCGTCGCCTGGAAGGCCATGGACCCCCGGGTCTTTCCCACGATAAGGCTCACGGCCCTCTCCTCCCCCCTCAGCCTCCCGGACGTCTCCACGATAGGCAGGGCCGACGTACTCGGCGCCGCGAGGCCCGAGCTGGTGGCGGTTATTATAGCGGTCATGCTGTCGGACTTCTTCGACACCATGGGCACCGTGGTCGGCATAGGCGAGCAGGCAGGCCTCCTCGACGAGAGGGGCCGCATACCGAGGCTATACGAGACGCTCATGGTGGACAGCCTGGGCGCCATGCTGGGGGGCCTCTTCTGCAGCAGCAGCAACACCGTCTACATCGAGAGCGCCGCCGGCGTGGCCGAGGGCGCCAGGACGGGCCTCGCCTCAGTGGTCACGGGCCTCCTCTTCCTAGCGTTCCTCTTCACCGCGCCCCTAGCCTCCCTGATACCCTCCGCGGCCACGGCGCCGGCCCTGATATTCGTCGGCTACCTCATGATGCAGAACGTCTCCAAGATAGGGTTCGAGAAGGTGGACGTGGCGACGGGCCTCGCAGCCTTCGCGACGATACTCTACATGCCCTACACCTACAGCATAGCCAACGGGATAGCCCTCGGCTTCATAGTATACACCCTGGCGAAGATCCTCCAGGGCGACGCGAGGAGGCTCAGCCCAGCCATAGCGGCGATAAGCCTCGTATTCGCCTGGTACCTGGCCTTCGCCGCAATATAGCCCCGCGGCGCGGCATAGCAAAAAATGGTAATTTTTTATCTGCCCCACAGGGCCGCCTCCAGCGGCTCCTCCTCCCCGGGATTCACGGGGCCAGCCGGCTCCAGCAGCCCCTCCAGGCTCTCCCGAGCCCCCGGGTCCCTCCCAGGCCCAGGGCCCCCAGGCCCAAGAGGCGCCGCCGCGGCCGCTCCACCGGCTCCGCGAGGCCCGCCCCGCCTCCTACGCCTCCACACCAGGTACACCGCGGCGCCAGCGGCCGCCAGGCCGACGGGGAGGGCGATCTTCCACGCGGCCAGCCTCACCTCGACCTCGCCCACGTCCACGTCCGTCGCTCTGTAGACGCCGCTCCCCTCGACGCTCACCCTGAGCTTCAGCCTGCCGGCGCCGGGCCACCTCACCCTTATAACGGCTACCCCGTCGCTCCCCGTGGTAGAGGCGCCGAGCTGTACCCCGTCGCCCCACAGCACCACGCCCACCCCCTCCACGGGTTCGCCGAAGAGATCCATGACCCTGACCCGTATAGCCGCCGTGCCGCCCTCCTCGACGCTACGGGGCGCCTCGACGCTAACGTTTACAGGCACCTTCTCGACCTCCACGCCCCCCTCCCAGCTTGC
>Ga0256833_1000332_pt1 | contig 37576 bp, 36 predicted proteins | sample 356284metaG_FD_190535 | JGI IMG/M metagenome (GOLD analysis project Ga0256833, IMG submission 190535) | Hydrothermal vent microbial communities from Mid Atlantic Ridge, Atlantic Ocean - 356-284 | ecosystem: Environmental > Aquatic > Marine > Hydrothermal vents | place: Atlantic Ocean: Mid... | reverse complement strand
GTAGGCTTGGGCAGAAGGGAAGCGGAGTCGCTGCGGCAACTGTTACGTATCAGGGATCGCTCCTCAGCCGGGCCGACGGCGCCCGCTCAAGGCTTGTATTTCGTAGCCGCCGGTTATGAGTCCTGGCGCAAGCCCGGTTAGCGGCCTCGCACCAGGACCTCCAGTGACAGGTTGTAACTCTGGTACGGCATAAAAACACGCCGGACTCGAGCCTCCATTTTGACATCATCGCTGAGCCGGTAACCAATGTCCGCTACTATTACGGCGCTCTTGCCGGGGCTGAGACGGCCGCTGAGAGCAAATGAGAAATCTTGCGGGCGCCAGCCGGCGGACGCGCTAAACCCCCAAAAAGTGTCATAGCCGAGGACCAAGTGATAAGGCCCGCTGCGCCACTTGCCCTCCAACCCAAAGCGGTCCGGAACGAGAGGCCGCCAGGCTGCGCGGCACCAGCCGCGCAGCTCGTAGCCGCTGTTTCGCCAAGAAGCGTCGAGCAGCCAACCTTCCACCAGCCCCATTGCCGAAAGCTGCAGGCCGCCTTTGGAAAATAGTAGCCCGCCGCCCCAGCTCCTACGCCAGGAATAGGCGCCCAGCAACGAAAAACTGTCGCTAATCCTCCAGGCGGCGCGCGCGCCCCAAGCCCGCCCCCCTGCTGGGGCAGCGGCTATCCAGGAACCGTAGCCGGCGCGGAGTTCAAACTGCGGAAGCGGGTGCAGGCCGAGCCAGGCGACCCCGCTGGCCGCCACCGCTTCCCCCAATTCCAGGCGGCCGTCCAGGTTCCAAAACAAAGGACCCGCAACCACTCTCTCTCGTACCTGCGCGCCAAAGTAAACCGGGGCGGCGGGGGCCGCGGGACCCGCCGCGACCCCGTAAAAGGCCCAGAGAGAATCGCTGGCGGCAAGCGCGCCCAGGACCCAGAAAGAAAGCAGTATGCAAAAGATGCGTTTCAATTAGGGCGGCCGCCTCCTATAATCGCGGCTTCGGGGAAACAACGAATCCTCCCCTACTCCTCGGGTTTCCAGCGCAAGCGCGGATGGCGATTGGCCGACACTTCATCCAAACGCCGCACGGGCGTGGAGTAAGGAGTATGACTGATCCAGTCGGGGTCTTCTTGGCCGCGGCGAGCAATCTCCGCCATTACCGTTACGTACTCGTCGAGGGTTTCCTGGCTCTCCGTCTCGGTTGGCTCTATCATCAAAGCCTCCTTGACGATGAGCGGAAAGTAGATCGTGGGGGGATGATAGCCGTAGTCGAGCAAAGCCTTGGCGACGTCGAGGGCGTGAAGCCCGGCAGGCGGCTGGGCGACGAACTCGTGCTTACAAAGACGGTCGTGGGGGATGATGTAGCCGGCATCCTTGAGCTTCTTGCGCAGGTAGTTGGCGTTGAGAACCGCCAGGGCCGAGCTGCGCTTCAACCCGGCCGCGCCCAACATGCGAATGTATGTGTAGGCGCGGACCATGACCCCGAAATTGCCATAAAAAGAGCGCATGCGCCCGATCGTCTGGGGGCGGTCATAATCGAAAAGGTAACGCTCGCCTTCGCGCTTGACCGTAGGCACCGGCAGGAAGGGCGCCAAGTGCGCCTTGGCCCCCACCGGGCCCGACCCCGGCCCGCCGCCGCCGTGTGGGGTTGAAAAGGTTTTATGAAGATTGAGGTGGATGACGTCGAAACCCATGTCGCCGGGGCGCGCCCAGCCCATAATGGCGTTGAGGTTGGCTCCATCGTAGTAAAGCTGTACCCCCTGCTGATGGGCGGCGTCGATGAGCTCGAGGATCTTGCGCTCGAACAGCCCCAGGGTATTGGGATTGGTGAGCATGATCGCCGCTACTTCGGGGCCGAGCGCCGCTCTCAATTCGTTAAGGTCTACCTCCCCGTCCGCTCCGCTGGGGATCTCGCGCACGACGAAACCGGCCATCATCGAAGAGGCCGGGTTGGAGCCGTGGGCGCTGTCGGGCACCAATACCACCCGGCGCTGTTCCCCCTCTCCGCGCGATTCGTGATAAGCGCGAATTAGCATCATTCCGGTTAGCTCGCCGTGAGCACCGGCGGCTGGCTGCAGCGTGACCGCGTCCATACCGGTAATCTCGGCCAGGTATTCCTGCAGCTCGTAGATTATCTGCAGTGCTCCCTGAACCGATTCTGGGTCCTGATAAGGGTGTAACTCGGTAAAGAGGGCGGCGGCGGCCTCGGAGGCGCGCGGGTTGTACTTCATGGTGCAAGATCCCAGCGGATAAAAGCTGGTGTCTACCCCAACTTGGCGACGGCTCAGGTTGGTGTAGTGGCGTACCACCGATAACTCGTCCAGTTCGGGCAAGCGAGCCGGCTCTGAGCGCATATTGTCCGCGCCCAGCATAGCGGCTAGATCGACGTCGCCGACGCTGGGGGGGCGCGTACCGCGCCTGCCGCTTCGCGAACGTTCAAAAAGAGTAGGGAAATCACCCTTCATGCCAGCACCTCCTTTATCCCATCCAGCAGCGAACGCAGGTCGTCGTCGCTGTGACGTTCCGTCGCCGAGAAGAGCGCCAGGTTATCGCCGTATTCTTCGGGCACGGGCGTCGCCGCCTGCAGACCGCGCTTGGCCAACTGCGCACGCACAACCGCCGCCGGCGCCGGCAGGCGCAGGGTAAATTCATTGAAGAACGGTCTGGGTGTTACCAGCTCCAGCCCCGGCAAAGACGCCAGCTGGGCGGCCAGAGCGTGGGCCTTGGCCACCGCCGCGGCGGCGACGTCCGCCAGACCTTGGGGCCCCAACGCCGCCAGGTAGACGGCGGCCATCAAGGCGCTTAGCTGGGAATTAGTGGTGATATTGCTCTTGGCCTTGGCGCGGCGGATGTGTTGTTCTCGCGCCGCCAAAGCCAAAACGTATCCGCGGCGGCCGTCCACGTCGCGCGTCTCGCTCACTAGGCGCCCCGGCAATTGCCGTAGGAGTTTATCACGCACGGCGATGTAGCCGAACTGCGGCCCGCCAAAATTCATGGGATTGCCCAGAGGCTGGCCGTCTCCCACGGCAACGTCGGCGCCCCAAGCGCCGGGGGGTTTTAGTAGCGCTAGGCTGAGCGGATCGGTTACGTAAACCACTAACGCTCCGCTCGCGTGGGCGGCGGCAATCCAGGACGAGGGGTTCTCGATAGCGCCCAAAAAGTTTGGGTTCTGCAGCACGACGGCGCCCACCGTTTCGTCGAATTCTGCCGGCGCGGTGAGCCCTCCTGCGAGCTCTATGGTGCGCAGCTCGGCGCCGACCGCGTGCAGGTAGGTGGCCAGCACCTGGCGGTACTCGGGGTGTACGCCCTGACTAACCACGACAGCCATGCGGCGAGTCTGCCTAAGCGCTAACAAGACCCCTTCCGCCAGCGCCGACGCCCCGTCGTAAAGAGACGCGTTGGAAACATCCAGACCAGTCAGCTCGGCAATCATCGTCTGGTACTCGAAGATAGCCTGCAAAACTCCCTGGCTGACCTCCGGCTGATAGGGGGTGTAAGCGGTGAGGAACTCGCCGCGGCTCATCAGCGCGGGGACGACGCTGGGGATAAAGTGAGGGCGAACCGCTCCGCCCAAAAAAGATTTTTCGGCGCTGGCGTTCTTAGCGGCTAGAGATCTCAAAAGAGACAGCGCCTCTTGCTCGCCCAGCGGCTCCGGCAGGCGCAGCTGCGGCTCGAGTATCTCCTGGGGAAGGTCGGCGAAGAGCTGGCGCAGATCGGAGAGGCCCAACTCTGCGAGCATCGCCTGCACCTCTTCGGGGGTGTGCGGGGTAAAATCCATACCCGCCCTCCTTACTCTTCTTCTTCGATTACCTTGGCGTAGGCGCTTGCATCCAGCAGGCTCTCAAATTCAGCCGGCCGGCTGACACGCAACCGGAAGAGCCAGCCGCCGCCGTAAGGATCGCCGTTAACCAACTCCGGTTCGTCGGCCAAGGATTCATTTACCTCGACCACCTCGCCCGCCAGCGGCGCGTAAACATCAGAGGCGGTCTTGACCGACTCGATGACCGCAACCGCCTCGCCCGCGGCGACCTGGCGGCCGCTTTCGGGCAACTCTACGTATACGACGTCCCCCAAAGACTCCTGCGCAAAATCGCTGATGCCGACGGTGGCGACGTCGCCCTCGAGCTTTACCCATTCGTGCGTTTTGCTGTACCTGCGATCTTCAGGAATATTCATTTGCTGCCTCCTCCTACGAGCTTAACTCACTACTTCTTCGCTAGTTCTACGAACGGAGTTTTGACGACCTTGGCAGGGTATAAGCGCGAGCGAATCTCTACCATCACCTCTTCCCCGGGCTCAGCGTGCGGAGAGTCCAACCAAGCCAGCGCGATTCCCCTTTTGAGCACTGGCGACTGCGTGCCAGAGCTGACCATCCCTATCTCCTTGTCCTCGGCGAAGACGGTGTAACCTTCGCGGGGAATGCCGCGCTCCAGCAACAACCCAACCAGCCTTTGCCGGCAGGAACCGGCGTCTATCGCCTCGCGACCATAGTATGGCTTGTTTTTGATGACCCATGAGAGGTGGGTGCATTTGGGGTTGGTGTCGTCGCGCAGCTCGTGGCCGTAAAGGGGAAAGCCCGCCTCGAGCCTGAGGGTGTCGCGCGCGCCCAGCCCCGCAGGGGTTACACCGGCGTCTATCAACGAGCGCCATATCCGTGAGGAATCCTCGGGCGCGCAGAAGATTTCAAAACCGTCCTCGCCGGTATAACCGGTGCGCGCTAAACGCACTGGCAATCCCGCAAACTCGGCCGTGAAGGTGCTGTTCTTGCGCTTGCTAGAGAGCTCGACGTCAATGAATACCTGTAGCGTTTCCGCCGCGCGCGGTCCCTGCAAAGCCAAAAGCGCCCAGTCGTCAGAGGCGTTCACCAGGTCCACGTCAAAACCCTGCGCCAGCTTGCCCAGGTGCTTCCAGTCCTTGGAGACGTTGGCGGCGTTGACCACCATCAAGTACTCGCCCTCGGAGAGGCGGTAAACGTAAATATCATCTACCACCCCTCCTTTATCGTTAGGCAGCATCGAGTATTGCGCGCGGCCAACCTTCAGCCTGGCCGCGTCGTTGAGGGCGACCCAGCGTAAGAACTCGAGCGCCTCTTTCCCGCGCACGAAGAACTCGCCCATGTGGCTGACGTCGAACAAGCCCGCCGCCTCCCTCACGGCCAGGTGCTCCTTGGTAATAGAGGTATACTGCACCGGCAACGCCCAACCGGCAAACTCCACCACCTTGCCGCCCAGCCTGAGGTGTTCGTCATACAACGGTGTCTTTTTCATCACTTCCCAGCATAAACCCGCCCCGGAGGGCGGGTTGAAAGCTCGCGAAAAAGCGGTTCACACAGACTCCACCAGCCTAGAAAGAACCTGGCGACTGACTTCTTTGAGGGGCTCGAAAACCCCCTTGCCGACCGTGGCGACCCCCTCAAAAACCGGGAAGCGGCCTTCGGGATCTATCACCGCGCGTATCATCTCAACGTCTAAGGCGTCGGGCAGATCGCGCTTGTTTATCTGTATGACCAAGGGCACCTGTTCAAGACTAAGGCCGTACTCCGCCAGGTTCTCGCGCAGGTTGCGCATGCTCTCGGCGTTGGCGCGCAGGCGATTCGAAGCGGAGTCAGCGACAAAAACAATGCCGTCTACGCCTCGCAAAATCAGCTTGCGGCTGGCGTTGTAAAAGACCTGACCGGGAACCGTATAGAGGTGGAAGCGGGTCTTGAAACCCTTCACCTCGCCCAGGTCGACGGGTAGGAAGTCGAAAAAGAGCGTGCGTTCGTCCTCCGTCGCCAGTGAAACCATGTCACCTTTGCGGTCCTGAGGAACCTGCTGGTATACCCAACGCAGGTTGGTAGTCTTTCCCGAAAGGCCCGGTCCGTAGTAGACGATCTTGAAGTTTATCTCGCGGTTGGCGAAGTTGATAGTGCTCATAGTCAGTTTCCAAAGAGGTCGTCGAGCATATCCCCGGCCGACTTGTGAAAGTCTTTGTCGATTCCGAGCTCGCGGGGCATCACCACCGCGTTCCTGGTTATCTCGTCGAGAGCGGCGGCGGCCTTCTTGCCGTACAGCTTTACCCGACCCACGGGGGTGGAGTTATCAAAGACTATGACCAGCAAGGTCAAGTCGTTGATCTCTTCGACGTACAGCCCTTGCTTTTCTCCTTGCTTGACCAGCTCGTTGAACTTCGGCTCTCCCAGCAACTCGGCCAGCGCCTGGGTGGCCGCGGCGTTGCCGGCCACCAGAGTCGCTATGGAATCGAGAGCCGGCGGGCGCGGCGCCCACAGCGCCTCTTTGTGGGCCAGCACGAAGCCCTTGCGGTCCACCAGGAGAACGTAGCGGACCTGCGCCTTTTCCACCAAATCTTCCAGCACGGTGGCGGTTTTGACAAAGGCGTCGCCATACAGTGCGATAGTCGGCTCAATCATAGTAACACCAGTCTAGCATGTTCAAAACCTGCCGCTCGGCAATTCTCTCGACAAAACTGTCAAGCTGCTCCACAAAGTCGAGGCTATCTAACGAGGCGAGCAACTCGGACAAATCGCAAGGAGGCAGCTTCTCACTCGACATATCTCAATATAACTGACTGATCGGTCAGGACCTGCCGCCGAGCCACGCCAAAGCAGCCACCGCGAACACGCCCGCTCCGGCTATGACGAAGGCCATGGAAGGCCCGGCAAGCTCCGCTAACACGCCTCCGAGCGATATTCCCACCAGCATAGCCAGGCTCATCGCCGCGCCCCAAGCCCCAAACAGACGCGCCCTGGTCTCCGGGGCAGAGGATTCCTGCAGCATCACCCGCGCCGGGACTATAAAAAGCTGATTGACTATGCCGGAAAGGGCAAAGAAAAGCATGGCCCAGACAATCCAGCCAGAAACACCGGCCAGGGCCTCGAATATTCCAAAGAGAGCCAGGGAGCCGAGAAACACGACTTTTCTAGGGAAATTGCGCATTATTAGCGGCACCGCAAAGAGTCCCAGTAAAGCTCCGACAGCCATGGAGGCGTCTAAGAGGCCGTAATAGATAGTGCCGGTAGTAGCGTTTCCAGCGGCCAGGACGTCCTTTGCCAGCACCACCGCCACGGCCATCTCTACCGCGCCAAAGGAAGCCGCCGGCGCTAGCACGCCCACCACGAAACGGGCCGTGGGATTGTCCCAGAGAAACCTCACGCCTTCCAGCACCTGCTCCCAGTAACCGCCCTGAGGTTCTCCGTGGGCCGGCAAACGCCGCAGTCCCAGCAAAACCAGAGCCGAGAGCGCGAAGGAAACGGCGTCTATCCAAAAGGCCGTCTGCGGTCCCAGCGTCGCCACCAAAACACCGGCGAGACCCAGAAAGACGAATTCCAGGGTGCGTTGCGGTAGAAGCAAGAGGCTGTTAGCCGCGTCCAGGTCGTCTTTGTCGACAATCTCGGGCAATATCGCCATGATTACCGGGTTGCCCAGGCGCTCGAGCGAGCCCACGGCGAAGGCGGCCAAGAGTATCCCCCAAATGCTGTGCATCAAAAACAGCGGCAAGAGCACCACGACCAACGCCGAAGAAGCCTCGGAGAGAACGAGCAGGCCGCGACGCTCGTAGCTGTCCGCCAGCGGCGCCAGCAGCGGCCCAATAACTACTGACGCCGTCATCTGCGCCACCATGACGCCAGCGGTAAGTATTGGCGATTTAGTATAGTTGTACGTCCAGGACATTATGGCGATGCGGTATATCTGATTTCCGGCTTCGGTTATAAAGAGGGATATGAATAACCGTAAAAAGTCTGGGTGACGTAGCACCTTAAGCATAGGACTCCATTATACATTGAAATCAATCTGTTAGTCAGCTTTTTCGATTATCTTGACCGTCGAGTGGGCAATACGCACGCCCTCCCGCGCAATTACCAACACACCCTCCTCATAGGGCCAGGTGATCAGGTCTTCCAGCTTGCGGGGAACCTCGCCAGCGGCGCCCACATAAACGACGCCGTCGGCCTGCCGTACCGAGAGCACTAAGTTGCCCACTTTGAGGTTAACCGGCTCCGATGCCACCGTAGCGACGCCCAGCTCACCTCCTAGCGTTTCCCGCGTCGGCGGGCGGAAATTCAACCAGTCTGTAAGGGCTTGCAGCAACCTCTTACCCTCGTCTTGCAACCTCATAGCGGTAGCGACTTCGCGCATCAACTTTACCCCGCCAGGACTGCGCTGCAACCTCTCCTTAACTACACCCAAACCTTTGCGAGCAAAATCTTCCAGCGCGTCTAGGGGCGCTTCCCTAAACTTGTCCGCCGCCTCGGGGTGGTACTCCCGGTAGTCAACCGGCCCTTTGAGGCGTGCGGCAAAAGCCCTCATCAACCTGAGAAAAGCGTAGTCCTTATAAGGATGGACCAGGTAAGCCAGTACGTTTCCCTCTGAAAGCAGCTTGGATAGCTGTGCGCCCTCACGTATCTCCAAACGCACGTGGACGAAGTCCCCACGCAAAAAAGCCCATACTTCCCAATTGTCCTGTAGCGAGATAAGGGGTTCCCCCTCGTTTAAGGTATTCTCTCTGCCTGCGATCGTCAGCTGGGTATCATCCCCCACGACGCTCAACGTTATGGGGATTCCTCCTAAGCGCAGGCGCACCGGAACGCGTCTGAAGGTAACCAAAGTGGCGCCTTCGGGGAGGGCGGTAAGCTTGGGGCCAGCGTCGCCTTCTTCGAGCGGCCTGGGAACGATGGGTAGAGCAGACTCTCCCTTAGGCGCAGGCAGGTACCTTCGCAAAAGGGCCGCCACTTTCTCTGCCGCGGCCAGAAAGCGGTTGCGATCTTCTTCGACGACTAAGCGAATACGCCTCTCCTCCGCCGCGGCCTTGCGCAGCTTATCTTCCAGGTCGCGAACCAGGGCTTCACGCTCGTGCACGGTCAGCGCGCTGCGACGCGCTTCATCGAGGGCGGCTCGCAACTCCTCCGACGAGGGGCCGCCGCCAGGAATCCTCAATGGCAACGCCTCGGGAACCTCGACAATGCGCCTCAAAAAGCGGCGGAGATAGGGAACAATCCCCTCGGGAGGTAAAGAAATAGGGTATGTACCAGGCTTTCCTAGCCCCATGGCGATATCAAAAAGCTCTCGTAATAATGCTAGCGCTATTTCTTCGTTGTCCAAAGTAATCAGCGGATCTGAAAGGGCCGGCAGAGGCTCACTCAGCTTAAAACGCGAGAGGTTAAAATCGCCTGCAAAATCCTCAGCGCTAGAGTATGCCTCAAAGTTTTGCAGGAAGGCGTAGATAAGTCTTAGCTCGTAGCGCTTACCGCGGAGGTAGTTGCGCGCTATGCGGCTCAGTTCTTTACGCAGACGAGTCCAGAATACGTCTTCGGCGAGCTCCTGCACGATCTCGCGTTTGTCGCTAACATGAGTCGGCAGGTCTTCTTCTAAAGGCAGGTCTACGATACCAATATCCAGTTCGGAACCTAGAGGTTCTTGGGGCTCTAGCTCGGCTTTTTCGCCCGCTTGTTCCGAAAACTTATCAGAAATACTTCGGTAACGCCGGTCCACCTCGCGAAAACGCTTGGATAAAACCCCGCCGGGAGACGCCTCTAGCAGATATTTCCGCAAACGCAGCAGCGACGCCGTACCTCCTGCTGGCTCGACACCTTTTTCTAGGTCGGCAACTTTGTAGGCATATAGTTCGATTAGGCTGGTCAGCTCGAAGTCCATTCAACGGTTATTATAAGACTAAGGGAGTTGTGCAGCTCTATGTATCTGACCGAGCAACTTGAAATAGCAACAGCTTCTAACGTTGGAAAGGTCCGCCGTAATAATGAGGACTTTCATCGCGCGGCGGTTTATCCCGTACCTAACGGCCACCTAATCCTGGCGGCGGTCGCCGACGGCATGGGTGGCGCTGAGGCTGGCGAGATTGCGTCGAAGATAGCTATAGAAAGCTTGAGTGAGGCTGTGCGCTCCTACGCCGAACACCTGGCTTCGCATCGCCCCGGCGTAGCTCTCGATAAACTGGTGCACAAAGCTTTCACGCTGGCTCAGCGACGAATCATGAAGTACGCTCTCAAACACCCGCAGTCACAAGGGATGGGCACCACTATGACGGCCCTCGTAGCAACAGACCACCCTAAAAAGGGGTTCTTAGGACACATCGGCGATTCACGGGCATATCGCTACCGTGGCGACGAGCTGCAACTGCTGAGCACCGATCATTCCTGGGTAGCGCAGCAAGTGCGCATGGGACGCATGACCAACTACGAAGCCGAGGAACACCCCTGGCGCAACCTCCTTACGCAGGCTCTGGGCGTTGAAGGCGCCGAGTTTGAGGTCGTACCGGTCGAGCTCGCTAAGGGGGATATTTTCATTTTTACATCGGACGGCCTGTATAACCTGGTGCCTCCCGAGGAGTGGATAGTTGATCTTAGGCAAAAAGATTTGCAAGCTGCGGTAGACTATTGGACAGCACGGGCCGTGCAGCGTGGCGGCACCGACAACATCACCGTCGTGGCGGTACGCATAAGATGACAGAACTAATCCTAGCCACCAGCTTATTCTTGCTCACGGTGATTCTCGCGCTACGCCTCAGCAGCTCGTCTTTAACCCTGCTGACTGTAGTAGCTATCGCCGGCGAAGCCGCTCTTATCGGTTATGCCGGCGGGGGGGTCACCGCAATCTTAGCCTGGGGCCTGCTCGGCCTGGCCTCGTACCCACTGCCGTTACGGCGAACTCCACAAAAACGCGCCCGCGCCCACCGCCGGCCGCGTACTCGTCGCTACGAAAAAAGAGGGAAATATCCCACGCTACACGAAGCCACATCTCCGGAGTTGGAAAACCGCTACGAAATACTAGACCGCATCGGTATAGGCGGCATGGCCTCGGTATACAAGGCGAGGCGCCGCAGCGACGGCCGCATGGTCGCCCTGAAAATACCACAGGATAAATACGTAGGCGACACTCGTTTCGTCAAGCGCTTTCACCGCGAAGCGGAGGTGCTGCAAAAGTTGAAGCACCCCAACATCGTTCACGTCTTCGAACACGGCTCTTTCAATGACACCCACTTTATCGCTATGGAATTCCTTGACGGCGAGGAGCTGGACCGCCTCATAGAAAACCGTCGCGTCAGCGTACGCGCAGCGATAAACATCATGCGCTACGTCGCTGACGCCTTGCAGCACATCCACGCTCAAGGAATAATTCATAGGGACATCAAGCCCGGCAACATCATGATCCTGCGCAACGCTATAAACGAGAAGGGAAAGGTAGACGCTAACGGCGTCCGTCTGATGGATTTCGGCATAGCCGCCGGTAAGGTTTTGACACGACTGACCATCACCGGAGCTCGTATCGGCACCCCGGTATACATGAGCCCGGAGCAGGCGAAGGGGCAGCGGATAGACTACCGCTCCGACATCTATAGTCTGGGCATAGTTTTTTACGAGAGCCTGACGGGCCAGGCACCTTTCCAGGGGGGCTACGAGTCGGTGATCCATCAGCAGATTTACGAGCTGCCCACGCCGCCACGACAACTCAACCCCGAAATACCAGGCCCCATCAACGACCTGATAATGCGCATGCTCGCCAAGGAGGCCGACAAGAGGCCCAGCCTCAACGAGGTAGTAGAGATCCTGAACGGGAAATACAAAGACACCCAGGAACTCCGTAGCCCTTTCTACCTGGTGGTGGCGGCGGAAGCCAAGCGCGGCTCGATAAGGATGCTGGAGGCCGATGGCACCCCCCTAAAACTCTTCTCCGGCGTAGGCACGGCGCCGGGCATGTTCGCCTCACCCCCGCTGGACGTCGCCGCTGATTCAAAGGGTTCTGTCTGGATAAGCGTATTCGAGTACGGCTCCGGACAAAATCGCATGATCCACCGCTTCGATAAAGACGGCGAACTAAAAGACTCGATAGGCCCTTATGGCGTCAAACCCGGGGAATTTCTCTATCCGGCGTCCCTAGCCGCCTCTGGAAGCGGGGTATTATTAGTACTCGACAGCGAAAACAACATGATCCAGAGCTTTGACCTTGCCGGTAAACCCCTGAACAGGTTCGGTGGCAAGGGGCCTGGCAAGGGAAGGTTTGATACTCCCCGTAAGATAGTAGCCAGCAGTCACTTTCTTTACGTACTAGACTACGGCAATCGCCAGGTGCAGCGGTTGTCTTTGGAAGGCCGCTACCTCTCGCGCTACGCCTTTCGCAAAAGTAAGGGGTCAAGCGAGCTGCGGGTCCTATCGGGTCTAGGGATCGACCATGGCAGCAGCTTGTATATCTTTGACGCCGACGCCCAAAAAATACGCAAAGTGGACCTTGAGGGAAAAGTCAAGGCCAGTATCCCCTTACCGATGATGCAAAACGAAGACCCGCTCAGCCTAGTGGACATCGTGGTCGATCCCGGCGGCGTAATCTATGCGGCCAGGCGCGGCTCCAGCAAAATCCACCGCTTCGCTCCCAACGGTGACCGCCTGGAGCCGCTGGAGGTTTACGCCCCCATCCGTGGGCTGTCGCTCTGGTTCAACCCTGAAAATCGCCCCTAACGGCTGTAGGGGTCAAAAATGCGTGCGTATTCATCGAGGGCGTAACGGTCCGTCATCCCCGCCATGTAGTCGCAAATCGCTCTATGCAGCCCTTCTTCGTCGGCGGCTTGCTGCACCCCCGGTGGAAGCATCTCCGGCATAGCGCTATAAGCCGAAAAAAGACGCTCCAGCACGTTACGCGCCTTGGCTACTTGCCTGACGATATGAAAATGTCGGTAGAGGTTTTCAAAGAGGAAATTACGGAGTGAAGCTACCTGCCTCTCCGCCTGCGGCGAGTATCGCACCAGCTTCGCCGGGAAAGCCCTTACCGCTTCCAAACTGGATATGTTTTCTTTTTGCAACTGCTCATCGCTGGCGCTTATTACGTCGGTGATCATCCAACCCAGTAACTCGCGAATGAAAACCCTCCTGTCAAACTCGTCTAAGCGATCCAGGCTGATTCCCAGTTCGTCCCCCAGCCCTTGCAATATCTCTACACGCGCCAGCGCCGCCGGCGGTAATAGGCCGCTGCGCAGACCGTCGTCGAGGTCATGGGCGTTGTAGGCGATCTCGTCGGCCAGGTTGACGATCTGCGCCTCCAAGGTGGGCTGCAGTTCAGGATGGTACTCTTCAGCCGAAGGTACGTCGTAGACGGTTTCGTGCTTGACGATTCCCTCCCGTACCTCCCACGTTAGGTTGAGACCCCGGAACCCGGGATAGCGGCGCTCCAACCAGGTAACGATCCGCAGTGATTGGCGGTTGTGATCGAAACCGCCGTGGTCCTTCATCAGTTCGGCTAGAACCTCTTCCCCGGCGTGGCCGAACGGCGGGTGGCCTAAGTCGTGGGCCAGCGCCACTACCTCGGCCAGATCCTCATTGAGGCCCAGAGCCCGCGCCAGGCTGCGCGCCACCTGCGCGACCTCGAGCGTGTGGGTAAGACGTGTGCGATAGTAATCGCCCTCATAGTTTACGAAAACCTGTGTCTTGTACTCCAGACGGCGGAAGGCGGTCGTATGAAGAACGCGGTCGCGGTCCTTCTGGAAGGGGGTCCGGTAAGCAGACTCCGGCTCGCTGAAGGCGCGCCCCCTGGTATCGGCCGAGCGCATAGCATAAGGCGCCAGTGCAGCGTCTTCTAGCTGCATCAATTTTTCACGGGTATAGCGCATGTTGCTATTCTATGCCAAAGGGAAGAGAGCTCATAAAAGGCGGCCCGCGGGCCGCCTATGAGGTCGAATACCTCTCAAACGTTGAAGCCGAACATGCGCATCTGCTTTTTGCCTTCTTCGCTCATCTTGGCTGGAGTCCAGGGGGGACTCCAGACGAAATCTACGTCTACGCCCTTCACCCCCGGCAGGCGCATTACCGCAAGCTCGACGTCAGCCTTTATCATGTCCTGCACCGGACAACCGATTGCCGTCAGCGTCATGTCGATCGCCACCATGCCATTGGGCTTGATATCGACGTCGTAAATGAGGCCCAAATCGACGATGTTGATGGGTATCTCTGGGTCCTTCACGACCTTGAGGGCCTCGAGTATCTGCTCTTTGCTCGGCAACTGACTAGCTTCTGCGGCAGCGCTGGAGCCGCTTTGGGTCTGCTCGCTCATGGGGATAGTATACCCAAGTGGGATACTCAAGTATAGACCCTTATCCCGGCCGAGGCTCAGCCCAGCAGCGGCTGAGAGCTACCCAAATAAGCCCGCTTCTTGCGCAGTTCCTCCGCGACCAGCTCAGCTATGTCGCGCACCGCCACGCTCTTGCCTTCATCGGCGGCCGCTTCGCTCTCGAACATCTGGGTGCAGAAGGGGCAGGCGGTAGCTACAACCTCGGCGCCGGTTCCTAACAGCTCGCGGTAGCGGTTCTCGGGAATCCGCTCCGCGCCTTCTGCCTCTTCCTTCCAAAACTGAGCGCCGCCGGCGCCGCAACAAAAGCCGTTGTCGCGATTGCGGTCGGGCTCTTCCAAGATGAAGCCCAGGCTGCTGACGACGTCGCGCGGGGCTTCGTACTCGCCGTTGTGGCGGCCCAGGTAGCAGGGATCGTGGAAGGTGGCCTTATGACCAGCGTCGAAAGGTTTGACGTCGAGCTTGCCTTGGGCTATCAGCTCTTCGATGAACTGGCTGTGGTGAACCACCTGGTACTCGCCGCCGAACTGCGGGTACTCGTTACCTATGGTATGCATGCAATGAGGGCAGGTGGTGACTATCTTTTTGGCGGCCACCTCGTTCAGGGCGGCCACGTTTTCGGTGGCCAGTTGGAAGAAGAGGTATTCGTTGCCCGCACGCCGCGCCGAGTCGCCGGTGCACTTCTCGCGCGTGCCCAGCACCGCCCAGTCCACGCCGGCGGCGTTCAAGATCTCGGCCATGCTGCGGGCTATCTTCTGCGCCCGCGGGTCGTAACTGGCGGCGCAACCCACCCAGTAGAGAACCTCGGGGTGGGGGTTTTCGGCTGTCGTGGGCACCTCAAAATCAAGGTCTTTGGCCCAGTCGAGGCGCTTCTCCTGGCCAATGCCCCAGGGGTTGCCGGCGCGCTCCATGCCGCGGAAGGCGTTTTGCAGCTCGGCTGGGAAATCTCCCTCCATCAGTACCCGCTCGCGGCGGATGTCCACCAGGTGCAGCATCTGCTCGTTGCCCACGGGGCAAACGTCGATACAGGCCAAGCAGGTGGTGCACGACCACAGCGCATCGGCGTCGAGGGCGTACTCCAGCAAGGGGCGGGGGCTGGCCTCGCCGGCGGCGAAGGCCGGCAGAATGTCGTTGAACTCGTAGCGCTCGTTGATTATCAGCGCCGCCGGGTTGAGAGACTTGCCGGTGACGTTGGCGGGGCAGACGTCAGCACAGCGGTTGCACATGATGCAGGCGTAAGGATCTATCAGGCGCGGCCAGGAAAAATCTTCGAGCTTGGCGACGCCAAAGGATTCGGCAGATTCGTCTTCAAAGTCGATGGGCTCGAGCACACCGGGTTTATCGGCGCGGAAGGCCAGCTTGAAGAGCGATACCGCTAAGTGGATATGCTTGCTCCGTGGGAAATAGGGGATGAAGGCGAGAATAGAACCGATGGCGAACCACCAGAAAACGTGCTCGGCGACGATCTGTCCGTGCTGGCCGAGCCCCGCAAAAACGCCGGCGACGGCCGAGGCTATGGGCTGGTACGGATCCGCGCCTTCGCGGGCCAACTGCGCCGCCTTGGAGAGCAACCGCGAGCCGACGTGAAAGATGATGAAAGCCCCGACTATGGCGGAGTCCCGCGGGATGCCCGCTGGCACCTTTTCGTGCAGTTTTACCCTGGGGTTGAAGGTCAGCTCCGGCGCGGGCAAAGCAAAGCGGCGGATCATGAAACCGACGATACCGACCAGCACCGAGGCCGTTAGCAGGTCCGCGAGAACGTTGTATAAGTTCCACCAGCCCCCAACGGCGTGCAGGCCGGCCATACCCTCTAAAACGTCCACCACGTTGACCAGCAGGTAGTACATAAAACCGTAGAAGGTCATGGCGTGCAAAGTGGAGATTACGGGGCGGCGTTTGAATACCGTTTGTTGCGTGATAAAAAGCCACAGTGCGCGCCCGAACCTCTCCGGAAGATTCTTCAGACGCGCGGGCGACGGCTTCCCGCGCGTGACCGCGCGGAAGATGCGGTAAAATCCGATTCCGCCAAAGTAACCCGAGAGCGCCAACGCCAAGACGAATAAGATTTTCTCCAACGGTGTCAGCATACCAACCCCCTAGTCTTATACTCGGTTCAATGTTATCAGATGCGGGAAGGGACAAGTTTACCCCAAAAGCGCTAGCGCCATACCCTGAGTATCCACAAGGCCACGCCCACCCCCAAGGTGGCTCCCGCGCCGACCTCCAAATAAGTATGCCCTAACAGTTCCTTCAGCGGGTTGGGTTTGAAGCCTTCGTGCAATACCGTGCGCAGCTCTTCAACCAGGTCGTTGAGGAGTTGGGCTTGCTGCCCGGCGGCGCGACGGATACCGGTGGCGTCGTACATCACTATCAAAGCCAGCACCAAGGAGACGGCAAAAACGTTGCTGTTCCAGCCCGCAAGCGCCCCTACGCTGGTGGCCAGACCTGCTACCATGGCGGAGTGGCTGCTGGGCATACCACCTGATTCCAACATCCTCTCCCAGGACCAGCGCCGCTCGAGAAGGTAGTAGACGAACAACTTGATAAACTGTGCGCTGAAGTTGGCGGCCAGGGCGGCCACCAGCGCCTTGTTTTGCAGTATCTCGCTCATCGTCTCCTTCTCAGCGCAGCCTTAACGGTATTGGCGAGGAGCATGGCCACCGTCATGGGCCCCACGCCTCCGGGTACGGGCGTATAAGCGCGGCTGAGCTCGCGCGCCGCCGGATCTACGTCCCCAACCAGTTTATCGTCGACCCTATTGATGCCGACGTCGATTAATACCGCACCCTGGCGAACCATCTCGGCTTTTATGAACCTGGCTCTGCCCACCGCCGCCACCAGCAGCTCGGCGCGGCGGGTCACATCCGCCAGCTCGCGGGTGCGCGAATGCGCTATCGTCACCGTGGCGTTACGTGAAAGCAGCATGGCCGCCAGCGGCTTGCCGACTATGTTGCTGCGTCCTACTATTACCGCCTCCATACCCGCTAAGTCTATCTGGTAGTGGTCGAGAATTCGCAGGATGCCCGCCGGTGTGCAGGGCTCGAGCGTCTCCTTACCGGCCCAGAGACGCCCTACGTTATAGGGATGAAAACCATCCACGTCCTTTTCTGGAGATATAGCCTCGATGACACTGCCTTCATCGATGTGCTCGGGCAACGGCAGCTGCACGAGGATTCCGTCTACCTCCGCCGCGGCGTTGAGCTCTGTTATCAAGGCCAGCAGCTCTTGCTGGCTGGTGGCCGCCGGCAACTCTAAAACCTTGCTGTCCAGACCGAGTTCGCGCGCACGCTTGTCCTTAAGGCGGGTATACGAGACTGAGGCGGGGTCTCGCCCCAAGCGCACGACGCGCAGAGAGGGAGTAAACGTCAACCCTCGCATCTGCTCGCGCAGCTGCTGGTAGACTGACTGCGCCACCTCGCGACCCTTCATCCGCAACGGCATATTGTCTCCATTCTCTCAGTCTTTCTTGGGAACGACCGCCAGCTCTCCGGCCTCGATGCGCTTCTTCAACCTGGCCAGCACTCCATTTACGAATTTTCCCGAGTCCTCTCCGCCAAACTTACCGGCTATCTTGACCGCCACCTCGAATAGCGGTGGATAGGGGGTGTCTTCGTAGAGGGTTTCGTAGGTAGCCAGTCGCAAAACGGCAAGATCGGTCTTGGACATCTGATTAAAGTCCCAACCCTCCACGGTCAGCTTCAGAGCCTCGTCAACCCGTGCGGCGCGCTTTTCGTAACCGGTCAGCAACTTGCGCGCAAACTCCAAGCCCTCGCTGTCCAAAGGCGCCTCCTGCTCCGCCAGGGCGTGCCGCCAAGCCTCCTCAAGCGGTACGTCTCCCTGGGCGTGTTCAAAGAGGGCCCGAAACGCCAGTTCGCGCGCCTTACGCCGCATCTTCCTCCTCGGCGAGAACGTCAACGAAAACCACGTCAACCGCCTCTACTTTGAGGCCCGTCGTAGCCGTCAGAACGTCGTAAACAGCTCGTTGCGCCCGCGCCCCCAGTTCGCGCAGAGGTAGGCCGTAGCTAGCCGCCAGCTGTAGTTCCACCTGCAGTTTGCCGCCGTCGCGGCTAATGCGCACCGGCTTGCCGCGGCGGCCCGACAGTACGTCGCCCACGCTGCGGCCGCCCCCAGACGCCAATCGCAGACCGCTCACTCCTTCGAGGGTAATCGAGATGATCTCTATAATCGCCGAGTCGCTAAGCTCGTAATCAGCCATACTATCACTCTACCGCAGCCCCGCTACTCCGACATCCTCCGGGCGATGAAGTTGGTATATATCGCACCGCGTCGGAAGAAAGCGTTGTCCAAAACTTTCTTGTGGAAGGGAATCGTAGTTTTAAGGCCGGGCCCATCCACTACGGCCTCACCAAGCGCGCGCTGCATTCGCTTGATAGCCGCCTGGCGGTCTTCGGCCCAGACTATGACCTTGCCCAACAGCGAGTCGTAGTGGCTGGGGATCTCGTAACCGGTGTAAAGGTGAGAGTCTACCCTAACCCCGGTACCGCCCGGCCATAGCACCGTTTCCACCTTACCTATCGAGGGACGGAAGTTGCGATCCGGGTCTTCCGCGTTGATGCGGGCCTCTATCGCGTGGCCGCGCGAAATGATGTCCTTCTGTTTGAGGCGCAACCCTTCTCCAGCGGCTATCCGGAACTGCTCCGCCACCAGGTCTACGCCGGTAATCATCTCGGTGACCGGGTGCTCTACCTGGATACGGGTATTCATCTCGATGAAGTAGTAATTTCCCTCGCGATCCACCAGGAACTCTAGGGTCCCCGCAGACTGGTAATTGATGTGCTTGGCCAGTTTGACCGCCGCGCCGGTGAGGCCGCGCCTCACCTCCTGCGGCAGGGTGGACGGCGCCTCTTCCAAGAGTTTCTGGTGGCGTCGCTGGATGGAGCAGTCACGCTCCCACAGGTGCACCACCTTTTTGCCGTCACCGAGAACCTGTACCTCGACGTGTTTGGGCTCTTCGACGTATTTTTCGAGGTATATCTCCGGATTGCCGAAGGCGGCGCGAGCCTCCTCCTTGGCCTGCAGTACCGCGTTTTCTAGGCCGTCGGGGGTATGTACGACCCTCATACCCCTACCGCCACCGCCCGCCGAGGCCTTGAGGATGACCGGGTAGCCTATCTGCGCCGCCGCCGCCAGCGCCTCGGCGACGCTCTCGAGCGCGTCCGTACCTGGCACTACGGGAACCCCGGCTTCGCGGGCGATGCGGCGCGCCGTCGCCTTGTCGCCGAGCATGCGCATGTTTTCGGGCGTGGGACCTATGAAGGTCACCCCGTGCTCGGCAATCATCTCGGCGAACTGGGCGTTTTCGGCCAGAAAACCATAACCGGGATGAATGGCGTCGGCACCGCTGATGATAGCGGCTGAGAGAATGTTGGGGATGTTCAGGTAACTCTGCTGCGCGCTGGCGGGACCGATACAAATGGCCTCGTCCGCCAGCAGCACCGGCAGGCTGTCGGCGTCCGCCTCGGAATGGACCACCACGCTGCGAACGCCCAGCTCGCGCGCCGCGCGAACGATGCGCAGAGCAATCTCGCCTCGGTTGGCAATTAAAACTTTCTTGAACATGGCTGGCCTACGCCGGTTCTACCAGGAAAAGCGGCTGGCCGTACTCCACCGGCTCGCCATCTTCTACCAGTATCTTTTTGATGACGCCGGACACCTCAGACTCGATCTCGTTGAAGAGCTTCATGGCCTCGATTATGCAGACCACCTGCCCTTTCTCCACCCTGTCGCCAACGTTGACGAAGGGCTCGGCATCGGGCGCCGGCTTGCGGTAAAAGGTGCCTACTATGGGAGCCGTTATCTCCTGACAACCTGGGCAGTCGGAGGCCGCAGGCTTTTCGGCGGGCGTTTGCTGCTGCGGCTCCGCGGTCTGCGCCCGCGTCTGGGGGGGTACATCTTGCTCTTGGGTAGCAGCAACAGCAAGCGGTTGCGCGATCTGTTGCTGAACCGCCGCCGCGCGGCGAACGCTGAGCTTGTAATCTGGGGTCTCCAGGGTAAGCTCGTTGGTGTCCGTCGCAACCATCGCCTGCAAGATTGCTTTTACTTCTTTGGGGTTCACGGCTGCCTCCTAAGCCCTACCGGCGTACTCGCCTTTGCGGGTGTCTATCTTGATTACCTGCCCGGCCTCGACGAAGAGGGGTACGTTGACCACGGCGCCGGTCTCCAGGGTAGCCGGCTTAGAGCCGCCCGAAGCGGTATCGCCCTTGATTCCGGGAGGCGCCTCCACCACCTCGAGTTCTACGACCGTAGGAGGTACGACCTTGATGACGCGCCCCTGGTAGACGTCGCTTATGAGGACGACACCCTCCTTCAAGAACTTGGCTACGTCGCCTACCACCGCACGCGGAACGTGGTATTGCTCGTAACTCTCCAAATCCATCAGCACCAGCTCGTCGCCATCCGGGTAAAGGTACTGCATCTCCCGCGCCTCTACGTAAATATCGTTGAGCTTTTCGCCGGAGTTGAAAGTGCGCTCGACGGTGGAGCCGCTTTCCAGGTTCTTGAACTTGGCGACCACCTTGGCGCCGCCGCGACCGATTTTTTGGTGCTGGTAGTCTACACACTCCCAAAGGGAGCCGTCCATCTCCACTTTGGTGCCGGGTCTGAGATCGGTAACGCTTATCATTGTTTCCCTCCTGTGTCTGATATCGCGGCCTCTTCGCCAAAGTTGGTGACGTTGGCGCCAAGGCCCAGCTTGTCTATGTAATCGAGGTAGTCCTGCTCGCTCAGCGGATACTTGCCGGCCAGCGCCACGAATAGCCCTTCCATTACGTTGGTTCCGAAGCTGCGGCCGTTGAGGCGCGGCGTGGTCGTGGCCAGCATCGCCGCGCCGCGCTGCCGCAACATCTCGACGTCGTCCGCCGTGGTGGTGTTCGTGAGGATTATCTTGCCGTCTATGCGCGGCGGCAGGAAGCGTTTGATGTACAAAAAATCGCCGGCGATAACGTCCGCCCACTGGTAGTACTTGCTGCGCCAGTCGTTTATCTGCTTCTCCTGTTTTTCACCCGTGGGGTAAACCCAAGTAAATGGGAGTTGGGTAAAGACCGGTAATAGCACCTTAGCCAGCAGGCGCAGGCCGCGCAAGGTGCGGATGGGAATATTGACGCCAAGGCCAAAGATGATGTCTCCAAAAACCATCTCGGCGCCGTGCTCCCATAGCGCCTCGGCCATGCCGAAGCGGTCCACCGCCGAGGTCATGACCACTTTGCGGCCGCGCCAGCCGATTAATTTGTCCAGGTCGGCGACAACCTTGCGTTCTAGGGTGTGCTTGAGGCCCGAGCCGTCCACGACCGGCGTCTTGCTGGCGGCGCGCGCCAGTTTTTTGGCGTCGCGGATGGTGTAGCGCCGCCCCGCCGCGTAGAGGTAGAGGTCGATCCCGCCCAGGCCTATGGCCGCCACTTCTGGGTCGGCGTCGTAGCTCTTTATTAGAGCAATAGCCCTCTCGAAACTTCCGTCAGTGCCTACCCGCTCGAGCAAAAACTTTTCGCCTAACAGCTCAACCTCGGCGCTGGCGTCTCGCTTCGAAGACCCAATAGATACACTGACGACTCGCTTCATAATCCCTCTCTACCTTTCCAGTAACTTCTTCATCCTCTTGACCACATTCTCCACGGTAAAACCCATCTTTGTATAGACGATCTCTCCAGGAGCGCTGGCGCCGAAGTGGTCTATTCCTAAGACGTCGTCAGCATAGCGCCGCCAGCCGAGCGTAACCCCCGCCTCCACCGCCAGCGTCGGCAAGCGCGGCGGCAAAACGCTCTCGCGATAAGCCCCCGGCTGCTCGTCGAAAGCCTTGAAGCAAGGCATACTGACGACGCGCACCGCCACTCCCTCGGCCGCCAGCTCTTCCTGCGCCCGCAGGGCCAGGGCAACCTCACTGCCGCTGGCTACGATGACCCCCTGCGGCGGAACGGCCGGCTCGCTCAGCACATAACCGCCCTTGCCGGCCTCCTCTGCAGCGGCGTACTTACCGCGGTCCAACACCGGCAGACTTTGGCGCGTGAATATCAGTGCGCTGGGACCGGACTGACGCTCCAGCGCCATGCGCCAGGCTACCGCGGTTTCCGTGGCGTCGGCCGGGCGGATGACCCAGAGGTTGGGAACCGCCCTGAGGCTCATTAAATGCTCCACCGGTTGGTGCGTAGGGCCGTCCTCGCCGATGGCGATCGAGTCGTGCGTCCAGACGAAGATAGTCGGGATTCCCATTAAGGCTGCAAGGCGCACCGCTCCGCGCATGTAGTCCGAGAAGACCAGAAAAGTCCCGCCGTAAGGACGATATCCACCGTGCAGCAGCAAGCCGTTGAGTATGGCTCCCATGGCGTGCTCGCGCACGCCGTAGTGAACGTAGCGCCCCAGGGGGTTTTCTGGTGAAAAATCGCTCATGTCGGGCGCTTTGGTGTTGTTGGACGGCGTCAGGTCGGCGGAACCACCCAAAAGTTCGGGTAGGTGTGGCGATATCGCCGCCAGAACCGCGCCGCTGGCTTTACGGGTGGCCATCTTGGTCGCGGGGTCGAAGTGCGGGAGGCGCTCCGCCCAGCCGGCTGGCAAGGCCCGCTTGATTACGCGGCGCGTAAATTCCTGCACTTCCTCAGGGAATTTCCAACCGTACGATTCCAGCTTCTTCTCCCACTCCTCCTGCCAGGCCGCGCCGCGATCCAGAGCGGTGCGGTAGTGCCGGTAAACCTCTTCTGGTATCTCGAAAGGCGGGTAATTCCAGCCCAGCTTTTCGCGGGCGGCGGCCAGCGCCTCCTCTCCCAAGGGCGAGCCGTGCGAGGAGGGGCTGTCTTGCTTGGGGCTGCCATAGCCGATGTGGTTGCGTACGGCGATGATGCTGGGCGCCCCCTCCTCGGAGCGCGCCACCTCGATGGCCGCGCGGATGGCGGAGGTATCGGTACCGTCTTCTACGAATAACGTCTGCCAACCATAGGCGCGGTAGCGCGCCAGCACGTCTTCGCTGAAGGCCAGCTTGGAAGTGCCGTCAATAGAAATATGGTTGTCGTCCCAAAGGACTATCAGCTTACCAAGTTTCCAGTGGCCCGCCAAGCTGGAGGCCTCTCCCGAAATCCCCTCCATGAGGTCGCCGTCAGAGGCTATCACGTAGGTAAAGTGATCTACAATGTCAAACTCATCGCGATTGAACTCGGCGCCTAGTTTCAGCTCCGCCAGAGCCAGGCCAACGGCGGTACTTATACCCGAGCCGAGCGGCCCGGTAGTGACCTCGACGCCCGCGGTGTGCCCGTACTCCGGGTGGCCGGGCGTCTTGGAACCCCAGCGGCGAAAGTTCTTGATATCCTCGATGGAAAGCGGGTAGCCGCTCAGGTGCAACAAGGCGTAAAGCAGCATCGAGCCGTGCCCGGCCGAGAGCACGAAGCGGTCGCGATCCGGCCAGGCGGGGTCGGCGGGGTTGTGCTTGAGGAAATCCCGCCACAAAACGTAAGCCATGGGGGCTGCACCCATGGGCATACCGGGGTGGCCCGAGTTGGCCTTTTCCACCGCGTCGGCGGCCAGGAAGCGAATGGCGTTGATGGCAAGCTGTTCTATGGGAAGTTGCGGCTTCATCGCCGACTATCATACCAGCCAAACGGATTGCTCAGCTAAAAAACTAGCTAAGGGAACACGGCTGATACCTAGCGTCAGCTGATGGCTCGTTTTATTATCTGGGGCGCGAACTCGGCTATTGCCCGTAGCAGTCCGGTAACGCCGCGAGCGCGACCCGGAGTTATATAAACCGGCAGTCCCAAGTCCTGCGCCGCGCTGCGCACCGGCTCCGAGAGGTCGTGCCCCACGTAAGAACTTACAATCATCACTCCGTGAGCGCGTCCGAGGCGGCTGCTAATGCGCCTGAGGCTCTCGCGGGCGGCGGTAGTAGTGTCGGAGTCGAACCAGTCCACCCGCAGGCCCAGGTCTTGCAAACGCGGCAGCAGGCGGCTGCGCAGCTGGGTATGACCGCCCAATATAACCAGGTACTCTCCGGAAAAGTGCGGCAATCCCGCGCGCATGACGCCCTCGGCTGTTTGTCCTTTGAGGGCGTCGTCTTTGTCCTCCAGCTCCGCCAAGCGTGAAGAGGTGGCCTTGAGCTCTTGCAGATAGAGTTCTATGTCTGCGTCGTCGGGGTTGAGGAAGATGAGGTTGCGCAACACCTCGAGCGCCAACTCCAAGTCTTTTTCCTGGTAATAGGCTACTTCCAGGGCGCGCTTCCAAACCTCCGCCGCTCGCTGGTACTCGCCCAGCCGCTCGTGCTGTTCAGCCAGATCGAATAGCAGCTCTATGGCGCGTGGTCGCCTTTCTACTTCGGCTTCGAGGATACGCAAGGCTTGTTCGGCTTGGCCTTGCTGGTTGAGCAGTCTCAGGTACGCCAGCCGCGCGGCCTCGGCCTCTTCACCCGCGGCAAACGGACGCGACAATTCATAGGCGCGCCGCAGCTGCTCCAACGTGGCCGCGGGCGTATGCTCCAGAGCCTTCCAAAGTAGCCTGAACGCCTCCCAAGGGCCCTCCAGCTCCTCCACCAGCGCCACCAGCCTTTCAAACTCGTCGCCCGCCAGCCCCGAGAGGTCGGAGTCGCCCAGGGCGCTCAAAAATTCCCGCGCCAGGACCTTTTCTCCGGCCGTGGCGGCGGCGTCGGCCAATTGCAAGAGACGTTCCGCAGAGTAGGGGCTGAAGGCGTGTGCCCGCTTATGCGCCCCTAACACCTCGGGCAGGGGCGCTTTTAGGCTTTCCAACACGCTCGCCAGCATGCCATAAGCCGCCCCGAGCGGCCTGCCCTTGAGCAGGCGCACCGATTGCTGCAACAACCTGCGCGACTCCTGCCAGCGCCCCTGATCCGCCCGCAGACTACCCAGCGCCATGAGCGCCAGCGGCTCTTCGGTGCGCGCCACCGCATCGGTCAAAAAAGGTTCTACCTCCTCAAGAACTTCACGTTCTACGCCTGCAAGCTCTTCGACGCCGCTTATGCGCATACGCGCCAGCGCCAACCCTAAAGCGCCGCTGGCCTCCCCTTGCTCGTAAAGGCGGCGGGCGTACCGCTCGGCTCGTCGCCAGAGGCGCTGCTCCAAAGCGGCGTGGAGGCCCAGATATAAAAGCTCGCGATCTAAAAAACTGGGGGATAAGTCCTCGGCAAACTCCACGCGGCGGCTGACCTGAGCCAGCTTGCCCTCGCGCAGGTCGTGAAATAGCTTATCGCTGTAGCGCTTCAAGACCTGCCGCAACTCGTCTTCTGGGGCGTCTTCCTGCAAAGAAGCAAAGACTCGCAGCGACTCGTCGAGCTGGCCGCTCTGGGCGTATGCACGCGCCAAGGCGACTTTGTAAAGATCGCCCTGGCGCTCCACCTTTCGCAAGGTGGCCAGCACCTCTGAACCCCGGCCCATCTCTACCAGCGCCAGCGCCCGTTTGACTTCGGCCTCTTTAGTCGCTACCCGCGCCAGTTCGGCCTCCGCCTCGCGCCAGCGCCCCAGCGCCAGATAGGCCTCGCCCCTGATGCAGGAAGCGCGGTCATCGTCGTTACCGTGCAAAAGCTGCAGAGCCTTGGCGAAATCTGAGCGCTCCAGGGCTTCCCGCGCCAGGCGCAGCTGCTCCGCGGCGTCGGCGTGAACCTTGGCGGGCGGCTCGTCGCTGGAAACTTTAGGAGACTTGATGGCGTCTTCGCGGGCGTCCAGCAACTCCTCCCCCCGCAAAGCGTGGACCAACACGTAGTCTCCCGCGCCGCTGCTCGCCACGCCGGTAAACCCCATCTTTTGCAAGAGCCTCTGCAAACCCGCCGGGTTCTTACCGAGAAAAGGACCGTGGCCGTAGATTAGGCGGCCGCCCGGTTTGAGCACTTTGTCGAGGCGTTGCAGGCGCTGGCATAGTTCGAAAGCACGGTAATACTCGGCGTCATCCGTCATCTCCGCCGGCATTCCCTCGTAGATGTATCCCTCTGGCAAGACCGATAGCAATAAGACCGCGTCGTAAGGCTCCGCGGGCTCGAATTCTTCCCACCACGCAGCGTGCCAAACTGCCCTTAGCCCCAAACGCCGTCCCACCTCGAGTGCGCGCTCCCGCGCCTCGGGCAAAGGCTCTAACGCGTGCCAGGAAAGATCCGGCCGCAACTGCATAAGGGCGTAGAGCAGCGCGCCGCTGTATGCCCCCACCTCCAGCACCCTTCCCGCGGCCGGCAGCAGAGCAGGCGCCTCGGCTGCGTAATACTGTAAAAAAGGGTAGTGAACACCGTATACCAGCGACTCCAAGAGTCCGCGCGGAGCGCTGAGGCTGCTGCGGTAAAAATCGACTATGCTTTGGCGGCCCGGCTGCGATAAGTACGCTTTCCACGCCTTCAATACCGGCTTCCACTTCTTGGGAGAACCCAGTCTCTTGGCCAGTTCGCTCTCAAAACGACCGGGAGCAATCGCGCCGGAGACCTGGTAGTGCTCGCGCATGAACCGCTTCAGCTCAAAATCCATATTGCTCGTACATTCTACCGCCTGCGAGCTTGCGCGAGTCTAGTTGGGGAAAGAATCGCAGCCGTCACGCCAATCGCTCTTGCGGCATTCCATCAAGGTGTCTTTCTTACCGCCCGCCAGCTCCTCTTCGCCCATTTCACGAAACCCCGCCGCCAAAAACGCCCTCTTGGCCCGCTCGTTGTGGGAATAGGTGCGTAGTTTGACCACCTCGAGCCCCAGCCGCTTGAAAGCGTAAGCGAGCAGAGCTTTTACCGCCTCCCTGCCGTAGCCCCGGCCCCAGCGGTCTTTGCGGCCGAGGATGATGCCCAAAGTCGCCTCTCGCAAGTCGAGCTGATAGAGCTCGAGCGTTCCCAGCCACTCGCCTTTTTCGTCGAGTACTACGAACCCCAAGCGCTCCCCCCGCTTGACCTCTCCGGCCACTATCCGCTTAAAGAGCCACAGCGGCATCCGTAGCGGACGGTTACCGTTCCAGGTGGCTATCTCTTCGTCGCGGAAGCTTTCCCAAAACCAGCGCCACTCTTGGGGAGTGAGCCCTGAGGAAAATGGTTTTAGCGTCACCCGACCGCAGCTAGGCCAGTCACGGGGTGTGGCTAAGGCCGCCATATCTGCACTCTAGCCCATCCCCACGGGGGATGGGCTAGAGTGCAGGTCCTGACTGGCTAGGGGTAAAGTCCGCGCATGGCGCGGGCTTCGAGAACGCGGCTGGCGGCGACGATGTAGGCCGCGGTGCGCAGGCTGACCTTGCGGTCCTGCGATACTTGCCAGACCGCCTCGAAGGCCTCTCGCATTACGCGCTCAAGGTTCTTGTTTATCTCCTCTTCCGTCCAGAAGTAAGAGTTGAAATCCTGAACCCACTCAAAGTAGGAAACGGTAACGCCGCCGGCGTTGGCGATTACGTCGGGTACGACGATGACGCCGCGCTCGGCTAGGATGTCGTCGGCCGCCGGAGTAGTGGGGCCGTTGGCGCCCTCGGCGACGATTTTAGTCTCTACCTTCCAGGCGTTCTGCTCGGTTATCTGCCGCTCCAGCGCCGCCGGAATCAGGAACTCGCAAGGCACTTGGAACAGCTCCGCCGCTGGCAGCGGCTCGGCCTTGGGGTAGCCCAAAACGCCGCGCGTCTCAGACTTACTTACGTAGTCGGCCAAGTCATAGGGGTCTATACCCGCTTCGTTTATGACGGCGCCGGTTACGTCGGAGATGGCCACGATCTTAGCTCCGTGATCGTAAAAAGCGCGCGCCGCAGCGTTGCCCACGTTACCAAAGCCCTGCACCACAACGCGGCTGCCCTCAATGTCCAGCCCTATCTTTTCCGCAGCCGAGCGCGAAGCAAAGAAGACGCCGTTACCCGTGGCGTCGGCCCTACCGAGCGAACCCCCTATGGCGATGGGTTTACCTGTCACCACCCCTGGCGTGGTGGCGCCGACGTTCATGGAGTAGGTGTCCATCATCCAGGCCATTTCCCGCGGCCCGGTCCCCACGTCGGGCGCGGGGATGTCTTTCTTGGGGCCTATCAGAATGCCTATCTCCGAGGTGTAACGGCGGGTAATGCGCTCCAGCTCGCTGGGAGAAAGCCTGCGCGGGTCCACTCTTATGCCGCCCTTGCCGCCGCCATAAGGCAAGCCCACGGCGGCGTTCTTGATGGTCATCCAGGCCGACAGCGCCATCACCTCCGAGAGGGTGACGTCTTGGTGGTAACGCACGCCGCCCTTGGCCGGCCCGCGCGAGGTGTTGTGGTGCACGCGATAACCCTCAAAGTGGACCACGGTGCCGTCGTCCAAGTGGATGGGTACGTCTACTATCAGTATCCTTTTGGGACGTTTGAGCGTATCTACCCAGTAGGAAAGTTTTCCCAGGTAAGGCGTGACGCGTTCGACCTGCTCCAGGTAGATCCCCCAGGGGCCCTTGTCGGCCTCCGGCAGGTACGAGATGGTTTCGCTCTTCATGGATATACCCCCTGCAGATAAGTAGCCTCGTTGAGACGGTTAAGCGCTATTTCGAAGGCCGCCAAGCGCAGGTCTACGTTCTGCTCCGCGGCGTGGGCGTAGACCTCTTCTAAAGTCCTGAAGACGCGGGTGCGCATGGCCTGCCAGATCCTCTCTTCGGACCAGTTGAACATGGAAAAGTTTTGCACCCATTCTAAGTAGTCCATCACCAGGCCGCCGCCGCCGACCAAGACGTTGGGAACAATCTCTATCTGCCGCTCGCGCAGCTTCTCCCCCGCCGCAGCGGTGGTCGCGCCGACCGCCGCCTCGACGATAACCGCGGCGCGCACCTGTTCGACGTTGGTTTCGTTGATGGAGCCCTCCACCGCAGCCAGGATCAAAAAATCAACCTCAAGGCCAAAGAGCGCCTCGCGCCCAATGGTGTGAGCGCCTTCAAAGTTTTCAACACGGCGCGTCTTGGAGTAGTGTTCCTGCAAGGCGGCAACGTCGATACCCTCGGGCTGGTAAACCGCGTTCCAAACGTCTGAAACCGCGATAATCTTCGCGCCCGCCTCGGCAAACAGCCTGGCGACGGCGCGACCGACCTTACCGTAACCCTGAATTGCTACGGTGGCGCCGCTTAGGTCGCGCCCCGCGAAACGCACGAACGATTCGACCGCATAGAGAACGCCGCGGCCCACCGCCTCGCCGCGCTTGGCGATGCCGCCCAGCTGCGGCGGTTTGCCGGTGACTACGCCTGGTTCGGTGTAACCGCGGTTGGTGGAGTAGGTGTCCATGATCCAACCCATCTCGCGCTCGCCCGTGCCCAAGTCGGGGCCCAGAATGTCGCGCTCGGGGCCGATGACGTCTACCAAATCGGCGGCGTAGCGGCGGGTAATGCGCTCGAGCTCGCTGACCGACAAAGCCTTAGGGTCTATCGCTAAACCGCCCGAGGCCCCGCCATAAGGCAAACGAAAAACCGCCGACTGAATCGTGGCGAGGGCCGCCAGCCCTACCGACTGCCCCAAAGAAACTTGGGGGTGGAATCTGACCCCTCCTTTGGCGGGTCCCATGGCGATGTTGTGCACCACCCGATAGCCGCTATAAAAATTGACCGTACCATCGTCCAACTGGACAGGTACGGTGAGGGCTATCGTCCGGCGCGGGTGGGTCAGGTACTCCACGGTTGCCGGGTGCGCATCTACGTGGCTTAGCGTTCGCTCTAGCTCGGTCAAGAAATCTTGCCAAAGCCCCGGTTCCCCGGGGGGCTTATAGGCGCTTTTGAGCATGTGCACCTCCTCTGTCGTCGCATGACGCTTGATATTACTGCAACCGCTGCAATTCTGCGAGGGCCAATTCTTCCAGCGCCGCTCTTGCGGGAGAACCCGGAAGCGATTTTAACGCGCTTATTGCGCTGTCAACACGCTTTTCGATAGCCTTCACCACCCTTTTCGCCACGCCGCGCTCCTCCGCCAGCGAGCGCAACACGGCGATGTCGGCGCTTGATACCTGGCGTCGCAGCAACAAAGGCTCTACTTTTGCGGGAGCTTCAGCCAAGAGCCAGAGGGTTATTAGCGTTACCTTTCCTTCGCGCACGTCCCCACCCACGGGCTTGCCCAAAACATCTGCGCTTCCCATTAGATCCAGATAGTCGTCGCGCATCTGAAAAGCCAAACCGTACTCGCGGCCAAACGAAGCCAGCGCCCTTCTGGCCTCGCCCGCGGCGTCGCCTAAAATGGCGGCGCCCTCTGTGGCGGCGGTCATTAGCGCCGCCGTCTTACCGGTGATGATGCGGTAGTAGTTGTCCTCGGAATAATCGCGGTAGGCCGCCACCTGAAACTGCAGAACCTCGCCTTCCGCCAGCAGACGCGCAGCTTCGGCGAAAAGCCGGACCAGCTCGAGCTTTCCTGTTTCTGCCAGCACCGCCAGCACGCGGCTCAGCAGGTAGTCGCCCGAGAGGACCGAAACGGCGTTGCCATATTTACGAAAGGCGGCCTCGCGCCCTCTGCGGGTATCAGCGTCGTCCACCAAGTCGTCGTGGAGCAAGGTCGCCGAGTGTAACAGCTCTACGGCCAGCGCCAGCTCCATGTTATGGGGCACGCCACCCAAAGACTCGCCAGCCAAAAAAGCGAGCCGGGGGCGGATCCTCTTACCCCCGGCGCTTACCAAGTCGTCTTCAATCAAACGGATAAATTCTACGTCAGAGCTTAACAACCGCCGTAATTTGGCGTCAAAATCTCCGCCTGCCGCAAAAGCCCCCTGCAAATTGAGTCTAGCGCTACCGGCACTCACCGCTCAAAGTATACTCCGCGCGCCCTGTATTTGTTTTTTTAGCCGCCACTCTTGAGCGGGAATACAATCTTGATATCCTGAGTCCAGGAAACCTGCTGACCACCCAGGGTGTGCGCATGAAAAACTACGTGCGCGCGCCAGTTTAAATACGGCGCGCCACTCGTAGAGGCGTCTAGCATTTTCTCCGCTATCTTCCCGTCCATACTAAAAGTAAAGGTTTCCGACCTGGCCCAATCATATTTCCAGCCCGCGTCCCCCATGTTGCAAGAGGCTGCGCTTGCGCCAGATGCTGGGGTCTGCCCGCAAGAAACTCCAGCAGGTATAGGAACAGGAAGCGAAGCGATAAACCCGGGGTCGTTTACGTCGACCGGATTACCGTCGTTGTCAAAATAAGTCACCTCTACGCTGTCAAGAACGCCCTCCGGGGCTCCTGGGGCCGACAAAACTTGAGCTTGATTACCAACCACGGTTATCGTACCTGCATTAGCCTCAAAGCCCCACTGGTCAGGGCTCAGATTAACACGGTAATATTGTTTACTAAAGGGTAACTGCAAACCGCACGCAGTCAATAAGAGCAACAAAGTCAACAGGCTTGCTAATGGCCACTTTTTCATCCCATCATCTCCTCTCGCCACCTTGGGTTAATCATAAAGAAACCCAACCTAGAAAGTCCAGCCATAAAGTCGGCGTTTTCTACGGTCACGCCGTGATGCTTCTTAAGAACTGCCGGGGTGAAGTTCAATATCCCCTTTATTCCCGCGGCCGCCAGCGCCTCCGCCACCTCTTGCGCAACGTCGCCGGGAACCGTAAGGATGGCTACGTCTACGTGCTTCTCTGCGACCACCTTTGCGAGCTCTGAAACGTGCTGCACGGTTACCTGCCCCGCCTTCTTGCCTAGTTTATCGGGGTCAACGTCAAAACCCGCGACAAGAGAGTATATTTGCGAGCCAACAAAGTAATCCGCCAGAGCCTGACCCAGGCGGCCCATGCCGACGATTATCAGCCTCCAGTCGCGCCCCATACCTAGTATCTGCGCTAACTCCCTGCGCAACACCGGCACCGTGTAACCTACCCCGCGGGTACCGTAACTGCCGAAATAAGCCAAGTCCTTGCGGACCTGAAAAGCAGTCACCGCCGCCGCGGCCGCCAGCTCCTCGCTGGAGGTGCGCACCTTACCCTCGGCCTCCATCTGCTCCAAAGCGCGCAGATAGTGGACGAGCCTGGTAATGGTGGCGTCGGGAATCTTGCTCACTAGCGCACCTCTACCGCCTCAAAGCCGGCGTCTTTTAGTCGCGCTTTCAGAGTGGCTATCTGCGACGGCTCCAGCGGCCCAATCCAAACCTTCAACCAAGGCTTTTGGTAATAGAAGACGACCGGACCAATACCTGCCGCCTTCAACTTCTCCACGATCGGTCGCGCCGAAGAAAGCTGCTTATAAGCGCCTACTTGCAGGTACGCCTGTTCTAACGCCGGTGTGTCGCCCCGGTAAATCTGCGGCTGGTAGTTGGCCAGCTTATCTGCGGCGTTCTTTGCAGAAGTGCGACTGGGGAAAGGACCTACGGCCACGCGCGTAACCTTCCCAACCGGCTCCAGCCTGACCGGAAACCCGCGCGCCTCAAGCTTTTCGGCCAAGGCCAAAGCGTTGCCGGGGTTGGCGAACGCCCCTACCGAAACCCTGAAGACACCTTTCTCGGGCCCGGCCGGTACGCTAATAGAGGCGCCGGCGGGCTTGGCGGCAGACGCAGGCTTGCGCGCGCCCGCCGCTGGTTTATGCGCGGGTGAGCTGCCTTGCGTAGACCCGGCAGGTTTGTTAGCGCCAGCCGAAGCATCTGCAGCATTACCGGTGGCAGGCAAGAGGGGCACCACTGTTACTGATGGAGTCTGGGCGCCTGCGCCTCCCTCTGCATGGCTTCCAGAAGCGCCAGCGGGCTTGCTTTGTGGTTGACCCGTAGTAAGCGGGCTCGTCGTAGTAGCAGGCCGACCCGTTACATTGGTATTGCGCGGGGGGCTGGCAATCCTGCCCTGAAACGGGTTGACGCCCGTCAAAAAGAGGACGATGCCCACTACAGTAACAGCGAAAACAGTAAAAATCAGAGCGTCTATCCAGTTATCCCGTAACCAGCGCATATCTTCTCCTTCTCGCGACGTCTTCAGTTCTTTATCAAACTCCGGGCCGGTTCGTAACCTAACTCCAGGGCGCGCTTCCAAGCCCTCTTAGCCTCGGCGTCTCTCGCCAAAGATTTGAGCGCCCAGCCCAAGTTGTACCAGGCTTCCGCTTGCTGCGGGTCCTCTAGGACCACCTGAGTCAAAATCTGCTCGGCGTCGCTGAATCGCTTGACCGCTAGGTAGGCGGCGCCCAGGTTTAGCTTGGCCAGCGGGGTGGGAGATACACTAACCGACCTCTCCAGCGCGGCTATGGCGGTCTTATAGTCTTTCATGGCGTACGATGCAAGCCCCAACCACAACCAGGCGTCGGCGTCGTGGGGTTTTAGATCAACCGCTTTAACTAGCAAAGCCCTGGACTCTCCGTACCTGCCCAGCTGGTAAGCGCTTTTACCGGCGAGTATCAAAGCATCGCCCCTAACGGTCTTGTCGGAAGACGCAGAAGCCAGCTTGGCGTAGCGGTAAGCTTGCTTGTAATCCCGAAGTTGCAGATAAGCTGCGGCTAAGCCGACAAGAATTTTAGGCTCGTCCGGTTTTACACTGTAGGCCTGCTGGAATGCCCGCAATGCTTTTTGCGCGTCTCCAGCCTTTAGCCAGTTGCTTCCTAAGTCGTAGTGAGCTTGCCACAACTGCGGATCCAGGGCGCTGGCCTGTTGCAAAAGACGAGAAGCCTCTTTGGCATCCTCCGCCTTGATAATCAGGGCCTTTTTGAGGAGGAGGTTGGCTTTGGCGGTATCACTCTTGGCCTCGGCGAGAGAGCGGTCGATCTCGTGCAGAGCCCTCTCTACCAAACCCTGGCCCACGTAAATATCGGCGAGCAAACCGACCGCAGCCACGTTAGCGCGGTCCTTGCTTAGCACCTTGTAGAGATAAGGGATCGCGTCTTTGGGACGCCCTGCCAGAACAAGGTTCTCGGCCAGCAAAAACAGCACGTCCTGGTCGCTGTCGAGCTCTTTGGCAGCCTTTTGTAAAACGCTTGCGGCGGCGTCCGGTTTGCCTAGCTTTCGCTCGGCGGCGGCCAGCCCCAAGTAGGCCGGCTTGAGCGTCTGTGGATCCAGCTTGAGCGCTTTTCCCTGCTCCAGCGCCCTAGAAAAGGCCTCGGCGGCGTCGTCCCAGCGCTTGGCGTCTGAATAGGCTACACCCAGGTTATACCAGCCCTCGAATCTCTTGGGGTCTACCCTGGTAGCCTGTTCAAACTCGAATATCGAACCGCGCAAGTCGCCTTTGCGATAGAGGGCAAGGCCCAGGCCAAAGTGAGCAGAAAAGTTTTCGAAGTCGGACGATATGACGTCTTCATATATCCGAGCCGCCTCATCATACCTAGCGGCTTCCAAATAAGCTTTAGCCAGAGCCATCATGGTCCGCAGGTCTCCCGGATGCTGCTTGAGCTGCGCTTCCAAAGCTGCAGGATCTTTCACTTGGGAGGTTTGCGCCAAAGCCACGGGCAGCCATCCCCCCAGAGCTAGTAATGTAATCAAGACTGCTTTCATAGACGGAATCCTCCCGGTACCGGCTCTCTCGGCTATTCTATCAAGATATTAGCTCTTTTCACAAGAAAACGCCGGCATCACACCCTGTTAGTATACAGCTTTAGCAGACACAAGAGCATTTTGATGATCAAAAAACAAACAAGGATTAGCCGTTTATTAGGGACGGTCAGCCTCTCAGCAAAGCGCGGCTTTGCTTGACAGTTATCGCTCGTTTTGCTACATTGAGCTTTGGCGGCGCGGGGTGGAGCAGTCTGGTAGCTCGTCGGGCTCATAACCCGAAGGTCGCAGGTTCAAATCCTGCCCCCGCAACCAGAAAGGCGCGCGAGAACAGCTCGCGCGCCTTCTTTATCTAGGAATTTCTATAACTTATCCCTACCAGTCTGGGAAGGCGCTTCTTCGCTCTTCAGCCAAGCGGCGGGCAGCCGGGTCACGGCTGGTGCGGGCGTAGCTATAACCCGAGATAAAAAACCTTTCGGACTCCCTGCCCTTTGCAACACGAGACAGCCCAAGGAGCGCCAGCGCCACTTGCGAATCGCGCTCTTTGGAAGGGGGTTGTTCCAGCAAAGAAACCAGTTGCGAGTTCAACCAGTCCATACTCCTAGTCAGGGCGTCATCTAGACTTATCTTTTTCTGCAACACGCGCTATACTACCATGTATTTATGGACCGGGAAGCACTGGCGTCAATATCAGCCTTTCTCAGAGAACCGAACGCGCAGTCTTTGAGCGAGCTCGCCGAGGTCTTGGAAAACGAGGTTGCGGCCAGTCGTCTGCTCAAGCTGGCGGGGAGGGCCGTTTACTTGGAAGACGAAAGGTTGGGCGCGTTGCTGCAAGAAGCGGTTGCGGAAGCGCGCCGGCTACTGGAAGGTTGACGATGGCAGGCATAAACGCTTTCAACGAAATAGACATGCGGGTGGGACGAATACTGCGCGCCGAGACCAACGAAAGGGCTAGAAAACCCGCCTACAAACTCTGGATAGATTTTGGCCCGCTGGGCGTCAAGACTTCGAGCGCCCAGCTCACCGCCCTCTACCAGCCCCAAGACCTGATAGACAGGCTCGTAATCGCCGCCGTCAATCTGGGAACAAGGCGCATAGCCGGATTCTCATCCGAGGTGCTGGTGCTCGGTCTTCCCGACGCCGCAGGGCGGGTGGTGCTTTTGCAACCCGAACGCGAAGTACCGTTGGGTGGGCGCGTTTACTGACCCCTCACACGCGCCAGCCAGGAACGCAGCTGTCTGAGGTCGCGACTGTTCAACACCTGCTTAGCCGACAGCCACGCCCTCTGCGCAGTGCCCAGCGCCAGCTCCATGAAGCGTAGCTGGTCCAAAGCCTTAGCCCCGCTGGAGAGGCTCAAGGTAACTCCCAGCTCTGCGGCGCGGCGCGCCAGGGTGTCGGGCAGGTCGATGTGGCTATAAAAACCGTCTATCTCAACGGCCTTTCCCGAGCGTGCGGCAAACTCAAATATGCGCTCCCAGTCTGCCTCAATAGGCGCGCGTTCGTCAATTTTGCGGGCCGTGGGACGGGCCAGAACGTGTACGTAAGGATTCTCCAAGGCGCGCAAAATACGCCTTGTCTGCGCTTGCCGGTCCAAGTCGTAGTGGCTGCGGACTGATACCAGTACGACCTCCAGCTGCGCCAGTATTTCATCCGGGCACTCGAGCCGTCCATCAGGAAGAATACCCACCTCGGCTCCAGACAGCAGGTAGGGTTTGCCATCATTGCTTTCGTTGAGGCGCCGGATCTCAGCGACGAGCTTCTTAGCCTCCTGCAACCCCGCCTCGCCGGCAGCGCAAAGGGAAGAGCGATCAGCAACGGCTAGATAGCCGTACCCTCGCGAAGCAGCCGCCTTGGCCAGATCGGCTAACGAGTCTTTATCGCCCCATTTAGGGAAAACTTTCAGGTCGCCGCGCACCTGTCGCAAAGAAACTAACTGGGGTAGTCTCCCCTCCTGGGCGGCCTCTATCTCCCCCCGGTCTTCGCGTAGCGGCGGCGGGATCCAGGGGAGCCCCAAAGCCCCGTAGACCTCTGCCTCGCTAGCTCCGGCGATGCGCTCCGCGCCTTTCCAGACACCATATTCGTTGATCTTCAAACCCCGATCCATAGCCAAGCCGCGGAGGTGAATCGAGTGGTCCTTGCTGCCGGTAAAGTACTGCAAACCCGAACCCCAAGAGTCGGGCTCGATAACTTTAAGATCGACCTGCAAACCCGTTTTTAGGAATACGGTAGCGCGCCCGGCCCCCGCCAGCAGCACCTCATCAACCTCGGGGAAACGCACAAAGGCGTCTGCAACAGCGCGCGCACGCCGGCTGGCGGCCAGTAAGTCGAGGTCGCCGACGGTTTCCTTGTAGCGCCGCGCCGATCCGCAAAGCGCGGCGTGCTCAACCTGGGGGAGGCTCTCCAGGCGCGCCACTAGTTCGCGCGCCTGCCACAACACCTCGCCTAAAGGATGCCGCTTCGCCGCCGCCTCCACCAGTCTTAGGCTATGCCGCAAACGTTCGACCTTCTTTTCGCCAAATCCCGGAAGGCCCAGAACCCTGCCATCGTTCAAGGCCGCCCGCAGCTCCGCGAGCGTTGTTATCCCCAACTCGTCATACAAAAGTTTGGCCGTCTTGGGGCCAACGCCAGGGACTCGCATTATCTGCAGCACTCCAGCGGGAACCTTTTTCTTGAGCTCCTCGTGCTTACGCACCCTGCCCGTACTCAGGTATTCGAGTATCTTCTGCGCCAAATCGTGGCCGATGTAAGGCAGTTCGTCCAGCGCCTTTTCCCCTCCTTGTGCAATACGCTCAATCGGCTCGTCAAGACCGGTCAGGTAGCGAGCCGCCGCGCGGTAAGCTCTGACGCGGAAAGGGGAGTCTCCCAGGAAATCCAGCATGTCGGCGATCTCGGCGAAAATGCGAGCAATCTCCGCGTTTTTCATAGCCAAATACATTGTAGTCCACGCGCTGCTAGGCTGTTAAACTAAACCGCTGCTTTTCTAGGCGCCAATTAAAAAAACCCCCGCTAGCGCGGGGGCGTTTGGTGCCGGGAGCGGGACTCGAACCCGCACGGGGTCGCCCCCAACGGATTTTAAGTCCGTTGCGTCTACCTATTCCGCCATCCCGGCCGGCGGGCGACCTCTTTCATCCTAGCCGAGCAAGGCGGCTTTGCCAACTAGGGTTAGGGATAGCAGGCATGATTGCTGGTATCCATCACCCTATCGGCCCGTACTAT
>Ga0256833_1000331_pt1 | contig 37594 bp, 27 predicted proteins | sample 356284metaG_FD_190535 | JGI IMG/M metagenome (GOLD analysis project Ga0256833, IMG submission 190535) | Hydrothermal vent microbial communities from Mid Atlantic Ridge, Atlantic Ocean - 356-284 | ecosystem: Environmental > Aquatic > Marine > Hydrothermal vents | place: Atlantic Ocean: Mid... | reverse complement strand
AAAGCCGGCTTTGAAGTCATGCTATCGCATGCTTTCAAGTCCTGGAAGGCGTTTCAAATTTATTTGAAACAAAAAAAAACCAGCGGAACTTGCCGATACGTAAGTGCCTGGTAAAAGAGGTGATAAAACAAACAGTGAAAATGAAAGACAAAAGGATGATGAATAATGAATTAACTACATCGAATACAACTTAATGTTCCTTAATGTCTTAATGGTTTAAAATATCAGAAGACAAAAGGAAAAAGATAAAAGGATTTAATGATGAATTATGAATTATGAGTTAAAAAGCCGGCTTAATATTGCTTCACTTCATTTGTTAATTTGTTACTATTCATTAAAATCATACCACAAATAATCATAAAAAGTATACCAGTTAAGATAAAAAATTATTTGTAAATTTCATGATTTTTGGGTCATCTCTAATTCACACTATGAAATCAATTGAATTTTTTATATAATTCATATTCAAGATGTTATTAAAATTATTATTTTTACGGGTCAGTTGTTCTGAAATTTGCAGAAAAATGGCTTTGTGGTTGAATAAAGAATTCAGGATAAATATAAAATATGGTTAATTTGGGATAATATACGGAATTATATTTTTTTGATCTGTATTATATTTACGGGACAATATTCTGCTGCTCTAAGGTTGTCATCATACTCATCATCAAACACCCTTAATGTAAAAAACCCTTTTTTATCTGTACTGCCTATCAATATACTCTTACCGTCTTTGTGTGACATAGCCCATCTGTAAGGAGCTTCTTCTACGCAGTAGTTGCAACCAATGCATTTGTCTCTTTGATGTGTAATAACAACCATTTACGCAGGGATAATTTTAAATAATTTATCTGATTTTCTGATTTTTTTATCAAGATGAAAAGTGCATTCATCTCCTTTTTTCGCTTCTTCAACAAACACGTCATCTACCATTATTTTACCGACAGTAGCCTCTACAACACCGGTGTTGGGACCTGTAATCAATATTTTATCTCCCTCTTTCAAGGATTGACTATCAATTTTAAAATGTCCTATTTGTGCTTTTGGATAATAGTGAATACCTTTCCCTAAATATACTTTTGTTTCTGTAGCACTCGAACCGGATTTATTTGTCCACTCTCCCAACAGCTCCTTTCCAAGGTAATATCCACCCCAAAAACCCCGGTTGTAAACGGTCTCCAACCTTTCATACCATTTGCCCACTTTATCTTGACTGAAAGTGTTGTCAAATACGGAATCAAGCGCCTCTCTATAAACTTTTGTTACCCTTGCCACATATTCCGGAGACCTAGCTCTTCCTTCCAGTTTAATAATATCTATACCGGTATCTGCCAATTTATTCAGAAAGTCAATTGTTGCCAAATCCTTTGGGGACATGATATATTCATTATCAATAACCATTTCGTGTCCGTCTTCGAGATCGATTACTTTATATTTTCTTCTACAATTTTGAAGACAGGCACCCCTATTGGCAGATGAATTCATCGTATGAAGACTCATGTGACACTTTCCCGAAACAGCCATACATAACGCTCCATGAGCAAAAACCTCTATTTTTATTAAATTTCCTAAAGGACCTCTGATATCCTTACGCACTATTTCACTACAAATATGTTTAATTTGCCTCATACTTAATTCTCTTGCTAGAACCATAACATCTGCAAATTGAGCATAAAATTCAAGAGTTTCCACATTAGTAATACTCAATTGAGTAGAAATATGTACAGAGACACCTACTTTTCTCGCATAGTTTATGACACCTTGATCCATTGCAATAATGGCATCAATTCCTGCATGTTTAGCTTCATCAACTAAGCTTTTCACCAATTTCAAGTCATGATCATATACTATCGTATTTAAAGTCATGTATGCTTTTACCTCTTCATTGTGACAAATATCTGCAATTTGCTTCAATTCCTCCAGTTGAAAATTTCTAGAAGAATTTGCTCTCATATTCATTTGCTCTATTCCAAAATAAATAGAATCTGCTCCATTATCAATAGCTGCACGCAACGCTTCAAAATTTCCGGCTGGAGCCATTAGTTCTATTTTTTTACTATTATCCATTTATATTTTAATTAATTATATTTTATTATTTAATAACTAACCGATTAACTTTTGAGAATCTGCTTAGACTAAAATCATAACAATATTAGCATAACACAAATATTATACTTGTAGTTTAAAAATAGATTAATTATGTTGTTTTTTAGAAATAATAATGTACTTTTGACATTATAAAAATCATATAGACCCTTTTTGGTTTTTTACGAATTAGTGTCTGTCGATAAAGTGTTTGATTTTTGAAAAATAAAGATTTTTGATGTGATTTTTGTCTTTATGAGAATTAGTGATGCCTTACCATCAGTAATTTGAATAAAGTTAGTAACTACACATTTAGATTGTTTTTCAGCCAAAATTATTCTATCTGCGTAGTTACATAATATCGCAAAAAGATTATTTTATATTTTAATGATTTTATAGACAGATACTAAATTAGACATAGATTTAATAACAAGATTGGTAAATTAAGTGCGCGAAATATTTAATAAAATAATAGCAAAATATTTAAAGCTACGGTATAAAAAAATAAATCGTTTTATACAATATCCTTTTGAAACACAAGAGGAGATATTTAGACAATTGATATATAATGCACAATACACCAAATGGGGTCTGAAATACCGTTATGATAAGATTAAATCATATGAAGATTTCAATAAAAATGTTCCTATATCAAAGTATGATGACCTAAAACCTTATATTCATCGTATGATGAAAGGAGAGGAAAATGTATTATGGGCGAGTGAAATTAACATGTTTTCAAAATCCTCAGGAACAACAGAAGACAAAAGCAAATTCATACCGGTCTCACTTGAAAATCTAAAAGAGTGTCACATAAAAGGAGCATGGGATGCAGTATCAATATTGTATAAACACAATCCGGATTCAAGGTTGTTTGCATCAAAAAATCTGGTGATGGGAGGAAGCCTGAAGGCATATGAAGAAAACACAAGTGTAAAAATAGGTGATATTTCAGCTTTGATGATGGATAAAATGCCTCTGATAGGCAGACCTTTTCACACTCCGGACAAGGAAATAGCAATAATGGCTGACTGGAACAAAAAAATACCGTTAATGGCAGAAGTAGCACGTAAAGAAAATGTTGCTATATTTGGTGGTGTCCCTTCTTGGTTATTGGTATTTTTCAAAGAAGTCTTAAGACAAACCGGCAAGTCCAATCTTACTGAAGTTTGGCCCAATCTTGAAGCATTCATGCATGGAGGAGTGAATTTTTCTCCTTACAAAAAGCAATTTGAAGAACTAATACCAAAGAAGGACTTTCTTTATGTCAATGTCTATAATTCATCTGAAGGTTATTTTGCAGTTCAAAATGAATTTGATTCAGGAAATAATGATATGCTTTTATTATTGGATAGTCAAGTTTTTTACGAATTTATGCCTTTTGAGCAATACGGTAGCGACAATCCGGATGTAATTCCATTAAAAGACGTCCAGCTTAACAAGAATTACGTATTGATTATAAGTACTAATTCAGGATTGTGGAGATATATTGTAGGCGATACTATTGAATTTACTTCAATCTCACCATATAAAATCAAAATAACGGGCAGAACTAAGCATTTTATAAACGTTTTTGGAGAAGAAGTAATGGTATCCAACACAGACAAAGCTTTAAGTAAAGTTCAAGACAAACACAATGTAGCTATCCAAGAGTATACCGTAGGGCCAATATTTATGGAAGACAATACCAAAGGTGGACATCAATGGTTGATTGAGTTTGTGCGTAAACCAAAAGATTTAGATCTATTTAAAAAAGATTTAGACTTAGCTTTACAAAGTGTTAATTCAGATTACGAGGCTAAAAGATACAATAGCTTAGCTCTCCGCGAACTAATTATTACTCCATTACCTAGAGGAACATTTTACAATTGGATGAAATCTAAAGGAAAATTAGGAGGGCAAAATAAAGTACCAAGGTTGTCAAATTCTAGAAAGTATATTGAAGAGCTTTTGGAAATTACTAAACAATTATAGATTTCTTAACACTATTTATTGAGCAAATGATAGAACAGTTTGAACAAATAAAATCAATTATCGACACAAAATATTCAGGTTCGATTATTGAAGAGGACATAGATCGTGATTTTTTAGTCGTTGTTGCAGAAAGAGTTGCTGAGCTAATGGAATCAAATATGGAATTGTTTTTTAACCATTTGTATAGAATGGATATAGATGAAAGAAAAATCCATAGGATATTGAATAATCCAAATGAAAGTGAATCCGTTTATTTTTTAATCGCAAAAATCATAATAGATAGGCAAAAGAAGAGGCTCGAAACCAAAAGAAAATACAAGCAAGAGAGCATTGAAGGATGGGATACTTTTTAGATTATTGAAGGATACATCTTAAAAAAGTCTGAATTGATGTAGCAAAAAGAGAGTATAATGCATCTATTGTATTAATACCAACATAAAATTTATAGCTATGAAAACACAAACTACTTTTTTGCTATTCGTATTTATTTTTATTTGTAATATTAATATTTATTCTCAACCAATTATTATCAATCATCAAAATGCTTTTCTTGAACCAATTCCCGAATGGGCAATAAAATTGGCTTCTGATTCTTTGCACATTGCTTATGGACACACTTCTCATGGAAGTCAGATAACAACAGGCATGAAAGCACTAGCACTTCAGTCTACAAAACTGAAAGGATACAAAGGTGATTTTTATTGCTGGGAAGATTATTTTGAAGTATATGGAGACAATCCATGTATGGATATAGACGATAAGTTTGTTCCGGGAGATCTTGGTCATAATGGTGATACAGGTTGGGCAGATAGAACAAGAAATTATTTGACTTCAAAAGAAAGGGCAAAAGATATAAACGTTGTGATGTGGTCTTGGTGCGGAGGATGTTCTGATAATACTGACGCTGGCATCCAAACTTATCTTGATGCAATGAATAAACTTGAAAACGACTTTCCAAATATAATTTTCATCTATATGACAGGGCATCTCGACCATTGGAGCGACGAAAAATTAAAACACAACAATCAACTTATCAGGGATTATTGTATAGCAAACAATAAAATACTATATGATTTTGCAGATATTGAATCTTATGATCCGGATGGTAATTATTACGAATATTCAAATGATAATTGTGACTATTACAATGAAAATGGGGATAATTTAGGTAATTGGGCACAAGAATGGCAGGATTCGCATGAACATGGAGTGGATTGGTATAACTGCTCTGCTGCTCATACAAAGGCACTAAACGGTAATCGAAAGGCTTATGCCGCATGGTGGCTATGGGCAAGACTGATTGGTTGGAATCCTGATGTCAATACTATTGAAATTACTGAACAACCTAAAGATGTCGCCTTTTGTGATGAAGGTAATGCAGAATTCAATGTGAATTATTCAAATGCAGATAGTGTTAGATGGCAAAAAAGGAGTCCTGAAGACACAGAATTTGTCAATATTTATGATAATTCTACCTACGATGGTACAAGTTTGAAGAATTTGAAAATAAACTTTGATTCAGATAGTTTGAATGGACATAATTATAGGGCTGTAATATACCTCAACAATAAAATTGTTGCTTCGGACAGCGCATTATTGACAATTGATAAATTTATTAAAGCAAAAACAGGGGATGTCGATGAGACCTGTAATGAAACATTTTTATTAAAGGGTAGTAATCCGCTTCCCGGTACATGTATTTGGACTGTTGTTAGCGGTGGGTCACATATTGATACAGCTACCAATTTTAATGCAATAGCTTCAGGATTGTCTTTAGGGGAAAATATTTTTCTCTACTCTATCACAAACGGATTGTGCAGCGATACAAGTGAGTTGAAAGTAAATCGTTTTGGCAATATATCAATAACAAATCAGCCTACAAGCGTGTCGATTAATACCGGTCAAGATACTTCTTTTGAAGTAGGGGCAAATGGAGATATTGAATTCATTCAGTGGTACAAAGGAGATACTGTTTTAACAAATGGAGCAAAATACCTAGGAGTAAACACCTTAAAATTGCAGATAAGAAATATCGAAGCAAGTGATAAAGGCAATTACTATTGTGAAGTGAATGGATATTGCAATGATGAAAAAAGCAACACTGTCATCCTAGATGTTTTGACTTCAATTCAAAATCTCGTCTATGCAAATCTTTACATATATCCAAACCCGGTAAAAAATACATTGAATTTGAATAGCAAATCACATATTGAACAGATTGAAATATTTAATATCAATACACTCAAAAAAGTTGTCTCATTAAACAATCCCGGACAGTCTATCGATCTTTCTAATCTTATTAATAATACATATGTGATTAAAATAGTCACAACAAGCAATATACTTTACAGAAAAATCGTAAAATTAGAATAATTGATCTAGACTACTACAAGAGTTTTGACGACTTTATGGACAAACACTATATAATCAGCATATTGGTAGCGGTTTGGTATAATTATTCCTCTACATCTACCTTTATTTGACTTCCGTAGTGTTTTATTATGGCATCTTGTTGCTCCCAACTTAGTTTGTCTAAAATATATCGCAATTCAAATGGATATTTTATGTGATATACAACTATTGTTTCTTTTTTTGTTTCAGGATCATAATAGGGTACGGTATCAATTCGAGTACTCATTTTTCCAGAAAAATTCAAGCTTTCCAGATATTCATCCATAGAGATTTTTGTATTTACGATATAACTTGTTTCTTTTTTTGTTTCAGGATCATAGTTTACAATTGTATCCGTTTGTGTAAAATATCCGGGAACTAAAGTATCTTGTAGTATCTTACCGTCGATAGATTCATATACAGGGTACGATTTGAAGGTAAATGCCGAAAAGATACCTAATACAACGGGAATTAGAAGTAGGTAAGAAAGTGCTTTGATTTTTTGATTTTTTGCTAACATATCAATTCTATTTTTAGTTAATGAATAAAAATTATTTGTTATTAATGTTGGTTTTACAATTATGTTTTTTGCAAATTCAAACAGATATTCTGCCATTTTCACATTGTCTATATCACTATTTCTCATCGACAAATCATCTGCTTCAAATTCGTGATTTTCTTGCGCTAAAAACTTAATTCTATAAATAAAAGGATTGAACCACAATACAATTTTTGCTATTTCAAAGAAAATGACATCTACGGAATGATACTTTAAAACATGTGCGATTTCATGATTCAAAATGATATTATCTCTAGGATTAAATAGGAAAATATAGTTGAGAAAACTAAAAGTATTTTGCTGCCTATCGGCTATATAAAATTGTTTGTATCTCCTGAATTTGGTCTTATTTATCAGGACAACAACCTTAACCAAACGATATAAAAAAAACATCAAACTCAGTACTACACCCGTAATATAGACGTATAAAAGCCAATCATAATTGCTGATTTCAATATTGGGCAAAGCTATTGCCGGAGTCTTTTCTTTAGTACTTATTATCCTTCTGTAAGGAAAAATATCAAAGGACAAAAGCGGAGTGATTATACTGAAAACGGTTATGAAAATCAGATATATCCTTTTTAAAAAATATCTTTTGTCCCACCGATAAATTGCCTCGTACATTAAGGTAAAAACAAAAAGAATAACCACATTGTAGAATAATATTTTGACAGTCATAATTTATTATTTTTAGAAGCCTTTTTCATTTTCTTTATCATTCTTTCCAATTCATCAATATCAATTTTCTCTTCTTTCATGAAATAAGAAAGCAATGCCTCATTTGAACTACCCATCAAATTATATAGTTTCTTAAATAATGTTTTGCCATATTCCTCTTTTTTCAATATTGGGAAATATTCATGTGATTTTCCGTATTTTTTGAAACCAACATATCCAAGTTTCTCAAGTTTTCTTATAGAAGATAAGACCGTATTGTAGGGTGGCACGGGTTTACTCAAATACGTAATGAGAACCTTAGGGAACGCCTTTTCCAGCAACCAAAGTTTGTCCAATATGTCTTCTTCAAGTTTAGATAATCTAAGCATTCTTATATTTATTTTATAGTTTGTATAACGAATATATAGTTATAACAACTTTAAATAAGTTATATTGTTTAATTCGTAAAAAAATCGTAATTTTTCTTCTTTCTCTGATTTTTTCAGTTCCTCTTTTTTGATTTTAATAATTTGTGGTATCTTTATGGTGTGGTGTAAAGAGCAAAATGTTATGAAATACAGTACAATTTTTGTAATCTTACTAATTTATATGTCGTACCTACGGCACTCAACCCACCGTACATGACCACAAGGAGACTCACGTCCCTTGCAATAATCTATCGTCCCCAATGCAAGATCTGGGCAAGACCCGCCTGAGCTAAATACTTATGGTATCTACTATATTTGAAAAATCATTTGCACGCGATTAATAGTCGCAAATAAATTTGTGATGCCATTTAAAAACTGAGTCCTTGAGAACACCTTTACTTAGCTATACATTGGAAAAATATTTATTGGCAACTATTTTTTTATATATAAATCCAGTTGAGGAAAAGGAATTGATATATTATTTTCCTTAAAATTTTTGAAAATGAGTTTCCTTATATCGCTTTTAATTTTTTCAATAAAAAAGATATTTTGGCTATAGAACAATAATTTAAAATCCATACTTGATTTACCAAAGCCAACCAATCTTCCTTCCAATAAATCACTTTCTAAAACATCGGGGTGTTGTAATGCGCTTTTTTCCAGTAAATTAATCACGGAGTCAATATCACTATTATAAGAAACCCCAACATCAATGCTAAAAAGAGTTTTTTGAGTTTGTAGACTCCAATTTATCACTTTATTGGTTGTGATTAATGAATTGGGAATAATAACAACAATTTGTCTAACATTCATCCCTTTGGAAGTTCTTAGACCTATTTCTTGTATCTTTACGATATCACCATCTATTTGTAAGATATCACCCACTTTAACAGAATGTTCAAATAGTAATATAATACCGGATAAGACATCATTGAAAGTTTGTTGCAATCCTAAGCCTATTCCCACTAACAATGCGGCAGAACCTGCGAGTAATAATGTTACATTAATACCTATCGTTTCCAAGACTAAAGTTATTGCTAATACCCAAATAGTATATTTAATTAATTGAAAAATAGCAATAGAACTACCTTTATCCAATTTATGAATCTTTGTTTTTTGTAGCAAAGCTTTATTTATAAGCCAGAGTATTAATTTAGTTACGATAACTATTAAAAGTATGCTTACCAGTTCAAAAACAGTCAAGGAATGTTGTTTAAAATTGAATAATTCATATTCTAGAATCGTATTAATCATATATCATTTATTTAGAAGTTAATTAGTGTCTGTCTATAAAATCATTAAAATTTAAAAATAATCTTTTTGCGATATTTTCACTTTTTTCAAATTACTGATGCTAAGGCATCGCTAATCTTCACAAAGATAAAAATCTCATCAAAAATCTATGTTTTTAAAAAATCAAGCACTTTAAAGACAAACACTAATTATTTGACAATAGTTTTGATATTAATTTTGTAGAAATAAATTGCTCCGCTATAATTTTTATTAAAACTGTTATTGGTATTGATAAAATCATACCTGGTATACCCCAAATGAATCCCCAAAACATAATCATTAACAAAATAGCTATTACGTTTATTGAAAATGACTTTCCTAAAAATACAGGCTCTAAGATTCCGCCCATGATAACCTGAACCAAAATAATACTGCTAATAAAAAAAACTAAAGTACCTGTTGTATTTAATTCAATAAATGCAAAAGCAGAAAGAAACACTACAGATATTATTGAACCAACCATTTGAATGAAATTTATTATGAAAGCTAATAAACCCCAAAATAAAGGAAAACTTATACCAAAAACATAACATAACATCGTAAACCCTAATCCGGTAAAGAGACTAATAATAAATTTAACTCTCATAAACTTCAATAAATCTTTTTCTATCCGCAAAAAGACTTTAATTGAAGAAAATTTTTGGCGGATAATTGTTAAATTCATTATTTTTTGCATATTTAATGACTCAGCTAAAAGCAGAAAAACAAAAAATATTGTCGTTAAAAACATGGAAGTAGTATTACGAATAAAATCAAATGTAAATGCAAAATTCTTGGTGATATCCATTTTTTGAAAATAATGTAAAAAAAGACTGGAGTCTTCTACTCTTTCTATATTAAAGAACTTTTCTATTGGTAAAAATAATTTATTTGCTTTTATTTCTATTTTTTGCAACAAATCACCATTAGAATTTAGTATTTCCTTACTGGAAAGCTGTATAATATCCCCCGATAGTTTGATAATAAATAATAGAATAATTGCTATTAATAAAAGGCTTAAAAATTTAGGGATTTTTATTTTGTTTAACTTACGCATAAGTGGCAAAAACAATAATGATATGAACATTGCAAAGAACAATGGTATAAAAATAAAGGAAAGTACTTGTAAAATATAAAATACTATCGGAATAACTATTATTAACAATAAAATATTAGTTGTTTTTCTGCTATTCATTTGAGCTCATTTTATTAATAATAAAATTAATGTTTTGTAAAACTCTATTCATTTCTTGTTGAAAAAATGTAGATGTATTATTATTCCACTGTGGATCTCTACTTTGTAAGCTTTTAAAGCTGTCATTCAATGATTTTATATACATTTTTTTTTCAATATTGTCTTTGATAAATATTGGAGGGTATAATTCATACATTAAAATCCAATTTTTAGCTATTCTGGTTACTCTGCCATTTCCATCCACAAAAGGATGTATCCTAATTAGCTCATGATGAAAATAAATTGCTTTTATTAAAGGGTTTGATATTTCATTTATATTCTGAAATAATTGTGTAACAAGACCGGGGATTTCTTTGGAGTCCGGGCAATAATAATTCCCAACCATCACCAACGTATCACGATACCTGTTTGGATGCAATTGATAAGATTCAGGAGATAATAACCTAAACAATTGAAATAATTGTATTTCCTTTGTAAAAGGAGTTTGAGCTTTTATTTCATTCAAGACAAAAGCAATTGTATTATTCAAATTTTTTATATAAACAGCTAACTCTTCTTCATTTTGAGCTTCCATCTGTGCATTCTTAATAGTTAACAAATCGGTAAGGCTATTGGTACTGCTTTGAAAACTCTCAAGCAGTTTTTTTGATGATATCTCTGTATTGAAAATTACATTCCTATATATTTCTTTTACTTTAAAATCAATATTTTTTAATTGCTTTTCATCAACTTTAATCAAATTGGGTGGTAATAAAATCATATAATTACTATTTGCTTGTGTATCTAATCACTAAATATCCTATAAAACCCGAAAATAATGATCCAATGAGTATACCTATTTTGGCAGAATCAGTATAAACCAAGCTATCACTAAAAGCCAGATTGGAAATAAAAATCGACATTGTAAATCCAACACCTGCCAATATCGCAACACCGATTATTTGTTTGAAATGTATACCAAATGGCAATTCAATTATTTTAAATTTTAATCCTAAATATGAAAATAGTGAAACCCCTACCATTTTCCCCACAAAAAGACTTATAGCTATGTTTAAAATTAATGCATAATCTAAGCTTATGTTGCTACTAAAAACAACTCCTGCATTAGATAATGCAAAAACAGGAATAATTAAAAAAGCTACCCATTTGTGTAGTTTGTATTCAAGATCTTGAAGTGGTGATCTCACTTTTGCTGACCGAGCTTCAATATATTCTATATAATTCAGTTGTTTTTTTGAAAGAGTATTGTTTTTACTATTGCTATCATCTCTCATTTTGCTCAATGCAAATCCAAGATTATCCGTATAATTTTTTATGTTTATTTTTTGTCTAATAGGTATTGTAAATGCAAGTAAGACTCCGGCTATAGTTGGGTGTATACCTGATTTTAAGAACAAAAACCAGATGACAATTCCAAAAAACAAATACAAATAGCTTATGTATATATTTTTATATGAGAGGAATACTAATATTGAAAGTAATCCCAAGGCATAAATAATCAACATCCAGTTGATTCCTGAACTGTAAAAAATCGCAATAACCAATACAGCACCAATATCGTCAATTATAGCAAAAGCTGTCAAGAAAATTTTTATACTATTTGGCACTCTATTACCTAAAAGTTTGATAATTGCCAAAGCAAAAGCAATATCAGTTGCCATAGGTATTCCCCAACCCTTTGCAGTATTTACGTCTTTATTCAATATAAAAAATAGTGCAATAGGCACTACTATTCCCCCAATTGCTGCAACAAAAGGAAGGGATGCTTTTTTTATTGAATCCAATTCTCCAATCAAAAATTCCCTTTTCAGCTCTAATCCCAATAAAAAGAAGAAGATTGCCATTAATCCGTCATTAATAAGCAAAATAAGTGTTTTTTCAAATTCAAAAGTATGGAATTTAATTCCTATTTTATACTGCAAAATAGAATCATAAACAAACCCATAAGATGAGTTTGCCCATACAATAGCCGTTATAGTAGCCACAAAAAGAAGTATACCGCTTAAGCTTTCTGCTCTAACAAATTTTTGAAATGGATTTAATATTGTTTTTTTCATATTTAATTGTCGAATGATTTATTAATTAATTTTGTGTTTTCTTATCAATTATTTCAATATGTCCCTCTTCAAAACTTTTTTCAATACTATCATGAAGTTCGTCATATTGGTGTACTATTTCAACAAAAGATTTAGGTTTTCGACTAAATATCAATGCAATAGTCATAATAAAACTTGTTATCAATATAGTGTATAGCAATACACCCTGATCAAAGTTTTTAATCATATACTCCGAGGGTATGGTGTAAAATAATAATACAGTAATTAGACCTCTGGGTGCAATAAATAATTGTGGAATGGTTTTCTTTAGTCCCAAAATAATAGTAATAAATATTAGCCGAACTGAAAAAATAATTCCTACATAAATCAAGCTCTGTATTGCAATATCAAAGTCGAAAAGTGACACCAATGATATTGTAATACCAAATAATACGAAGAAAAATGTCCGAAGGATAAAAGCAGATTCCACCGTAATAATATAAAATTCTTTAAAAACAGATTTTATTTTAGCTGCATTTATAGTTTTTTTCAAAAGCCCGCGAAAGAAAACATCAGTATTACCAAGAATCAAACCAAACAATAATATTATAATTAATGATGATAAATGAAAAACTGAACCTATAGAATAAATTAAAAAAAGAACTGCTATGATAAGAAATAGTTTTACTTCGCTCGTTAACTTTTGGATACCTATAACAGCGACATAGCTAAATATGATTGCTAATACTATTGTAATAACTATATTGGAAGTAACACTAAATATAATATGATGTGTAGAATAATAAACTTCTTTTGATACTAAAAATTGAAATAAAATAATCCCAATTATATCTGAAAAAGTACTCTCGTATATCATAAATTCTTTCTTTTCTTTTTGCAAGTTTGCTACACTTGGAATTATTATCGCACTACTTAAAATAGAAAGAGGTACAGCATAAATAAAAGATTCATAAAATGGAGAACTTAAAAAATATTGAAGTGCAATAGCTAACAATAGTGAAGTGCCAAATAAACTCAACAGCGACATTAGAAATGATTTGAAAATCAAATTTACTCTATCTTTCCTTATTTTGAGGTCTAAAGCAGCTTCTAAAACAATCAATATCAACCCCACTTTGCCAATTACTACGATGGAGTTGGATAAAATAGAATTATTTTTAATATTAGGAAATATATTTTGAATCAATATACCTAATCCCATCAATAGGAGTACACTTGGAATATTTGTTTTTATTGAAATATAATTAAATATAAAACTGAGAATTACAATGACTGAAAAGCTTATTATAGCTATATATTCAGGTTTAATGCTATCAATAATTATATCCATATATTTTTATATTTATTTTATCAGTCATTCAATATGTGTTTATTTTTTCACAGTGCTATTTACTAGTCGTTTATAAAATTCTACTATGCTATCTTCCTCTTTGTAAAGATTCGTTAGTCTTGGCAAATGTTTTGAAAAATACCTCTGTTGATGTGCTCCTTCTATAACAGTTGTAATTAGCATATGAGGATATCTAAAATCAGGATTTACATCTAAAACCATAGTCGCAACCCTGTTCACCATTTTTTTGTACGTAGAAAAATATCCTTTTTTATTCTCCTCGTCAATTTCTTTAGTATGAAATGCTTTTACTGACTCCTCAATAATTATCCTGTTTAAAATAATTTCATTTACAAACGATATTGATTCATCTTCAAAAACCGGCATTGTTAAAACATCGATGGCTTTATTCAATTTCTCCTCGATATTATTAACATTTATTGTAGCTAAAACAATTTTATATTCTACCCAACTCCAATACCAATTTGTTAGATAAACCAATAAATTGTGCTTGTTTTCAAAATATCTATAAATTGAACTTTCAGGAGAATTTATTTTTTTACTTAATTTTCTAAATGTGAATTTTTCAAATCCCAATTCATCAATTAAATATATACTCCCGGAGATTATTCTTTTTCCCAAATCAGACGAATTAGGATTTTTCAAGAATAAAGCTGTTTTAACATCAATTTTAATATTTAAATCAATCATATTAAGTTGTATTACTTGTGAAATTAATAGTAATACTATCATTAACGATGTTAAAATTATTATTATTGTATAGGATTCTGTATTTTCTACCTAAAAGTCAGCACATATCTCAATGATGGCATTATTGGAAGTGAGTTAATCTTAACCCATTCTTTGGAAACATTGTCTTTTTTGAGATTTGGTGTCTGTGCATAACCCAATACACAAGATATATATGTACGGAAAGATGATAATACCAAACTGCTACCAATATGCAGATTATAAATAGTTTAGTTTTCACTTCTTCGTCTTCAACAAATGTTTCCATAGCTAAAGCTCTGCAAAGAACCAATTTCAACATCGCTAAAGTGCCAAAAAAGAAGCGCTAATATACTATAATATACTGGTTATGTGGCCTTAATGTTAATACCCCAATAGAAAAAATGTTATTTTTTTGAATTTTAAGACATTTTTTATATACTTGTTCCGTATATAAACCGTCAGAGCCAATGTAGAAAGATGGTTTCTGAATTCAAGGGTTTGCGGAGAATAAAAACAATAATCTCCTTGTTTTTGCGGAGAATAAGTTGTATATTTGCAGTATTATATAATTGATAGAAATAATATGGCAAACTACATTTACCAATATAACAACTGGCCAAATTTTACTTGGAATGAGAAAGAAGTTCAAGTTATACTTGGGAAAGTTCGCCATTTACAAGGAAAAATATTTGGTCAAATAAGTGCATTAGGATTTTCAATAAAAGAAAAGACTTTACTTGCGACTTTGACACTCGATGTGTTGAAATCATCTGAAATAGAAGGCAAATTGTTAAATTATGAACAAGTCCGTTCATCAATTGCAAGAAAACTTGGACTGGAATATGCCGGAATGGTTTATCCTGACAGAGATGTAGAAGGTGTTGTCGAAATGTTATTCGATGCAACCCAAAACTATGACAAAATACTTGACGAAGAAAGATTATTCAGCTGGCACGCTGCTCTTTTCCCAACAGGAAGAAGCGGTATGTATAAAATTGATGCTGGTAATTATAGAAAAGAAGAATTGCAGATAGTTTCGGGTGCAATGGGAAAAGAGAAAGTGCATTATCAGGCTCCACCATTTAATCAAGTGAAATTTGAAATGAACAGATTTATTGAATGGTTTAATAATGATGCTGCATTGGACTTAGTTATTAAATCGGCTATTGCCCATTTTTGGTTTATCATTATACATCCCTTTGATGATGGAAATGGGCGTATTGCAAGAGCTATTTCCGATTTATTGTTAGCTCGATCAGAAGATAGTTCACAACGATTTTATAGTTTATCAAATCAGATATTGTTAGAACGAAAAAAATATTACAGTATTTTACAAAAAATCCAACATAGTAATGGTGAAATAACCGAATGGTTAGTTTGGTTTTTGGATTGTCTATATGATGCTTTAAAAAACACAGAACAGACTATTAAGAAAGTGCTTTACAAAGCTGATTTTTGGGATAAACATAAAAATACGCAATTAAACAGTCGTCAGCGATTAATGTTAAACAAACTACTTGACGGTTTTGAAGGAAAATTAAAGACTTCAAAATGGGCAAAAATTACAAAATGTTCTCAGGATACAGCTTTGAGAGATATTAAAGACTTAATTGAAAAAGGAATATTAAGACAAGAAAAATCAGGAGGAAGAAGCACATATTATGAATTAAATAAATTATAAAACAGTGGCACACACAATGCATATACCAAATGGCGAGTAAGTGATTGTAAATAAAATTATTGCATAAAATCAAAGTTAAGTGATTTTATATTAACTTTGTGCTTGAAAGTCGCCACTGGGCATATGCTGAACGTCAGACACGATATTGGCTTATCTTATTCAATGTATTGGTAGGTATTGTAGATTATCATTGAAAAGTATACCATAAAATCACTGAAAAGTATACCAGTTAAGAGAGGGAAAAGTATAAAATATATTTTAAAAAATAAAAAAATGAATAATTACAATGAAATAATTAAAGAAGCTATTAATGAAACATATCATTTTAATAGATGGAGATTTCAAAATGAAGCAGAATTCAAACATGAACTTTTCCATATTTTAGCAAATAAATTTTTAAAAGGCAACTGTTTGGGCTGTGATAATAGAATTTCACAAGTACCTATTCTTCATGCTGAAGCAAGACCGGAGAATAAAATAAACTCAAAAGCAGATATATTAATTTGTAATCCTAAAGCTAAGATACAACCTCTTTTCAACTATTCTGTTGAATATTTATTAGAATTGAAATATAAATTAAATAACAGAAATTTAGAAAAGGAAATAAAGAAATTGGATAGATATAGCAGAAAATTTAAATCTATCTATTTTATTTCAGCTACAGGAAATAAGAATTCAATTCAAAATACCAAAATTGAACATCACTCATCAAAAAACATTAATATTATTTTTCCTTTGAATCAAACTAAAGAAAAAATTAGTAATTATAATCCGAGCAAGTTAAATAGTATTAAAGTTTATGAAATTGTACAAAAATGTATAATAAAAACATTAAATAAATACGGAAACAATAAAAAACAATACAAAGCTTATTTTTGGTGCAATTATGAAGGAGAACAGAAAAGAGGATTTAGTTATCCAAGTGAAGGAGATTTTAATTCATTTTTATATAATGAGCTTAGACTAAATTTACCAAAAGGCATAGAGATTAGAAGTGAATATTCTATTAAAGATAAAGACACAAATACAAACTATAGAATTGATTTAGTAGTGTCTGATATTGACAAGACTTTCTTTATTCCAATTGAAGTTAAAATGAATTGGGACCAATTTAAACTAAAAACAAACGAAAGAGACTCTGAAGTTTTTAAAATCTTAAGAAGATTTGAATTATTAATAACTAAATATAAAGGAAAAAAAATAATGCCATTTTTAATTGTAATCCAAGGACATTGGAGGATGCCAACTACAACAAAGAAAGAGGATTCTTTGTATGAATTAAGAAAAGCTGAGATAAATTATGATTTTTTAACTTTTAATGAAGAAAAAGATAAAATTGAGTTTTATAAACATCTGCCTAAATAATAGATTTTGTTAATAAATATTTACTAAATTGTTTTTAAGTAAATAGTAATGTTTAATATAAAAAACAAAATACAATGTGAACAATAGATAAGAGGAAGCCTTGCTATCGCTGCGTCCTCCTCTTATCATTGACCGTTGTACTTCATCCTAAGAAAGAACCAAATGAAAATTAGAATTTCAGAAACAAGAGAAATACAAAAGGAGAAAATTATTCGATTATACAAAGCGAATAATTGGAGTTCAGCGGAAAAACCCACAGAATTATATAACGCATTAATAAACTCACACTCGCTTATTACAGCGTGGAATGCAAAAGAATTAATCGGACTTGGAAACGCAATTTCAGATGGATATTTGGTTGTTTATTATCCACACTTAATTATTCACCCAAACTATCAAGGAAAAGGAATAGGAAAAACAATAATGGACAAGATACAAGAGAAATATAAGAATTTTCATATGCAAATATTGACTGCGGACGGAAAATCTATTGATTTTTATCAAAAAATAGGTTTTGAGAAAGAAGGGAATACACAGCCAATGTGGATTTATAAAGGAAATGAACATTAAAACAAAAAATAATGATTGCAAGAATTTGGCACGGAAAAACAAAAATGGAGGATTTTGAAGAATATACAGAATTTATGAAATCAAAAGCAATTCCAGATTATCGGAAAACAAATGGCTTTATAAAATTAACATTCTTAAGAAGAAAGGATGAAAATATAGGACACTTCACATTAATCACATTTTGGGAAAATCTTAAAGTAATTAAAAATTTTGCTGGAGAAGATTTTGAAAAGGCAAAATACTATCCAGAGGATAAAAATTTTCTATTGGAATTTGAAGAAAAAGTAACACATTATGAAGTGTTCGCTGAATAAAGCCGAACGCACACACAATGTATAAAAATGATAGCCGAAATAGTAGTAAATATGAACATTATAGCCCGCATAAAATTTAGTTGTAATTTGAAAAATTTGAGTTCCGCAATTGGCAACTATTCTTATGCAAATCGTTGACAGCATAGGAAATTTGACTGTTGAACAAATTGTTATTATAGAGTAAGAATTTAACTTAGGGCGTGAGAAAACACTCCCATTTATTTATTATAATTAAAAATTTAGAAATATGAAACGAACATGAATTTTATTAAACATAAATTTCACACAGAAGTATGTTTAAAAAAATTCATGTGAGAGCGAAGCGGTTCCATATGTGCAGAAAATTTGTAATACATTTATTTTCTATTTATTAGAAATTTTTAAACATATGAAAAGATTAATTTTGCAAGTATTCTAATGATGTTTCTTTCATGTAGCAAAGATGATTCGGTAGATTTTGACGTTAAACGCAATAACATCGTGGGCGATTGGGAGGTTACACAAGCCACACAGGAGATTATAGACAGACACAAATTAAGCTGAAATAATTATTTCCTTCTATTTTTTTCACGTACTATTGTATTCTTATACATCATTATCAACATATTTTTCTTATTTTCGTATTATAGTAATGGAAGTGATTTGAACATCTTAACGATATTCAAGGAAAACAAGCAAAAAACACATTAAGTTATTTGCAGTTTTTATTACTTCAATTTTGTAAATATTCAATACTGAAACTTTTATGAGAAAAATAAATAAACTCATTCTATTAGTAATCATATTATTTTTTTTTAGTACAATTACTACAAATGCTCAAAAAGTGTACAAGCAGAATCCCGGCTTTATTTTTGGGTTTTCATATGGATATAATGTCTCTGGGGGGGACTTGTCCACAAGATTTGGAAACAATTTCAAAATTGATGTTTCACCTACTTTTTACTTTAGTGGTTCAAATATTTCTGTAGGTATTGAAGCTAGTTACATCTTTAGCGGCAAAGTAAAAGAGCATTCTTTTTTAAATATCCTGACTTTTGATAGACATGTTATTAATAATAATGGAACTTTTGCGACCATCCAGACTAGTGAAAGGGGTGTCTTATTCGGTGGATTAATCAGTAAAATCATACCTTTTAACAGAAATATCAGAACAGGAATTAAGATTGAAGCAGGTGGATATTTGTTCAGGCATTGGATTAGCTTCAAAACAATTGGAGAAATACGACAATTAACATCAGATTACTTAAAAGGGTACGATAGATTGACAGGAGGTTTAGCTTTAAAAGAATTTGTTGGATATCAGTATCTGAGCGAAAAAAGTAAGATTAATTTTTATGCGGGATTTGAATTCTATCAGGGATTCACAAAAAGTATCCGAGGATATGATTATGATAAGGCTTCTGTTGACAATTTTGCTAGAAAAGACCTTCTATATGGAATAAAAATTGGCTGGATATTGCCACTATATATTGTTAAAAACCCGGAAGAAATATACTATTAGGATGCCTTATCTCTATAATTTTTTGATGAATATTTATGCATTTATAATTAGATTTACCTCTTTATTCAACCGTAAAGCAAAATTGTGGGTAAAAGGCAGAAAAATACAGCATATCCCGGATTTAGTCACCGAAAAAGTTGTCTGGATGCACTGCTCTTCTCTTGGGGAATTTGAGCAAGGCAGACCGATTTTTGAAAAACTAAAAAAGTACAGACCTGATTATATATATGTACTTACTTTCTTTTCTCCTTCGGGTCACAATGCTCTAATAAACTATAAAATCGCTGATTATATCTTATATTTACCTACTGATTTACCCAAAAACGCCAAAAAATTTATTGCTAGTATAAATCCTGAAATAAGTATATTTGTTAAGTATGACTTTTGGTACAACTACTTGAAGATACTAAATGATACAAAACATACAGTTATTTTTATTTCCGTACTGCTCAACAAAAATCATAGATTATTCAAAACATTTAACAAAATAATTTTATTTCAACTCAAGAGAGTAACTAAGATTTTTACACAAGATGAAGCTACATTGGATATTCTTAAATCGCATGGTTTTGACAATGTCGAAAAAGCGGGAGATAGTAGAATAGATAGGGTGATAGAAATAGCCGAAACAAAATATACAGATTCAATAATTGAAGGGTTTGTATCCAATGAAAAGAAGGTGTTGATTTGTGGAAGTACTTGGGAAAAGGACATTGATATTCTATCAGGGATAAAGCGAAAATTGATTGAAAAATACAATCTAATAATAGCTCCTCATGAATTATCGGACAAACAAATCAATTATATATCACAAAAGTTTTCAGGCTATAATATTCATTTTTACAGCAAAGGAATTATTAGTATTAAAGATAAAGTTGATATTTTGATTGTTGATAAAATAGGAATTCTCTCGAGGATATACAGATATGCGTATATTTCTTATATAGGGGGTGGTTTTGGTAAAAGTATTCACAATACTCTAGAACCGGCTGCGTATATTATACCTGTGATTTTCGGTCCAAATTATAAAAGGTTTACTGAAGCGACGCATTTAATTTTAAAAAAATCGTTTTTTTCAATTGATGATGGAAATCAATTAGAAGAAATATTACTATCTTTGGATAATAAAGATTTTTATAATGAAGTTCAAAAAGGGATAAGAAATTTTTTAGAAAAAAATAAAAATGCAAGTTTACAGATTGTAAAATATCTTGAAAACCAAATGTTATAGACAATGGATACAAGAGTTAAATTAGAATCATACAATGTATTGATAGTTGGAGATATCATGTTGGATAGATATTTGACCGGCAAAGTGAGGAGAATATCCCCTGAAGCTCCAGTACCAATACTTGAAAATATAGACATTGATATAATGCCCGGGGGTGCTGCTAATGTAGCTTTAAATATCAAAACTCTTGGTTCAGTACCTATATTGTTGAGTGTCGTCGGTGACGATGATAACGGACAAAAATTGATTAATTGTATTGGTGAAAACCATATTTCAACAGATAATATCATAAGAGACAAATCACGTCAAACTACCGTGAAAACACGTATAATGTCCAATGGACAACACATCTTGAGAATTGATGAAGAGGATACTGATATCGTAAACAATAGTGTTAAAGAAAAAATATTAAGATCATTTAGACAAATAATTGAAGGCAATAAAATAAATGCTATCATTCTTCAAGATTATGATAAAGGATTATTGGATAAATATATAATAACACATATAATTGAAAAGGCAAAAGAAAAAAACATTTTTGTAGCTGTAGATCCCAAATTCAATGATTTTTTTAGTTACAAAGACGTAGATTTGTTCAAACCAAATCTGAATGAAGTCAGCTCAGCATTAAATAACAAAATCACTCCTGTAAAATCGGATTTAGATAAAACTGCAGCAATATTAAATTCGAAATTAAATTTCAAGCATTTATATGTAACATTGGGCTCAAAAGGGATATATTATTCAAATGGAAAAAACAAATCTAAAATTATTCCTACAAAACTCAGAACAGTAGTTGATGTTAGCGGAGCAGGGGATGTGGTATTGAGTGTAGCGACATTATTCTTTGTTGCCGGTTATTCTCCGGAAGAAGTTGCGGTTTATTCTAATCTTGCAGGAGGATTAGCCTGTGGAAAAGTCGGTGTTGCAACAGTAAAAAAAGATAGATTATTGGAAGAAATAATAAAATCATAAATTTATATGATAAAAAAAATAATAGAAAGTAGTATCAATGTAAAATCTGCAATTCTAAATGATGAGAATTTATTGAAAATAATAAATGACGTTGTGGGTATTGTGACTAATACATTTGAAAATGATAGAAAAGTATTCTTTTGTGGAAATGGTGGTAGTGCCGCTGATGCACAGCATTTAGCAGCAGAATTTTCAGGAAGGTTCTATTTTGATAGGGCTCCTCTTTTTGCTGAAGCACTACATGTCAATACTTCATATCTTACTGCGGTTGGCAATGATTATGGCTATGAATATATTTTTTCAAGACTGATTCAGGCCAAAGGAAGAAAAGGAGATGTATTGATTGGTTTATCAACTTCCGGTAATTCTGAAAATATAATTAAAGCATTTCAGCAGGCAAAAGCTCAAGGTGTAATAACAATTGGCTTTACAGGTTTAAGTGGAGGAAAAATGAAAGACTTTTCGGATTATTTGATAGCTGTACCTTCATACGATACTCCCAGAATCCAGGAGTCGCATATACTCATTGGACATATTATGTGCGAACTAGTTGAAAAAAATTTATTTGAAAATAGTTAAAATCTGTTAAATTATATAAAATGTAAGCATTCAAAGACAAGATATTAATAGATTTTTTAGTTATATTTGCAATAGCAATTCTATATAATATGAAAAAATACTACATCTACATATTTTTACTGTCAGCCGTTTTTGTAACCAACACGTTAAGTGGACAATATACTTTTGATAATTGTCAATATGCTAAATTCATTGATGTAGACGGAGGATATTGTTCTGAAGAAGGGGAATTTACTAATGTAGGTGCAACACCTGATCCCGAATTTCCAAACGGTTGTGTGTTTTTACAGTTTAAAAATGGCGTTTGGTTTAGTTTCACTCCCAAAAAATCTGCTGTATCAATCAGGGTTTTCGGTAAAGGATTGGGAGGGACAATGAAGAGTCCCAAAATTGTTTTCTTCGAAGATTGCAATACATACTTAGCTTGCTCTCCTGGTAGTACGGAATCAACAGATGAATTGGTTATAGATCACTTGATAATTGGAAAAACTTATTATTTTATGATTGAATCATCTGTCGGAGGAGAGGGTAGTTTCAAATTGTGTATTGATGAGTTTACTCCTGTACCCAGCCCTGAAAGTGATTGTAAAGACGGAGTAGTGCTATGCGACAAATCCTCGTTCCTTATTGAAAGTTTAGTGGGGGCCGGTGAAGATAAAAACGAAATAGACAATAGATCATGCATTAAAAAAGAATTTGCTTCATCTTGGCATAAATGGACTTGTGACAAATCAGGAACATTAACATTTACTTTGACACCAAATAACAATGAGCTTAGAGTGACTGACGATTTGGATTTTGCTGTTTATGAATTGCCAAATGGCCTTGATGATTGTAGTGATAAAATCATGATTAGATGCATGGCTTCCGGTGCAAATGGAGACGGTAGTGGCAATGCTCTTCCAGTCGAACAATGGGCTGCATGCAATGGTCCAACAGGGTTGAGAGCAGGAGAAACAGACGTGGATGAACAACCGGGTTGTAATAATAATTCAAATAATTTTGTCGCTCCAATAAATATGGTGTCCGGAAGGTCCTATGTATTAATAGTAAATAATTACAGTAGATCAGGTCTTGGATTTAAAATCGATTTTGGAGGAACAGGTACTTTCCTAGGACCTAAAGCCGATTTTACTATTGATGCGCTTAATAAATTTGAGTGCGATAAAACAATTCGGTTTACCAATACGTCAACTTCCGAAACAGATCAAATAGTTTCCTATTCTTGGGCATTTGGAAATGGAGCTACTCCTATCAGTTCTTCTAACAAAGGACCGTTGGATGTGATTTACGATTCTTTTGGAGATAAAATAGTCGCTTTAACCATAGAAAGTTCCAGAGGTTGTTTGGTAACTAAGTTGCTTCCGATATATGTAAATTCTTGTTGTGCAGATTTAACTTTGGGCTTAGATGTAGAAAGTACAAATCCTATTTGTGCAGGTGACAATACCGGATCGGTATTGGGAAGTGGAACAGAGGGGAATCCTCCATATGAATACAGTATTGATGGTAAAAACTTTCAGACAATACCGATATTTTATAACTTGGGAGCAGGCAACTATGACTTATTTGTTCAGGACAAAAAAGGTTGTAGGGATTCTGTCATTATAGAGATCATAGATCCTAAGCAAATATATGTTGATGCCGGACCGGACCAAACTATAGATTTGGGAGACGAAACTTCTTTAAACGGAAAATATCTGCCTCCCGAATTTGATGTGACTCATTTTTGGACTCCAAACTACAATATGAGTGACTCTACAGAACTTGACCCTGATGTTCACCCTTACAATGATCAAAAGTATACTTTGACTGTAGTTCAGGACGAAACAGGATGTACTGCTCAAGATGATATGACTGTTTATGTCAATAAAAACAGAAAAGTAAGAATCCCTAATGTGTTTACACCAAATGGAGATGGTAAAAATGATTATTTTACTGCTTACAATGTAAAAGCAGCGATAGAGATAAATGAAATGTTTATTTATGATAGATGGGGAGAACTTGTTTACAAGGCAAATAAAATTCCTTTGGGTGATGTGTATGCCGGATGGGATGGAGATTTTAAAGGACAAAAAGTAAATCCTGGAGTATATGTTTATCTATTTATGATAAGGTTTTTGGACAATGAAATTTTGCCTTTTTCAGGAGATATCACAGTAATTAGATGAAATTTTCTTTATTTAGCAACTTTTAATAGTCGGTTATAGTAAAAACTTTTAATTCTGTAGTCAAAATAATTAAAAAGATGAGAAAAATTTTATTTCTAATATCATTTATATTTTTATTCTCTAATCTAATATCACAGCCTATAAACGATGAATGTGAATCTGCAATAATAATAAAAAATGTCAGTGATTGGTGCTCAAATAAAGCAGAGTTTAATAATATTGGAGCTACAAATAGTGGTGGATTAACTCCTAGTTGCTGGGACAATACTGACAATGATGTGTGGTTCAGATTTACTGCTATTGCCAATGCAGTTGATATTATCATAAGTGGTAGCGGAAATGACGGAACACTTCAAAAGCCGATGATCTCTCTTCATGTTGACAATGGATGTTTCGGTGTATTGAGCGGATACTCTCAATGTAAGAAAGATATTGCTGGAAATAATATTGTAGAACTTTTATCAGGTGGATTGATAATAGGTGAGTCCTACTTGATAAAAGTGGATGGAGAAAATGGAAGTACCGGAACTTTTAAGTTATGTATTAAAAACTTCTTTCCTCCTATTGAACCGGGACAAGACTGTAATACTGCTTCATTGTTATGTGATAAATCTCCTTTTGTTGTTAAAAATATACCGGGTGTTGGTGAAGACCCTAATGAAACAACGGAAACTTGTATTCATGTAGAAAGGCATAGTACTTGGTTCAAATGGATAGCAAAAAATGATGGGACTCTTACTTTTACTCTTACCCCTCTTCAAGATATTGATGATTTGGACTTTGTTGTTTATGAGTTGCCGGGAGGAATTGATGATTGTGAAAATCGTGTTATACTGCGTTGTGGAGCTGCATTTGGAGGGGATCATGTCAGCTGTGGCCCATTAACGGGATTGAATTTGACGGCTACTGATATTCAAGAGTTGGGTGGCTGTGATAATAGTAAAGATGGCTTTCTGAAATATTTGGATATGAAACAAGGTAAGACATATTGTCTGATTGTCAATAATTTTTCACCTTCGGATATCGGCTTTGGTATTGAGTTTGGTGGTACAGGAGAATTTGAAGGCCCAGAACCAGATTTTGAATTTGATCCTCCTACAGGTTTGAGATGCGAAGATTCTATTCAAATAAAAGACTTGACCAAGTATGAACTTGGAACAATTACCGATTACAATTGGACTTTTGGCAGGGATGCAAACCCACAAATCAAATCCGGCGAAGGGCCAACTAAAGTTTTTTATGATTCCTATGGTTGGAAATCTATATCTCTTACAGTCAAAAGTAATAAAGGCTGTGTAAGTACAATAGTAAAAGATATTTGGATGGAGCCGTGTTGTGAGGATTTGCCGCTTGATGAAAGATTAAAAATAGTCATTGATAGTATAAAGATACCGGACTGCCCGAAACAAGAAAATGCTTTTATTGAAGTATCCGGTATTAGAGGGAATCCATATTATCAATACAGTATAGAGGATACTATTTTTAATTATAATCCGGTGTTTAGAGATTTGTCAAAAGGTAGTTACAAGTTGTATATTGTCGATAAAAAAGGGTGTAGAGATTCTGTTATTGTTGAAATTGTAGATCCGGAACAATTGGTAGCTGATGCAGGCCCTGACCAAAATATAGAGCTTGGGGATATCACTAGCATGAATGGCAAATATTATCCATCTAAATATGATGTAAGTCAAATTTGGATGCCACCCTACAATCTTATTGATTCTTCTGATTTTACCACAGACGCTTTTCCGTACAAGACGACAACATATAAGCTTATAGTGACACAAGATGATAAAGGCTGTGTAGCTAGTGATGAAATGACTATTTATGTAAAAGATACAAGGAAAATCAGAATCCCAAATGTGTTTACACCAAATGGGGATGGTAAAAATGATTATTTTACAGCCTATAATGTACATGCAGCCTTAGGTATTGATAAAATGTTTATTTATGATCGATGGGGTGAATTGATATATAATACTGAAAATATTCCTATTGGAGCTCCTCTTAGTGGTTGGGACGGCAGATACAAGGGACAAAAAGTTAATCCGGGAGTTTATGTTTATCTTTTCATGATTAAATTTATAGACAACCAAATACTACCTTTTTCAGGAGATATTACCGTTTTAAGATAAGATTATCACAAAATATATGTTTTGTTGGTTTATATCATTGATTCGATCATTTCGACCTTATCTTTCGTAAGCCTGTTGAAAAATATTCCTGTATCTTTGTCTTTTCTTATGCCCCTTAAGAATAAGTAATAAACTCCACCAAAATGTTTGTCATAGTCAAACTCTGTTATTCTATTCTCTAAAAATCTTATGGCAGCAATAGTATAAACAATATATTGAAGGTGATAATTATTTTCCGTCATTGCTTCTTCAATGTTGTCATTGATATAATACTCCAATCCCATTCCAAGATGATTGGATTTCCAGTCTAGAATATAAAATTTCCCATTGTATTCAAATAGTAAATCAATAAATCCATGCATTACTCCTTGTATCTGATTACTGTCAATGCTGATCCCGGGAAAGATCTTCCTTAATTCAATTGGATTCCACTTGTCAAACGAAAAATAGAACTCCAATTCATTAAATCTTTTGGCATTAGAAACTTCTGAAAGAGAAAATCCATCCGGTTTCAGCTCTACCATTAATGTATGCCTTATTAATTCAAGATATTGCTCAACCTTTATTTCTGAGCTATCTCTGCCGAAAACCATTAGATCTTTTTCAATTTCTTTGATCCAATATTTATCATTAGTAAAATCTATTTTTTCAAATATACTATGGAGAATTATTCCTGTTTGTGCTCCTTTTTTCAAAGATACAAAGATAAATGTATCGTATTCCTTCAACTTGTCTAAATCAGTTTTTTTTCGTTTTGACAAAGCTCTTGTGTGATTATCCAAAGCAGTATAACTTGTCAATCTCCACGAATCATTCAATTTGCCTTGAAAACGTAAACCCTCACCCCTATTTGTAACATGTTCTTGAGATTCATATCTGAATGTATAAGCTTCTTTTGGTTCTCTGATACAGATATTTTTTGAGTTTATATTGGGCACAAAGTTTTTTAATGTTCCTTTCTGCTCATCAAAATGAATTATACATTTATAGACTGCTCGTGTTATTGCTACGTACAATAATCGCCTGTTTTCTTGTTCATTTTGAAAATTGTACAACGCTTTTTCCTCTTCTGTTTTATGATATGACATAAAAAACCCTTCGTCATTTAAGTAAGTAATCGGAGCGTTATTATTAATATTTTTTATTTTCAAATTCAAATAAGGAAGTACGACAATATCAAAGGAAAGACCCTTGCTTTTGTGAATTGTCATAATCTCCACAGCATCATCATCACTCTCAATTCTTTGTTCATAATCAGTAGTAAGTTCATATCCTTCTCTTGATTTTTGAAACCAGTCCAATAAATTTTCAGGTGAAAAGTTGTTATTAAATTCCTGATCATTTAGAATTTCCGCCAAATGCATCAAATTAGTATAAATCCGGTTTCCCTTGGGATTATCTGTATCCAATAGATTGTTCCTTACTCCAAACTTATCGAGAAAACGAAGTATAACTGAATAAATCCCTGTATTTTCCCAAGTCTCTTGCAAATCCGAGAAAACAGTTCTGTAGTAATCCATATTCAGATTCTTTATGTCTTCAATACTGAATGCAGTAAATGGACTGAGTAATGCTCTTGAAATGCTATGGGTGTCATTTTTATCAATAGCATAAAGAGTGTAAAATAAATTTCGCGCTTCATCAGTTTCCATTATCTTCGTATCATCTACGATAATTGCCGGGATATTGTACTGATTTAAGACATTTTTCATCACTTTTGTTTCACTTCTGGTTCTTACTAAAACACAAATATTTTTTGGCTTGACTTCTGTTTTATTATTTCCCTTTGATAAATGGTGATTTGCTAATAAATCCACAATTTCCATTCCGGCTGATTCAAATAAATCTTTCTTTCTTTTTCTTTCAGAATGAATTACAATATCAAAAGATGTAGCCAACTCCTCCTTATTAATTAAATGCTCTAAACTGTTATTTCCGGCTACCACTTTCTCATATTTTATCTCTTCGGAGCAAAAAGGATCCGGTGCTACTGTACCTGGTCTGCAAGATTTACCTAAGGGAAAAAAGTCATTCATCGCAGATATCAATTGCGATGTTGACCTGAAATTGCTTTTCATTGTGAATTTATTTTCCCCAATATCGTTTTGTGCCTTGATATAGGTTTTTAAGTCAGCTCCTCTCCATGCGTAGATAGATTGTTTTGGGTCGCCGATAAAAAACACAATTGAATCACAATTATCTATAAAAGCTTTATGAAAAATTTGATATTGAAGATGATCCGTATCCTGAAATTCATCAATAAAAACAGCTCTGTATTTATTACACAAACTTTGTTTTAATGAAACATTATCTTCTTTAACAAGGCTGATATGTAGCTTCTCAATCAGATCATTAAAAGACAATACTTGATTGCGATTTTTCTTTTTTGCAACCTCCGATTTTATAAAAACCTCTGCTCTAGATAAAAAATCAATAAAAACATCCATTTTATAATCCGAAAAAGTTGTTTCCTGTGTTACAATATTCTCTAAAGTTGGCAATAAAAATGATAAGTTTTTAAGATAATTAGCTTCAGGGTTATTTTTGTATGCTATTAATAATTCATTTCTGAATTCTTCCTTTCCTTTTGCTATTGATTTATATAATTTTGTTCCTTTATGGATTTTAGTGCTTTTGATTAATTCCCACGAACTGACAATTGAATCATGTAAATATTTCTTTTGAGACTCAATTTGTTTTTTGAAACTATGTATTTGGGAGAGAATATTATTTCTGTCAATACTGTTTCTTACACTTAATTGTTTTCCATTAAATATATTCTTAGAAAACTCAATCAGTAATTCTCTAGTAAGCAATTTTTCTTTTAAAACCTCGATTATACCCGTATCCAGAACAGTTATTTCATTTCTCCAAAAATCGTTTACAGCATTCTCAATAATCGGGTTTTGGTTTTCTATCAATTCCGTATTGAACAATTGTTTTGTATCAAAGGCAAATTCAGAAAGGGTCAATTGACAAAAACCATGAATTGTATAAATGGCTGTTTCATCTAAGAATAAAATTGCATTTGATAGAAGAGTATTTATTTCCTCTTTGCTTTTTTGTTTAATTGCATTGTCAATGATATTGCTTATCGAAGTGTCAATTTCATCCTGATTTAGTATATATCTTTGTGCTAGTTTTAAAAAATGCCTAATTCTAATCTCTAATTCAGCTACTGCTGAATTAGTAAAAGTTACCATTAAAATTTCTTCAATTTTGATATCTTTTTCTAGTAAAAGTCTAAGGGCTAATAATCCTATCGAATAAGTTTTGCCTGTACCGGCACTTGCTTCGATAAGATTATTACCACTCAGTACAATACTATTTACATCAAATTTCTTCATCTTCAATTATTAAATATCATCATTAAAAAAAAGTTTGGCAATATTCATTATTTCATTTTCTTCACTATTCTCAAATCTACTGAATACATCTTGTTCCAAAGCTTCGCTTAGATACTTATCATATTGTGATTTTTTCTCCAAAATATTAATAAATATTTGAAATGGTGTGCCGTAGCTTCTGGTTTTATTTCTAGCTTTTCGCAAATATTCATAGCTCGCTTTAGGTAGAAATGGTAAAATACCCTTATGGCCTTTATTGAAAATTTTTATTAATTGAATTAGGCTACTATTTGCAAGTATCGTGTCAGGAAGATTCACGCTCTTTATTTTCATATCTTTTTTGTCATTATTAAAATGCAAAAGAGTGAATTTAGTTATTGGAAGTTTAGCAGATACACATATCCAACTATATACCCTCAGCATGACAAGTGACTTAAAGTAATCTGTGCTTAAGTCAATCAATATAATCTCATCTTCATATACATTATCTAATTCACCAAAAATGATGATTTGGTCCAATTCCAATTCAAAATCAATAGCCCTTTGCTGTTTTCCGGATTTTAACAAATCAATATATTCTAACACTAAATACATATCTTCAATAGTGGTTTCGACTTCATATTTAGCCATGTTTTTTAAAGGTAGTTCGCCTTTAATAATTTTCTTTTTTAGAATATTAGTATACTCTTTAAGGTTTTTATTTTTTAACAATTCCTCTCGCAATATATGCTTTTCAAGGTTATTGAGCTCAAAGATCTCAGCTTCCGGCAAAAGAATTGAGTTTTCATAATAGTTTATGTTCAATATCCGTGTGAAATACCATTTAATGGGGTTTTTGAAAAACGTACTAAGATCCTTAATATTTACAAATTTATCCGGTTGAAAATTATTTTTTTCAATTGATTGAAATCCTTGTTTGTTTTTTTCTTTCCCATAATTTAAGTATGTATAATAATCAGATTTAGATTTATCATAATAGACCTGATTATAATTATCAATAGCATGTACAATGATCAAGCTTGTTTGGGATACATCTATTTCTGATTTTACCGAGATATATTCAATTAATTCATCGACCACTAAAGATGGAGGCATTTCACTATTATCTTTACTGCTTATGCCCAAGTAACTCAAAAACAATTTTTCCTTAGCAGACAATAAGGTTTCAAAAAATAGATATTTGTCTGTTTCTTTTAAGTTTCTATCCCCTACTCGATATTCGTATTTAATCAAATCAAAACTAGTGTCTACTTGTTTACGAGGGAAGGATTTTGCATTGAGACCTAAAATTGCAATTACTTTGTAAGGGATACTCCTCATAGGAATCATCGAGCAAAAAGTTATTTTCCCGGATATAAACCTTCCATTCCTATTGTTTGAGTACAAAGAATCAATAAACGCTTTAAAAAAAACATCATAAGCTAGCTTATCATCCAAAACTCCAATTACTTCATTCGAAAAGGATAATTTGTCTAATATATAATTGAGATCAATAATAGTATTATCCCCTATATCCAATACTTTATCAATAAAATCAAAGATATATTCACGCCATTCTGACAACTTCCTAGGTCTTGTTCTTAAATCAATAAAATAAATCAAGGTATCTACAAAGGATTTTAGCTTTAGCCCTTCCTGTGCATAATCTCCCTCTACTATATCTAGAGGTATTACTTCATAGTCACCATTGGGCGAAGCCAGTAAGTCATCGCTTTTTATAGCATAGCTAAGCAATATCCGCTCCAAACCATATTTCCAACTTACAAAAAGAGTATCGTTTTCCTTACTACCGGATATCCCATGCCTGATATTGGCATTTTTTACTAAAGTCCTGATTACATTTGTATTTGTTATGTTAAACTTGCTGCTTATTATATCGTAATCCAATAATTGTAAAATGTCTTCGGATGTAAATTCATCTTTTTGCAATGAAAGTAGCTGCTTGAGAATACCAATCAAGGTATCATTGCCCTTGTATGACCTATCCGCAATGGTATAGGGTATCTTCACTTCTGCATTGTCAAAAACTGCTTTAATTATTGGAGTATAAAGATCGATATTTGTTGTTTGAACTATAATATCCTTTAGTTTGTAGTCATTTTCCTCTATTTGCTTTAATATATAGTTGTATAGTGTTTCCACTTCTCTGACAGGAGTATAATTTTTTACTATTTGTATAGTTCCGTCTTGCAACAGTTCCCGAGGTATTGATTTTCTGTTAGTATTATTAATATTGTAATAGATGTCATTTTGTATAGTATGCAACAGAGTGTCTGAAGGTGGTGGGTTAACAAAAGATTCATTGTCCAAGACATTGAAAATATCATCTATATCAAATAACATATTATACAAATCTTTTGCTGTTCTTCCCTGATTCATCAATAGTTGATTTCCTACTTCCAATTTCAATTCTTTAACGGTATTTTCATAGTCCTTTTCAAGTTTAACTCTGGTTTTTTCCTTTATATCTTTGAACCAATAGTCCTCCGGAGAAGGATTGGTGAGATAAAACTCAACATCAATAATATCTTTTAATGCATTTAAGAAAACTTCGATATGAAATAACGTAAAGAGAGAAAATCCAAAAAGTGAAATTCTTGGAAACTTTGATTTAACTTTTTTTATAAAAATATCGTCCTTGAATTTTTCAAGTAGTGCATCTCTCATCTGCACTTTATCAATTGCATTATTTCCTATTTTTTCTTTTATTTTTAGCCAAATCCATTTTTGCCATTTTTCGTGTATTGCCAAATAGCTATTCATTTGGGGAGATTTGTTTTCATTCCATAGGCGTATATAGTCGGGTCTATAAATTATGTATTGGTCAAATAAATCCGCCACCTTAGTAGCGAGTTGCAGTTGTTTGATTCTGTCATTTTCAAAATAAAGATATGTACTTAAAAATTTTGATTTGAATTCGTTACTCCCTAGAATATTAAAGATTATCCATTTAAGATTGTTTGTATCATAAAGCCCGGAATTGAATATCCCTGCTATCTTAAACAGCTCAAAGAGTAAATTATTAGGTGAAAAAAAATCGAAATTTGAAAATATTTTATTCTTTTCAGCTATTTTTACCGACAACCATCTACTCATTCCTTCGGTCTGGATAACAACAACATCCTTTTGATACAAATCAACAGGATTGTTTTTGATATTGGTGGCAAGCTTGTTTACAAGTTTTTCAATATCATTGGATATGTAAAGATTGAGCGACATAATATTTTTTATATGTTCACAAATTTACTTAAATAATATAAATATCATACAACTATAATAACCTAATTTACAATTGTTGAAAAATGAAATAATAATAATGGTAAAATTTATTTAAAACTTATGTCTATATCTTTTGCGATTAATTATCAATAAATACTATATTTGGGTGTTTTTTACTCTAAAACTTAAAAAAAATGAAAATGAAAAAAATTACACAATTGTTTGCCTTAATTTTTATGATGGTGTCGAGTGGATTTTCGCAGTCTTTAGTCTCGACAAGTACAGAACAAAAAAATGCTGTATTAGAAGAATTTACCGGTATTCATTGCCAATTTTGTCCTGAGGGACATGCAATTGGAAATAAACTGGTAGAGGATTATCCGGGAAGAGTTGTTTTAATTAATATTCACCAAGGAGGATATGCTAAGCCCAGTTCGGGAGAACCTGATTTCAGAACTGAGTTTGGAGATCAAATCGCAGCTCAGTCAAAACTTACAGGGTATCCTGCCGGAACGATAAATAGACATGTTTTTACCGGAGGAATAACAGCAATGGGGCGTGGAAGTTGGACTTCTGCTGCTCAGCAGATTATTACTGAAAATTCACCGGTAAATATTGGAGCGAGTTCCGTATACGATAGTACTACTAGAGAATTGACTATCAATGTCGAACTATTTTATACTGATGATAGCCCTCAATCTACCAATTACTTGAATGTTGCTTTAACACAAAGCAAGATATATGGACCTCAAGTTGGTGGTAATGCAGGAAATAATTATGAACACAACCATATGTTAAGATATTTAATAACCGGTCAATGGGGTGAAGAAATAACTACAACAACAAAGGGCTCGTTTATAGAGAAAACGTATAAATATGTAGTGCCTGAGGATTACAATGATGTTAAATGCATTGTTGAAAATTGCAAAATTGCTGTTTTTGTTAGTGAATCACACCAAGAGATTTATAGTGGTATTGATATTCCGGCAGTAGATGGGACGACATTAATAACCGGAGTATTAAATAAACCGGCACAAATAGCGTTAGCAGGTTCTCCTTCAACAAAGTCAAGTTTCAATTTAGATTTTACTAGCTTTGTACCTGATACGTCAGAATTTATTTTTACATTAACCAGCTCGGATGCTCCTGATAGCTGGAGTAGTTCAATAACAATAAACGGAAATAATTATGAAGATTCTAGTGCTTTATCACTAGTTGATAGTGTTAAAAATGATATTTCTGTCAATATTACACCTGATGCTGAATCAGGAATAGCGACTTACATTTTAAGTATTTCTTCAGTTTCTGTACCTAATGCCCCATTAATTATACAGGAGTTTTATGTTGTTTCAAATGTTTCTAACTTACTACTTCACAATCAAGGTAGCTGGAACGGTGGTTCACCAAAAAGTTTTGAAGATGATTTTTTTGCTGCATTTGATTCGGCGCAAATACCAAATTATGCTTCTTGCGATTATAAAGAATTTTTAGCTATTGCCGATGTCGGAATATTAGATACCTTTAAAAATATATTCTTTAATACCGCATGGACTTTCCCGAGTCTAACCGATAAAAATATTATATTTTTTAGTGATTTTATTGATAATGGAGGCAATTTCTTTATTTCAGGGCAAGATATTGGATGGGATACTTGGGATAAAGACGGTAATGGTACTGACAAAACAAGAGAATTCTATAAGAATTATCTAAGTGCAAAATTTAAAGCAGATGGTAGTACTTCAAATAATAGTATTAGTACGAATACTGCTGATGAAATCTTTTGGAACATTGGAACTTCTCCTATAAAGAATGTTTATGGTGGTAGTAATATGTACCCTGACGAATTAGTCCCAATAAATGATGGGCACGCTATTCTATTTTACAAAGGTAACTCTAATAAAGTAGCAGCAATAAGATCCCAAAAAGGTGATTCTAAGATTGTTTACATGGGATTTGAACCTTCAATGATAACCAAAGCTGATGTTAGGAATGAATTAATAAAAACAATATTCAATTGGTTTGAAGGGGTAGCTCAAAATGTAGAATGGCACGATGTGGTCGTCAATGAATTTTTGGCTAGTAGCGATTCATTAAGCGGTATAGCTGATCAAGATGGAGAATTTGACGATTGGATCGAACTTTATAATAATACAGACCATAATATAAGCTTATCAAATGTTTATCTTACAGACAAATTCAGCAAACTTCAAGCTTGGCAGTTTCCTGAAGGAACTTCTATTGATGCTAAAGGATATTTGATTGTTTGGGCAGATAAAGATACCGATCAAGAGGGACTTCACGCAAAATTAAAATTGAGTTCGGGCGGAGAGGAATTAGCATTGACTAATGGTGATGGTTCTTTTATTGACTCTTTGACATTTGGAGCACAGACTACTAATGTAGCAATGGCTAGAGTTCCTAATGGAACAGGTGATTTTGTTTTTAAAGCACCTACATTTAATGGTAATAATGTACCGGAAGCAGTAGTTGAATTGGATGAGAAAAGTATTGTTATTATATATCCTGTACCTACAACAAATCATTTAAATATTGAGTTTGAAGGGTCTATTATCAATTACCAAATAAGAGTAATGAATACAATGGGACAATTGTTTTTGACAAAGGAAATGAATAGCAACAAGAATATATTAGATATCTCATCTTTGCACACAGGACAATATATCCTTCAGATTTACTCAAAAGGTAAATTACTGGGCAATACTAGATTTTCTGTTATAAAATAGAAATTAATTAGGTTTAAATGTTTTCGGAGGTTCGTTTTGGCGAACCTCTTTTTTTATCTCAAAAGCAATCTATCTGAGTAGTTACATTTATTCAAATTACAATACTAAGACATCATTAATTCTCACAAAGATAAAAATCTCATCAAAAATCTACAGTATAAATTCTATCAATTTCGTTGTACTCATCCTGTATTTTTGTTTTGGTAAATTATAGGAGGGGAAAGTGGTGCTTTTTTTTGTTTCAAATAAATTTGAAACACCTTTTAAAGTGGGTCGGTTTTTAAATGGTGTCGCAAATTTATTTGCGACTTTCAAGAGCTTCTTTCAAACTATCAATTACTATTCTCACTTATGATTTTTTGTACTTCCTCCGTGCTTAATCCGGTGATTTTCGCAAGAATATCAATACCAATACCATTTTGGTGTCCTTTTAAAATCACACCTTTCTTTTCTTTCTCAATACCTTTTTCAATACCTTTTTCAATACCTTTCTCGATACCTTTTTCGATACCTTTCTCAATGCCTTTTTGTTCGTGTTTTTTCGCTATCATTTCATAAGTACTCATAAAATCTTTTTTTACTTTTGGAGGTATTTTTTCAATTATTTCCAGTAATTCCACTTCTTTTATCTCTACCAACTGTAAGTAATAAACAATTAATACTTTACTAAAGTTCCCCATTCCTTCCGGAAATAGGGCACTGAAAATATTTTCAGCCTTTCTTATCAATTCAGCTGGGTTGTAACTGTATTTTTGAATCGTAAGTGCTGAAGATAAAAATGAATTACCTATATTCAGTAATTCTTCATCAGAGAATTTTTTCAAATCCAAAAATTTAATGTCAAATTGAGGGATATACTTTTCAATATCTTCAGGTAGATACTGAATTAAATCCTTTAAGGTTTTCAATTCCCATTTCTGTTTACCATGGTAAAACAATAACGGTATAATTGGCTCTAATGGCTTTCCAGCCTTAATCTGAGACTGATATCCTTCTACGATATATCCCAATGTCTGAACATAAGAGTATTTATCGGGATAGCTTTTATGTTCAAGAAGTATAGAAATATAGACACTATGTTC
>Ga0256833_1000330_pt1 | contig 37665 bp, 30 predicted proteins | sample 356284metaG_FD_190535 | JGI IMG/M metagenome (GOLD analysis project Ga0256833, IMG submission 190535) | Hydrothermal vent microbial communities from Mid Atlantic Ridge, Atlantic Ocean - 356-284 | ecosystem: Environmental > Aquatic > Marine > Hydrothermal vents | place: Atlantic Ocean: Mid... | reverse complement strand
TTGATGACCGTGCTCTCCGTGGGAAACAAGCTCGACAACCGTTTCGATGCAGGCCTGCTGCTTACCGGACATCCGGAGTGTTATGAGCGGGGAGCGTTGCTGCGCAATCACGCTCTGGTGCCCGGAAGCAAAACGGTGGAGTATCTCTACGACGTGGTCGATATCGGTTGCCAGTTCCGCCTGGACGAATACTCTAGCCTCTATGCAGAGCTGCTCTTCGCCAAAAGGGAAGCCGAGATGAAACGCCGAAAAGAGATCGCCGAGATCTATTTCCGGGAGCTGGAGGGGACGGAGCATCTGCGTCTGCCGCTGTGGCATGAAGATCACAGCTATTATTATTATATCGTGGAGGTGGATCGCAACCGGGATGCTTTCGCCCGCCGTTTGGCGGAGCGAGGGATCGAAACGGCTCTGCATTACGTGCCGCTGCACAGCACCCGCTATTACAAAACCAAGTATGAGATCAAACTCTTCGACTTCCCCTGGGCTATGGGGGCTTATCAGCGGGTCCTCTCCCTCCCCAACCGCCCCGATCTGAGCGACGAGGAGATTCTGCGAGTCTGCGAGGCGGTCCGCGAAATCGACGCGGAGCATATTTAGCCAAAAGCGTGGAATCTTGAGGGCCACAAAGAGAGAAAGCGAAGGCGTTGTCGTCCCCTTTTTTGAAAAAATGTTCTATGAGCCGGAGGCGCTACATAGGGCATGTTCCTCTACACTGCTGCCGTTCTCCTGGCTCTATGGGACGGGGATGTGGCTGCGACGCAAGGCGGCGAAGCGGCGGCGCTTTCCCATCCCGATTATCAGCGTCGGCAACCTGGTCCTGGGCGGCAGCGGCAAGACCCCCTTTGTCATTACCCTGGCTTCCCGCTATGAGGGGGCCTGGATCGTCTCCCGGGGCTACGGACGACGCAGCCGAGGCTTGGTGGAGGTGAGCCGTCCGGGCAAGATACTCTGCGACGTGGAGGCTAGCGGCGACGAGGCGATGGAGATGGCCTATGCACTTCCCCGATGCGGCGTAATCGTCTCGGAAGATCGCCTTGCAGGGATCAGGCGGGCTATGGATCTGGGAGCGCAGGTGCTTCTCCTCGACGACGGCTTCAACCGGGTGGAGATCGAAAAGTTTGAGATCCTCCTGGAGCCGGAGCGCCTTCCTAATCGTCGGGTCCTGCCTGCCGGACCTTTCCGAGAGTTTCCTTCGGCGAGCCGGGAAGCGGATCTATGGCTCAAAGAGGGGAGGGAGTACCGCCGGGAGGTTTCGATCAAAGCGCCGACGGAGCGGATGCTTTTGGCGACCTCCATCGCCCGGCCGGAGCGCCTCGAACCCTGGCTGCCTCGGGAGGTGGTCGGGCGCTTTCTCCTGAGAGATCACGGCTGGTTTGATGAGGAGCGGCTCCGGAAAGCCATGAGGCATCATGGGGCCACGAGCCTGCTGGTGACGGACAAGGATGCGGTAAAAATCGGAGGTTTTCAGCTTCCCCTCTCCCGGCTGAAGTTACAATTAGCTATCGATTCCGGAGTCCTTGACACCGTGGATCGCTATGTGAAGGAGTATCATGCAAGATAAGATCGAGATCGTCCAGACACTGCTCGAAGCGCTTCCCTATATCAAAAAATTTCGCAACGAAACCATCGTCATCAAATACGGCGGATCGGCTCAGGAGAGCGACGAGCTCAAGGCGAAGTTTGCTCAGGATATCGTTCTGCTCCACACCGTGGGTATGAAGCCAGTCATCGTCCACGGAGGCGGTAAAAACATTACCCGTCTTCTGGAAGATTTGGGCGTCGATACCCGCTTCGTCGACGGGCAGAGAGTAACGACCCGGGAGGTGATGCGTATCGCCGAGATGGTCCTCAGCGGCGAAATCAACAAGGAGATCGTCGCCCTGCTCAACTCCCAGGGAGCCCGTGCGGTAGGAATCTCGGGCAAAGATGCCAATTTCCTGGAAGCGATCCCCAAGGACAGCGAGAACTTCGGCTACACCGGCGTAATCGAGTCGGTCAATACCGAAATCGTCGACAATATTCTCGACGACGGCTTCGTCCCGGTCATCGCTCCTATCGCCGCCAGTCAGACTCTGGGACATCCGGGGTTCAATATCAACGCCGATTTGGCCGCCAGCCGCATCGCCGTAGCTTTGGGAGCCCGGAAAATTCTCTTTCTGACCGATACGCCGGGGGTTCTGGATGCCGAGGGTAAGCTGCTCAGTCTGCTGAGTATCGAGCAGACCCGCCGCCTCAAGGAGGAGGAGGTGATCCGGGGAGGGATGATCCCCAAGGTCGACGCCTGCATCGAAGCCCTCCGGGGCGGGGTCAAAAAGGCACATATTATCGACGGGCGGGTCGAACACTCTCTGCTCCTGGAGATCCTCACCAGTACCGGTGTGGGGACCTGCATCGAGCTCTAAGGGCCGATTTTCGCTATAATCCGCCTAAAAAACAGGTGAATCCTCATGCAATTTATCGAAACGAGAGGAAACGACGGGAAACTTCCCGCCGCCGTTCCTTTCTCCAGCGCTATCCTCAACCCGCGGGCGAGCTTCGGCGGACTTTATGTCCCGGAGGAGTTGCCCGACATGAGTATCGGCTTTCTCTCCGAATTTCTCCAGAGCGACTACAAGACCCTGGCCTTTGCCCTGCTGAAGGCTTTTGAGATAGATGTCGACGACGAGCTGCTTCATGAGGCTTTGGAGCGTTACGACCGTTTCGACGATCCCAACAATCCCGTTCCCGTGGTCGGCCTGGAGGAGGATCTTTATGTCAGCGAGCTCTGGCACGGCCCGACGCGGGCCTTCAAAGATATGGCCCTGCAGCCTTTCGGGGTGATTCTCAGCGCTCTGGCCAAAGCCCGCAAAGAGCAGTACCTTATCATGGCGGCGACCAGCGGCGATACGGGTCCGGCGACCTTGGAGACCTTCAAAAACCGGGACAATATCAAGGTCTGTTGCCTCTATCCCGCCGGAGGGACCAGTGACGTCCAGCGGCTCCAGATGGTGACCGAGGATGCCCCCAATCTCAAAGTGATCGGCGTCGAGGGCAACTTCGACGATACCCAGCATGCCCTGAAGTCCCTGTTGGCTTCCGAAGAGTTTCGTAAAGAGCTCAAAAAGCGCGCCATCCACCTCTCCGCCGCCAACTCCGTCAATTTCGGGCGGATTATTTTTCAGATCATCTACCATATTCACAGCTATTTGGAGCTGGTACGCCGGGAAGCCATTGCCCTAGGAGAGGAGATCTATCTCGTAGTTCCCAGCGGCAATTTCGGCAATGCCCTGGGGGCCTACTACGCCAAGAAAGCGGGCCTGCCGGTACGCAAGATCCTCATCGCCTCCAACGCCAACAATATCCTCACCGAACTTATCGAGACGGGAGTTTATGACCTTCGGGGTCGGGAGCTGATCCAGACCGAATCCCCGGCGATGGATATCCTGGTCAGCTCCAATGTGGAGCGGGTGCTCTACGACAAATTTGGCCCGGAGCGGACGCGGGAACTGATGGAGTCCCTGGCAGAGGAACGCGTCTACCGTCTTACGGAGGAGGAGCATGCCCGTCTGCGGGAGGACTTCGCCGCGGTTTACAGCACGGATGAGGAGGGGGAGAAGGCCTTGGCCCACTATGCGGCCAAAGGTTATCTCATGGATCCCCACACCGCCACCTGCCTCAAAGCGTACCGCGAACTGAGGGACGAGCCCCTGCCGACGGTGATCTACTCCACGGCGGAGTGGACGAAATTCAGCCCCACCGTCGCCCGGGCCTTGGGCCTGGATGCGTCCAACGATCGCGAGGCCCTTCAGGTGGTCAGTGAAAAGATGGGAGTAAAGATCCCCCCTGTGATCGCCTCCCTCTTCGACAAGCCGATTATCCACGATCGGATCGTCAAGCCGGAAGAGATCATGCAGGAGATGCTCTCGTTCCTATGAGATCTCTATCGGAAGCCGGAGCGAGCCGGCTACTCCTGACGGTGCTGCTACTCGTCGGGAGCCTCGAAGCCGCCGATCGTTTTCCGGGATCCGACTGTCGGGATCGGGAGAACTTACGGCTCCTCAAGCGCTGCGATCCCTATGCCGTCCATCTTATCAAGGTCAGCCTTCGGGATCTGGAGCCCTCTCCCAGGGCTTTCGGGCGTCTTGGGAAGCACAAGCCGGATCGCTCACCTCTGAGGTCCGGCCGTCGGCTCAGTCTCGGGCATCTTGTCGAGAAATTTATCGATTATGAGGAGCGGATCCTGCGTTACCGCCGTAAAGCGGTCTCTGAGCGTAAATCCCGGACACCCGGAAAGTACCGAAAAACTCATGAGAGGAAGATCGTTTCTCAGACGAAGAAGTTATCGAGGTCCGAGAGCAACGCGTCCCAACGCCTTCCTGTCGTACCGACCGTGACCGTAGCGGAATATTTCGGTTCCCGGGATCCCTCACGGCTGGTGATGAATCTCCAGCAACGGACCGTCTCCTATCCGGGTAAGTTCGAGGAGATTCAAGCCACGCCGCCCCCCAAAGCAAGCGCTCCCGTCGTTCATACCGTCGGACCGGGAGAGAGCTTTAGCGCATTGGCACGGATCTATGGGACGACCGTCTACGATATACGACGCTGGAACCGTCTCAAACGGAATCATCTCCTTAAAGTCGGGGAGAGGTTGACGATCCATCCCGGAGTCCGTACTCCGGCGGAGCAGATCCGGGAAGCCATGCGGCGGGAGAATTTCGGTTACTACAAAGTTCAAAGGGGTGACAGCCTCATCGCCGTCGCCCGGCGCTTCGGTGTTAAAGTAAAGGATATCCGGCTCCTGAACGAGCTGAAAAAGCATAGCCATCTTCGCATCGGGCAAAAGCTGATGCTCCCACTGGAGCAGAAGAAGATCGACGAAGTATTGAAAAAGGAACGACGCTTCAAATATGCTTCGGATAAGCGCTTCCGTCATAAACTTCGGGTCGTTGCTACCGCCTACACTTCTCACCGAGGTCAGACCGACCGCACCCCTTTTATCGCCGCATGGAACAACCGGATCCGCCCGGGGATGAAGATCATCGCCGTCAGCCCCGATCTGATCCGCCGTTACGGGATCACCAACGGCACTAAAGTCAAGATATCCGGCTTGCCCGGGATCTATACCGTTCGGGATAAAATGCATCCCAAATGGCGGCGGAAGATCGATATCTACATGGGGACCAACCGCCGCAAGGCCCTGCGCTGGGGACGTCGCAGCGTCATACTCTATTGGTAGGGTCGGCTTTTGCATTTCGACCCTATTGCGATAAAATTCTAATTCCTAATTTCCTCCTCCCCATTCTCCATCGCTTCCACTTTCTCCAGGAGGCCCAGATAGCGATCGCTGAGTATCCCGTATTCGATTTCAAGGGCTGCCAACTCCTCGCTGACGGTACTCAGACCGCGACGATTGTAGCACTCCGGATCGGCGAGACAGGCGTTGAGAGCGTCGATTTTTTCTTCGAGTTCTTCGATCTGATCGGGGAGGATCTCCAACTCCCTCTGATCCTTGTAGCTTAGCTTGACCCTCCGCCGGTGTTTTCGTTTCGGCGCATCGGGAGCCGGAGCTGTCGTTTCGCGCTCCATGGTTTCCAGATCCCGGATCTCCTTTTCGAGTTCCAGATATTCGGTGTAGCTCCGGTGGGACTCTTCGACGCTGCCGTCGCCTCGGAGGATCAGGAGTTTCTGGGCGATTTTGTCGACGAAGTAGCGGTCGTGGCTGACAAAGATCACCGAGCCTTGGTAGCTGAGGAGCTTCTCTTCGAGGATATTGATGGTCTGGATATCCAGATCGTTGGTGGGCTCGTCCAGGATCAAGCAGTCGTAGTGTTTGGTAAAGAGCAGGGCCAGGGCGACTCGGTTCTTCTCCCCGCCGCTGAGCTGACCGACCTTCTTGTCGAGATACTCCTTGGGGAAGAGGAAGCTTTTGAGGTAGCCGAAGACGTGCATGTTGTGTCCCTGCACCTGGACGCGGTCGCCGCCATCAGGACAGAAGGTTTCGATGAGGGTGGCGTCCTCCTTGAGCATCTCTCGGTGCTGGTCGAAGTAGCCGATGGAGATATCGACGCCCCGCTTGATGGTGCCGGCATCGGGTTGAAGTCGGCCCAGCAGGAGCTTGAGTAGGGTCGATTTGCCGCTGCCGTTGGGGCCGACGACGGCCAGTTTGTCCCGTTGGAGGATTCGGGTGCTGAAGTCCCGGATCAGCGTCCGCTCTCCGATAGAGTAGGAGAGGTGTTCGATCTCGAAGAGCATCTTCTTCTTGGCCAGGATCTTTTCACCCTTCCAGCCCCGCTTCTCCCGTTCAAGTTCCACTCTCATCTTGCGGATCAGGGCCGGGTTTTTTTTCGCGGCTTCTCTGAGCTCGAAAACCCGGGCTTTGCGTCCCTGGTTGCGGGTCTGGCGGGCCTGGACGCCCCGGCTGAGCCACTCCTCCTCTTTTTTGAGAAGGCGCAGGAGGTTTTCATGCTCCTTTTGCAGAGCGGCGAGTCGCCGTTCCTTCTGTTCGAGGTAGGTTTGATAACCGCCTTTGTAGTTGACGAGGCGGTGCGCCTCGACCTCCACGATGCGGGTGGCGATGCGGTCGATGAAATAGCGGTCGTGGGAGATGAAGAGGAGAGTGAAGTTCTCCTTGAGCAGGATCTCTTCGAGAAACTCCACCATATAGACATCCAGATGGTTGGTAGGCTCATCGAGCATCAAGAGATCGGGGCGGCGCAGAATCAGCCCCGCCAGAGCCACCCGGCGCTGTTCCCCTCCGCTGAGGGTGGCTACCAGGCGATCTTCGTAGGCTTTGAGCTGAAACTCCTGAAGCACCCGCTCGATCTTTGCGTCGAGATTCCAGGCGTTGTGGTGGTCGAGAAAGGCGGCGACTTTGGCATGTTCCTCCAGTAACGCCTTGTCGTCATGGCGCTGAGCAATGGCCTCGCTGAGCTGCCGGTAGCGCTCCTGGGCGGCCTTGAGATCGGTCAGCTCGTTTTCGATGGCCTGGCGGGTGGTCAGGCCGGGGTCGAAGCGGGGGGTCTGGCTCAGCATCCCCATCTCCACAGAGCGGTCGACGACCCGCTTGCCTTCGTCGGGTTCTTCCAGCCCCGCGGCGATTTTGAGTAGGGTCGATTTGCCGCAGCCGTTGGGTCCGACGATGGCGACCCGCTCCCCGGCTTCGAGGTGAAAATCCATTCCGGTAAAAATCTGTTTGACGTCGTAGTTTTTGTGGATATCGTAGAGGTCGATATAGGCCATTTCCGTCCTTCCGGCTGGATAAAGTATCGGAGAATTTTATCCAAAAGAGGAACAAACCGGAGTTGAAACCCCTTTGTTTAAGTTCTGTTGGCTATATTCAGACAAAATAACTCTGAATTAAATGCAGGAGGCTTTGTGCTTACAGTGATTATTGGGGTCTACTCCCTTTATATTCTACTCAAGATCTATCTCTCGGTGATGCAGATCGGCTACATCAATGTCGAGAAGCGTCGCACGCCGGTGCTGATGCCCCAGGGGCGCTATTTTGTCGCGGGAAACTACGCCGTGGCCAAGGAACGCCTGGCCATTCTCGAGAGTTTCGTCGAGTATCTGCTCTTTCTTTGGTGGGTTTTTGCCGGATTTGCCTGGCTCCAGGGACTCGTCGGCGTCGACGGCAGCGTGGGAGAGTCGGTCCTCTTCCTTTTGGGCTTTTTCGCCATCAACTGGTTGGCGACGCTGCCTCTGGATCTCTACGGCCGCTTCAAGATCGACCAATCCTTCGGCTTTAACAAAATGACGCCCATAATGTGGCTTGTCGATACCCTCAAATCGATCGCGCTCTTTCTGCTTCTGGGAGGAACACTCTTTGCGGCCCTGGCCTGGATCGTCGGCAATGTTCACGACTGGTGGCTCTGGGGCTTTCTCCTCCTCTTTGCCGTGGCGGTGGCGGCCAATCTGATCTACCCGACGATCATCGCGCCGATTTTCAATAAGTTCACCCCTCTGCCCGAAGGGGAGCTTCGCCGGAAGATTGAGGAGATGATGCACGAAGCGGGGCTGCGCAGCGACGGGATCTTCGTCATGGACGCCAGCCGCCGGGACAGCCGGCTCAACGCCTATTTCGGCGGCCTGGGGCGCTCCAAGCGGGTTGTGCTCTTCGATACGCTGCTGGAGAAGCTCTCCGATCAGGAGCTGCTGGCGGTCCTCGGTCACGAACTGGGCCACTACAAACACGGAGATATCTGGAAAAATCTTGCCATGATGGGAGGCTTTCTCTTTGTGGCTTTTTACCTCTTCGGTCATCTGCCCGATGCGCTCTTTGCCGAGATGGGCGTCGTGCCGACTCCGGGGGTCAAGATCGCTCTGATCCTCCTCCTGCTGCCGGTACTGAGCTTCGTCTATACGCCCCTGATGAGTATGCTCAGTCGCCACAACGAATATGAAGCCGATCGCTACGGGTCGAAAGTGGGCGGGCGTCAGCACCTGATCTCGGCCCTGCTGAAGCTGGTGAGCGAAAACAAGTCCTTCCCCAAATCCGATCCGATCTATTCGCGCTTCTACCACACTCATCCTCCGATTCTGGAGCGCCTCGAGGCCCTGGGCTTCGATCCCGGGCGGGTCGATATGGACGCGGAACTGCCCAAAGAGGGGATTTTTGAATTTTTGGATAAAAATTCAAAAAGTGAAGAGTGAAAAACTAAGAGTGAAGAGTTGAAACGGATCTTGAATTTCAACGTGCCTATCGAGATAAATTTAGGCTTTGCGTTTACACTTTTTACTCTCTTGGGGGAATGAAATGATCGTATCCGAGCTGCTAGAGGAGGCGGTGAGGCTACTCGCTGGAGCGGTGGAGCGTCCCCGGCTGGAGGCGGAGATTCTCCTGGCGGATCATTTGGGTTGCGACCGGGCGATGCTGCTGCTTCGAGACCGGGAGGAGATAGAGGATGCCGGGAGTTTTCGGCAAAAGATCAAGAGGCGTCAAAAACATGAACCCCTGGAATACATTACCGGCCGAGCGGGTTTTTACGGCGAAGAGTTCTTCGTCGCTCCGGGTGTGCTTATCCCCCGGCCCGAGACGGAGATTCTGGTGGAGGAGGCTGCCGCGATGATACGCAGCCGGGATGCCAGTCGTATCGTCGAGATCGGTGTCGGCAGCGGCGCCGTGAGCGTGACCTTGGCGCGGCTCTTTCCCGAGCTGGAGATCGTCGCGACCGATATCAGCTCCGAGGCACTCTCCGTCGCCGGGGAGAATCTGCGACGCTTCGGCCTGGAAGATCGGATCGAGTTGCGCCATGGCTCCCTCCTCGATCCGGTGCCCGAAGCGGTGGAGCTCATCGTCAGCAATCCTCCCTATGTGCCTGAGGGGACGCCTCTGGAGCCCAATGTCGCCGACTACGAGCCCCATCGGGCGCTCTTTGCCCCCGGCGACGGTACGGAGCTGCTGCGGCGGATTGTTTTGCTGGGCAGGGAACGCCAAGTCCCTGTCGTCTGCGAGATGGGTTACGACCAACGCAAACCGATGGAGACCTTCTTTCACTCCGAAGGAATCGAGGGCTACCGTTTCTACCGGGATCTTGCCGGGTTGGATCGGGGATTTGTCGTCTCTTTTGAAGTGGAAGTGAAGGGAGAGGAGTAAAAAGATGAGGTGGGCGTTGTTCGATGACGCCTTGTTCCAAAGGCTTGATGCTTTTGGCTTTTTAGCTTCAATAAAAGGATTCTTATGAAAAAACCCTTTCGCATCGCCACGATGGCTTATCTGATCTGGCTCGGGGCCGTGCTGGGCGCGGTGCTCTACGCCGGGGCCGTGGTGGCGCCGGTGATCTTCCACAGTGCCGATTGGCTGGGGAGCGAAGTGCTGACGCGTTATCAGGAGGGGCTCATTATGACCCGAAACTTCGTGCTCTTGAGTTATGCAATTACCGTAACCTTGGTCGCGGTCTTTCTTTACGAAGGCTACAAATATAAAATGGGCGAGAGAGACAAACTCACGAGTGTCGCGGCACTCCTGGTGATCATGACCGGAGCGATGTTCAACTGGTATTATCTGCCCGATATCGTGACGATGCAGATGGCCGGAGAGGCGATGACCCGTTCGGCGGCTTTCGCGGCGACTCACAAAGGAAGCGAACTCGATTTCAAGATCTTCGCTGTCGCGATTTTGCTCCTGATGATTCAAAATATGCGCAAAGCGTGTAAATAGTTGATAGAAGATTGAAGATGGAGGATGGAGGATGGAAGATGAAAGAGAGCAATCATTATTCGGATGAGTCGCTCTCTCACCCTTTTGATCCGATCCTCTTCCTCGATACTAGGATCCTGATCCTGGGGAGTTTTCCCAGCGTGGACTCTTTCGACAAGGCCTTCTACTATGCCCATCCCCGCAATCAATTTTGGCCGATTCTTTCGGCAGTGAGCGGCTATCCCGTCAATAACCGGGATCAGAAGATCTGGCTGCTCAAAGCGATGGGATGGGGGCTTTGGGATATGGTCGCCTCCTGTAGCCGCCGCAACTCTCTCGACAGTTCCCTGCGGGGGATCGAGGTCAACGACCTCCCCGGTCTTCTAGAGCGACATCCGTCGATCGAAAAACTTCTCTTCACGGGACGGAAGGCTCAGGATCTTTTTTTGCGGCACTTTGGCGATCTGGAGATCGAACAGGAGTATCTCCCCTCTCCCTCGCCCGCCTACGCCTCCATGAGTTTCGAGGAGAAGGTCGAGGCTTACCGGAGCGCGCTTTGCAAATAAGCCCAAAGCTGGTATCGTATCGTTTCATGAAATACTTAGCAAAACGATTCACGATTCACGATTCACGATTCATTTCACGACACTCTCCCAAGGAGATGTCGTGATTTGGGCCATCGGCGACATTCAGGGATGCTATGACTCCTTTGTGCACCTTTTGGAAAAGATCGATTTCGACCCGGGTCGGGATACCCTTTGGCTGGCGGGAGACCTGGTCAACCGAGGTCCCAAGTCCAAAGAGGTCCTGGAGTGGGTCTATGGACATCGCGAGAGCCTCCGCATCGTCCTGGGCAATCACGACATCGCCCTGCTGGCAGCGGCCTGGGGGATCAAGAAATCCAACCCGACCCTCGATCCGATTCTGGAGGATCCCCACAGGGAAAATTGGCTGCAGTGGTTGCGGGAGCAGCCCTTCCTCCAGGTAGATCATGCTCTGGGCTATGTCATGGCCCATGCGGGGATCCCCCCGGAGTTTGGCCTGGGGAGTTCGCTGCACTACAACCGTATCTTAACGACAAAACTTCAGGGAGAGAGGGCTGCGGAGTGGCTGGCGGCTATGATGGGGAAAAACGAAGATCACTTCGATCCCCTGGGGAGTGATCTCCAGCACGAGCGCTATATGCTCTCGGGCTTTATCCGTATGCGCTACTGCACCCCCGACGGTCGTCTCGATTTCGACCAGAAGGGGGCCCCTACGCCGAAGGTTCGAGCCAAGGGGCTGATCCCCTGGTTTGAGTGTCCCGTGCGCAAACGCCTGGAGGAGAAGATTCTCTTTGGACACTGGTCGACCCTGGGCTATTTCGAAAACGACGAGGTCTGCTGCCTGGACAGCGGATGCCTCTGGAAAGGGCGTCTGACGGCAAAACGTCTGGATACCCAGGAACGGAAGATCGTTCAGGTGGAGTGTCCGGAGGGGATCGATCCGAAAGGAAATGGATGATAGAAGCGAGGGGAAAGATGAAGGGCGACGAGCTGAAGCGGATTTTGGAGTATTTTAAAACCCTGACGCAGCTTCCCCACTGCAGCCGGGAAGCTGACGGGTTGCGGGAGTATCTCCAAGTCTTTGCCCGGGAGCGGGGATACGAGGTTCTCGTCGATGCCGCGGGTAATCTGCTGATGAGCAAAGGCTTGCCCAGACTCTGCCTTCAGGCCCACTACGACATGGTCTGCGTAGGGCGCGCTCCCGAGATTGAACTCCTTGAAGAGGAGGGGTGGCTTCGGGCCAGGGAGTCGAGCTTGGGGGCCGACAACGGCATGGCCGTGGCAATGATGATGGCGTTGATTGAGGAGGGGGAAGATCTGGAGTTTCTCCTCACCGCCGACGAAGAGGTGGGGCTGCTGGGGGCTAAGGCTTTGGAGTTTGAGCTACGCAGTACCCGACTGCTCAATCTCGACACCGAAGAGGCGGGGGAGGTCTATATCGGCTGTGCCGGCGGCGTCGATCTGGTGGCAAAAAAATCCTGCTCCATGATCCGGGACGATCGTCCTCTCTGGCGCCTGGAGCTCTCGGGCCTGCCCGGAGGCCATTCGGGAGTCGATATCGACAAAGGAGTCCCCAACGCCATCAAGGAGCTGGCCGCCTATCTAGCGGAGAGAGAGGAAGAGCCGGCGCTGGTCTCCTTGCGGGGCGGCGAACGGCGCAACTCCATCCCCGCCTCCGCTGTAGCTCTGGTGCGGGCCGAGGGGCACTGGAGCGAAGATGAAAATCTGAAAATTGAAGCCCTCGGGGAGGATGGATCGGAGGTATTGGCGGACTCGGTCGAGCTCTTACGGCTCCTCTCCACAGCGCCCCACGGCGTGGTCTCAGAGAACTGTGAGCTGAGGATTCCCGAGGAGAGTCTCAATCTGGCGATCGTCAATGCCGAGGGGGGAGCGTGCCGGATCGATTACAGTCTACGGGCTATGAGCGACGAGGGGCTCGAATCCCTGGCCCTTCGTACACAGGGCCTTCTGGAACGCTACGGCTATGCCGTCAGCAGGTACGAAGCCTATCCCGCTTGGAAGCCTGAAATCAACGACTTTACCCGGGGTATTTCGAAGATTTTGGAGGGGGAGTTCGGTCGCAGTGAGCTCAAGGCGATCCATGCCGGACTGGAGTGCGGGATCCTGAGCCAAAAATATCCGGAGATTCAGATGGCCTCCATCGGCCCTACGATCCTCTATCCCCACTCCGTCAGGGAGCGGGTAGACCTGGATTCGGTGGAGCGAACTTTCCGGGCGCTTCGAGAGATCGTCAAACGCTACGGTTGAGCTAGGATGGCTTTGAAACTTGTGTGAGAAGAGAAGAATCGGCCGGCGTGAAAACCCGTGGCCGGAGAGGGATCAATAGAGGCCGTATTTGCCGTCGGCGCGCTTATACATGACCCGGAGGCGCCCTTCGTTGTCGTTGAAGACGATAAATTGCCGCTTGGGATCGGAAGCGAGAAGTTCGCGGGCCTCTTCGAAGTCGAGAGGTTTGTGAAGCTCCAGGTCCATGGGGACGATGTCGTCCTCAATGTCGTTGACGAAGTCCAGCTGCTCTTCGGCCTCTTCGATTTCGCTCTCGAGCTCCCGTAGGCTGGTGACGTTGTGATCTTTGATCTTGTCGGCGTAGCGGCGCAGGCTCTTTTTCATCCGCTCAATCGCCAGGTCGATGGCGGCGTAGACATCCTTGTCCCGCTGGGTGATGACCACGGTGTTTTTGTCCTTGAGGTTGACGACGAACTCGACGCTGTACCCTTTCTTGCCGTTTTTAGTGTCTCCTGAGACGATGCAATGTACGGAGATAATCTCCAGGTTGTACTTCTCCAGGCTCTCGATGGCGCTCTCGATATAGTTTTTGATGGGCTTGGTCAGTTCGAAATGACGACCTGCAATATGTTTGTTCATCGCGGTTCCTTTGTTCCAGAATCTTCATCAAGGATGAGTCCCGAAATTACCCGGGCCGATCTTAATGATAGATAAATTATAACGAAAGGCCCCTCAAAGGGAGTTTGAAAGTTCTTGAAAGCTTGAATGTTATGAGTTTGGTTGGCCGTCGATGTAGGCGTAGCCGGTCTCTTTGGTGATGATGATGCTAAAGGGGTCGAAGGTATTGTCGCTGGAGGAGAAGGTGAAGTTGCAGTCGCTGGTCATATAGCCGGAATTGTCGGGCTGTGTAGAGGTACTAAATCCGGAGCCGTAAGGGCGACCTAAGTGGTCGAAGGCAACATAACGTACTCCAGCGCATCCTCCGGTGACTGTAATTCCATATTTTTTTCCGATCATTACATTGGGGCTTAGATTATTTATGGTTAGGGAACCGGAAGTGCATGAAGAGCCGTCGTGTGCCCACATTAGTTTGCCGTTGGAGGGATCGATCGCCGCTTCACTGCTATCCACTCTTGCGTTGACGGCACTCTCCATACTGTCATCAGAGCCTACGGCATAGAATGTTTTACCGTTACAAGTTCCGAAGTAGATTCGCCAGAAACGCTGTTGCCACTTAGGGTTGTTGAATTTGTGCTTGTTATCCAGGAGAGCCAAATGTTGGGTATAGCGGATCGCCGAGAGGATATTGTCGGCCGCTTCTTGACGTAGATCCCGCTCTAGGCGGGGGATAGAAAGAGCGGCAAGGATACCGAGAATGACGACGACCATGACTAGCTCGATCATTGTAAAGGCTTTTTGATGTTTCATATCGGCTCCTTTCATATCTTTTGTACCGTACGTAGGTGCACGGTGAAGGTCTGGGAGGTATTATCGGGATCCTTATAACTGACATAAGAGTCGATAATGAGAGTCAAAGGTGTTTCTGGGGTAGTGACGTTTGTGCTGAGTTTGCGGGTATTTGGGCAGGTGCCGATTTCGGATGCGGGGCCTATATATGAGATATAAGTTCGTATTTTATAACCTCCCTGATTGATGTTGCCGATTGTTTTTTGAATATCTTTGATGCAGTTGGAGGCACGGTTGTGGCCTGTCACCGCCAAGATAGCAAATTCAGTGTAACTTTTGGCGTAGAGTAAGGCTTGTGCTCTTTGATATTGCAGAGTAGTGGCTTTGACGCCTTTATTGCTGTAGCTGAGGACAAAGACGGAGATACTTGCCATGATAAGTAGTACGAATATGGCTGTAAGCATCGAAAATGCATTTCTCATATTTTCTCTTTCAATACTGGATAATCTTTTCTTTGCATGAATGTACGGTATCGTTTTGCAAAGAGGTGTTCTGATCGGTATAGGCATATTGGCATATTTTGATCCTCATCGTTCCTTCGCTACCTTGGAAACTAAACGTCGTAACATTAGGAAGTAGGAGGCTTCTAGACGCTGTAGATAGGTCGGCTCCGACCGAAGGGTCGAAATGATAATAGAGCCAGAGGTTTTTATCGTTAGGATCGTATACAATGGCATAAGAGCTCCAGGCGAGTTTATAACGTTCGGCAATCGTGTCGCCAGGAGAGAGACCACTGACGGAAAAGTTTTCTCCGTTGCCACCCGTAACGCTTATCGATCCGTTGCTATTGGTGGGCCCGTATCCAGGGGGGAAATAGAGTCGTGGAGTGAGGGAGAAGCCGCCCAAATTGTTCTTGATCGCATTAAAGAGTGCATAGTTTGAGCCGGGGCTGACAAGTTGGTTGATGGTGCTCTGATTCAGATCGATGAAACCGCTCCATCCAGGTTTCCTATTGGTGGAGCTACTGATTGCTTCAAAGCTATCGCCGTCTTCTCCCACCCATTGAAGGACATTACGCTGAGCAATACCGGTGATCTCCGTAATCGGAGTGAATGTAGCGCTTGTCGTCGTTCGGGCCCCGATGGTGCCTGGAATAGCGTAGCGTAGACGATTGGCGATCTGATTGAGGGCTATTTCCGTTTTGATATTGGCTCGATATTGTGCTCGCTGGAGAATGTAGCTCTTGTAGGTTTGCGCAATGATCGATGCGCCGATAGAGGCCACCACCCCCAGTACAATAATGACGAAGATGATTTCGATAAGTGTCATGGCGGGTTTGAGAGAGTGCATCTTCTTCATCAAAAACTCTTTTTGGCATATTCGATGCCGCCGATATTGCAGCTAAAAGCGTGCATCGTAATGGTTTTTTGTAGCTCTTGGGTACCGGAAGTGCTCGTGACAGTGACTTGGATATTTTTGATATTGCTTGTGGCTTGACCACTCCCGGGTGCAAAATGGATCACTTGCTGAGTATAATCGGCATTATCGCTGCCGTAGCTGACGGTCGTCGCTATCGATACGGTACTCTTTTCGATGTAGCGTCCTCCCGCGTTTTGAATCTGTTGAAGTGTCGTATTGGTAAAGTCATCGATATCGTCAGGTTGGCTATCCCCGGGATCCATTCCTAAAGTAGAGGAGGCATAGAGTGCCGATCCGCAGCTGGTAAATTTTCGGGAATTTGATAGGGAGGGAACACCGATTCTCCTACTGGAATCTGTCGGCATGGGTTCGAGTTCGCTATCTCCATGAGTGACGCGAAGAACCGGCGGGATACACGAAACGTTGGTATCATTTTCATCCCAAGGGTAGGAGAAGATCATGACGATACGGGATACCGCCTGGTTGATCCCCTCTTGTTGCAAGACGGCAGTGGTGCCTTGCTTTGCCGTTCGTATCAATGAAGGAGCGGACATCAGAGCGATACCCATGACGACGATGGCGAAGATCAGCTCGATCATGGCAATTGCACTTCGGCCTTTGAGCATCCTCATTTACCACTCCAGTCTTCGGATTTTTTTCTTGTTGATTTGTCCGCCTACGACATTACCGACTCCGGGCAGATTGCCTGTGGTGCTCCAGTTTCCTGTACCCAGGAAGCGGACACGATAATAGGGAGAGGGGGTGGTGTTGCTGTCTGGATTATAGACTAGCCAAGGAGTTGCCGTACTCAAATCGATATCGACGATATTGGGAGCCGTTCCCGAGACGGTGACCTGATTGGCGACTCCTTGGGTGAAGACCGGAGCGCTGGGGGAGGCCGGAGCGACACTACCGTTTTGGGCACTTAGCGTGATATTGCCGTCTTGGGAGCTGTTGTGCTTTTGGACGATCCACCACTGGGCTTCATTTGTCGCGGTATCCGAGAGCAGACCCGTGGCGATAGAGCTCAGCCCCCTGTTTTGACACTCCGTAAGGTTGAGATCGCAGTAGGCGACGATCGAGATAGGTGTTTTGATACTGTTTTGCGTCGTTTCGTAAACATAATGATCGGGTTTTGCCTGGACAAAAATGAAGGAGATGTTTTGATCGATGGACTTGCGGCCGGTGATTTGGTGAGTGGAGCTTCCATCGACATAGAGAGGTGACGGAGAGGTGGCAAGGCTTGCATTGATCTCATCCATTTGGATATATACGGGATTGCGTGTAGCATTGATCTCCCGATCATAATTGAATCCCAGATCCATAGAGATCGATCCATCCATATTCGGTGCGAAGTCGGCCGCCCTCTGGGTAAGGGGATCGTTGGGATTGATCAGAGCGTTTTGACGAATATAGCCGCTGACATTGTTGTCAAAGAGATCATAGCGAATCCTCTCCGAGGGTTGAGGAGAGAGGAAGGTCATTTTGAGTGTCAAGTTGACATCTTCGGCGTAACAGTTGTCTACAAAGTTGCTCAATGGATTTGCATTGAAGCCTACGGCTGAGAAAGTGCCATATATATTGTAAGACATATTATCGTCGCTGGTGGGGTCAAGCGTATGTCGATAGACAAAAGTCGGCGTAGTCGTATCGTCACCTGGGCGTGCACCAAAAGTAAGGGTACTGAGATCGAAGCGATAGGGGTAGAAGGTCGTGTTGAAGTCTGTCAGAGTCGTATGGGTATCGGGATTGGTGTGATTGGTTTCGATAAAGCAGCCGTTGAGGGTGTTGAAGATATTAGATCGTTGGACGGCATTGCTATTGGCAAGACAGTCAAGACCTCTTCTGAAATAGGTATTTTGATGATGCTGCATGAAAGAGCTGTTGCTGTCGACGATGGTCCAGAGTTCGTCTCGGATATGCAGGGCATAACGTCCGACATTTGTCGCTTGAATCTGACGGCTGGCTTTTCCGTTGCGCATGTAAACCGTATAGCTGAGATTGGCATCGTCGTTACAGCCGCTGACGGTGTGAGTACCGGGAGACCAGATCAAGGAAGTGTTGACATCCCAGACATAGTAGCCGGGAGTCGGTCCATTGTCACGGTGATCCGTCGCATTGATGTCGATCCGGTAGCTGTAGCCTGAGACGAGATTCAAATCGGTGGGGGCAGGGGTATTGCCGGCGATGAAGCTACTCTGATTGGTATCAGACTGATTGAGGTCGTAAATACGCATCTCGTAGCTCTCCGGGCGGATGGCGAAGTTGTCCCTAGAACAGAGCGTCTCCCTGTTCGTTCCATAGAGGCACTCCATACAGTTTGCGATTTGTGTCGCATCGATACCGTTGTCGTCTCCGCATGACGTGCACTGCTCTTGGGCGTATGAAGGCAGTTTATATCTGCCGTTATTGAGTTTTTCCAAGGTAACGATCGATCCGTTTCCGTCGACGGCGTAGCTGATACGGAAAGCGGCATTTTGAACAGCCCGATTGAAAAACCTTGAACTGTTCATATCGGTTCGGCTGATATCATGGGCATACTCGCCGCTATCGATGACGGTCCAGACCCTGCCTGCACTGGCGGTTGTCGCGTTAGGATCGAGGCAGTTGGCGTTGGCATAGTGGAACCCTGATGCATCGAGGACTTCGACCCCCGCCACATAGGCGGTATGATTCGGGGCAGTTTGGGATAGGTTTTCTTCGCTTCCGGTCTTCATGGATTCGAGGAGGAAGTTACCCATCCTACCGACGACCTGGGTGGGAAGGTTGTAGTAATAATAGGGGTCGTGATTATCCGTGCGCCTCATCCCTTTGTGAACGATGTTGAAGGCTCCGTAGATGGGCTTATAGGTGGGTTCTGGCTGACAGGGATTCATCTCGCCAATGGGAGTCGTTTGATGACCGAGATAGAAGGTGTGACCATTATTTTCGAGAACTAGATCATAGTCAATGTTAACATTGAGGGGCAGTGAGAAAGGCTGAGGATGTGAGGTGTTGATATCCATAGAGTAATAGATATAAAAGTAGTCTAGCCCCCCAAGATCTCCGATGGGGATATTTCGGTCATAGGCGGCGGAGACTTCTCGATCCTCGTCGGGAACATGCTCGTAGGAACCCTCCATCTTCTTGCGGTAGGTTGATTCAGGGCGGTAGCTCGCATAGCTTGTGTTGATATCGTCGACGTTAAAGTTGAGATGATAGAGAGTGACGTCGGAATTTTCACGATTTTGGATAAAGAATTTCACGTTTAGGGGACTGGATTCATCAAAACGGCCCTCAATATTGAAATCGGTAAGATCGGGGACGGTAATGTAAGTGCCGTGTTGGCCGTAGGTATAGTCATAGCATACATCCGGCGTATATAGATCGGTATTGAAGGTAATAAGCGAGGGGAAATAGGTATCCCGATCGTGGCCGGAGGTTTTGGTGGTGAATTTGAAAGTGATGTTACTTTGTTGCGGTTTGAGGAGATTTTCTCCGCTTGTACCGATATCAAAGGTTTGGATATCGATTCCTTGATTGTTGCTGGGGTCGGGTACTCTAACCATGCTTGTGGGATAGATGGAGGAGTTGAAAGTTTGTCTCTGGGTATAGTTTAGATCAACATACTGGTTGCTATCGATATCGAGGGCCTTGAGGTAATCCCCATAGATGTAGCGGTCGCCTTCTGCAGTAAAGACGGAGACTTTCGAGTTGATCGGTGCACTTTTGGGGGTATAAAATCCCGAGATGGGGATTTCCACACTGGCATCTGCAGGATCACCGGTATTCCCTGCTACCTTTTTCCACCCGTCAAAGACGGAAAACGAACGCATCTTCATCTCATCGTTTCGATAGATAAGCACAAGGGTCCACGCTCCGTATTGTCCTAGATTTGGAATATTGTGATCCTCTACGGGAATATTAGCTACGGTATAAGTGCCGCTGAGCCAATCATGATCCTGAAGGATTTGAGTCACGTCGGCAAAGGCCGAATAGCTTGTATAGCCGTCTTTACCCGCATTTGGCATATAGTCGAGGACTTGAGGCACCACTTCTTCGTAAGGATCGGAACCGTTCTTCAGAAGAATGGTTTGGTTAAAGATTTGTGATTGATTTTCGTTTTTGACGATGGACTGCCAGTAGAGCCCCGCCCAAAGAAGCTGACTTCCCGGTCGGATCTGATTGGATCCCATCCCTGTCGACGCTTCTGCGGAAGTAGATGGATGTACGCCGTCCACCTTATAGGGGCAGAGTGTGAAATTGGCATTGGTTTCATCGGGTGTGTTGCTACGATAGGGACCGTTGGTATAGTTGTCGCAATTTGTAGTATTTTCGGGGACGACGAGAATCGTATTGCCGATGGTGATCATGTTTCCGGGAGCGATAATCTGTTTGCGCAGGATAAAGTCACGATAGGCACCCTTGGGCTCGGCTCGACATGCCTTGATCTCACCCCGATAGAGCCTACCGTCCTTGACATAGGTTCCCATGAGGGTCGTTTTGGTGAAAAGATCCATACTCATGAGGCTCTGGGTGTAGATAGAGTGGTTACCGTCCTGGGAGAAATCCGGCATGGGTTCATAGTGAATTCCCCGTCCCATTCCCATACCGCTCATTCCCATGAACCCCATATCCATCACATCGTTGTCGGCGCAGTTTCCTGAGTGATCGTCGGCGCCGCAATCATCGATCATATGCCCACCGAAAAGCTTGTCGGTCACGAGGTCTACCGTAGGCGAATAGAGAGAAGAACCTCCCTGATTTCTCAAGTTGATCGTCGTTTTACAACCGATGCCGCCACTGAAAAATGTTCCCATGGAAAAGCAAAAAACTCCGCTATGTTCGATGGAGTCGTAGCAGAGATCTTTAGAAGATTCGGGAGGCTCTACTTGACATCTTTCGACGGGGACGTTGTAGTGAGGCATGCCGTTGGACATATAGTCGATGGTCATATTGCCGTCAAAGGGACTGGAGTGCAAGGCAGATACGACTACTCCCAGAGAGAGCTTATGCGTACCATACTGAGAAAAATCAAAGGGAGAGGAGGTGCCGTAATTCGCGACCTGAGAGTTGGCACTGACGTTACAGTTTTGATTGGAGTCGTTTTGATCGAGGCGGCATAAGCCGTTGAGCTGCCCGAGATATTGGCTGTAATCCACATGAATCCCAGTGACAAAGATTACTTGATTAGAGAGGTTTCGTAGTTTGGCAAATTGCTCGCATCCCGGTCCTCCTTGGAAAATCCCATCGGCATTGAAACACTGACTGATCAAACCTCCCGATTGACCATAGCCGAGTGATTCAATACAGACGGGGGAAGTGGCAGTTTGGTTGCCCTCGGAGGTCGGTTTGACATAGATGTCGTCGAACCAAGCCGTTCCGGTTTTATAGTAAAGCAATACGTAGGGTTTGATCTTGATAACATTTTTATCAAACGTTTTTGTTATCTCTCTGTGCTCCCAATCGTGAGTACCGGTGGGGAAGTGAAAATCGGCATGGTACCAGGTGTAATTGCCGTCATCAAAAGTGACTTTAAAATCGAGTGCATTAAGTGCTCCGCTTTCGATGTTTTGGGCTTTGTTCCATCCGCCGAAGGTGATTGTCTTGGTGGGAGGATTGATCTCGATTTCCGGATAGCTCCATCCACTATTGTTACCGTTGTTGACGACTTTGAGGGAATGGGTTCCTGAATGCCCTGTATCGGAAACCCAGGCATTGTCACTTGATCCATAAGAGCTCCACGGATTAGCGTTTTCCAAACAAGCGTTTGAGATTTTATTATCCGGAGTCTCCACCATACACGGTCCGCCAACGGGTGGGGTGGTATGGGCTACAGTGCTTAGAATTAAAAGCGAAAAGAAGACTTGAACATGTCTCTTTTTAAGTAGTATGTGGGAAAACTCGATTGCTTTTTCAAACAAACAGATCAAAGAAAAGAGCCAAAGTTTGACTAACCTTTTTATATTTTTCATCATCACACCTTAGCTTCTGGCTTTCGCCGGAAAGATTTGCAACTGTTTGAGATATGCAAACGTTATTGTTCGCAGGAGGCAGCCCGGCCGGCTCTATAGAGCCCCGTGGCTTTCCGCCCCCGTCTTGCGACAGGTTTGGCTTTTTCTCTGCACAGTTTACTTAGATTACTATACCATATTCCCGGTAAAGAGCATCTAAAGATGGCTAAAAAATTTAATAACAGAAATGAGTAAAAGATCAACAAGTAGGTGAAGAAACCTAATTAGGATCGGAAAGAGGCGGTCTGTAGGCCGAAAGATTTTCAGGGGTGTGCTCTTGAACGAAAGCGCCCTTGTCAGGCGTTTTTTGGTATGATATTATGACTTTAAGTAGTCGAGGAGCTGAATGTGAACGGAATCTTGAAATATATGATGGTCGGGGCGATAGCGTTGGCATTGACCGGCTGCTTCGGTCCATCGGAGGAGAAGCAGGAGTACAACAAATCGGCTCAGGGGTGGTACGATGCCATCCAGAGATCGATTGCCGGTAACGATCTGGAAAAAGCCGACAAAGAGTATCTTTCTCTGCGAAGCGAGCATATGGACTCGTCGCTGCTTCCTACGACGATGCTGGCCCTGGCCCAGGCCCATATGGCCGAGGAGGAGTACCTGCTGGCCGGGTATTATCTCGACGAATTTCTCAAAAGATACGGAGGAGGCCCGTGGGGGGAGTATGCGCTCTTTCTCAAGCTCAAGGCCTCCTTCCTGGGGATTCACGACATCAACAAGGACCAAAAGCTCGTAAGCAATACACTGGCCCGCTGCCGGAGCTTCGTCGCCTCCCGAGGAGGAAGCCGCTATGCGCCGCTGGTGCGGACCATGATCGTCCGCCTCGAGATGGCCCAGTATCTCCTCAATGCCGACATCGCCCGGCTCTACGATCGCCTGGGCAAAAAAGAGGGAGCCGAGATCTATCGCAAAAAGAACGCCCAGTACCTCTACAAGCCCGAGCAGATCCAGGATCCATCCGGGGGGTTCATCTCCTCTCTCAACCCCTTCAATTGATACACCCCGTTCGGGGGCTTGACAATTTCCCGCGCTTTTAGTATATTCTTAAAGTAAATTTAAGACTCATAAAGTTTTATAGATAACGACTAAAGGATTATATATGCAGCTCACTGATTACGACAAGTTTCCGGCGGTTCTTCCCATCGTAGGGGAGGATGAGACCTTTTTCTATCCCTTTATGATCAGCCCGATCTTTCTCAGCTCCCAGCCCGATATCGATGCGGCGACGGCGGCGATGGAGAACAACTCCCTGCTCTTCGTCGCGACGACCCGACCGGGACATGAGGGAGAGCGGAGCCACGAAGCCCTCTACCCGGTGGGCGTCGTAGGCAGTATCATGCGCAAGGTGCACATGCCCGACGGCCGGGTCAAGATCCTCTTCCAGGGCCTGGCCCGGGGGCGGATCCTAGAGCCGGTGGAGGGGGAGCCGCTGCAGGCGAAGATCGGTATCGTCGAAAACGACAGCTACAATCAGCTCAAAGTCGACGCTCTGCTTGCGATGCTCCGGGAGAAGATCCGGCAGCTCAGTCAGCTCAACAGCTCCATCCCCGCCGATCTGGTCAAGACCATTGAGGAGAACGACGAACCCCACCGGATCGCCGACCTGGTCTCCTCGATGCTTCCTCTCAAGAAAGAGAAGGCCTACGAGCTCTACACGATGGAGGATATCGAGCAGCGGCTGCTGGGGATCATCGACATCATCGCCGGACAGATCGAGGCCCTGAAGGTCCAGAGAGAGATCAGCTCCAAGGTCCACAGTAAGATCGAACAGACCAACAAGGAGTACTTCCTCAAGGAGCAGCTCAAGGAGATCCAGAAAGAGCTGGGGGTTGATACCCAGCGGGAGGAGGAAATCGCCGCTTTCCGTGAGAAGCTCGAAGAGATCAAGCCCTATCTGGAAGAGGACGCCTACAAGGAGATCAAAAAACAGCTTGACCGTCTGGCACGGATGCACCCCGACAGCGCCGATGCGGTGGTGCTGCAGAACTATCTGGAGTGGGTCTTTGATATGCCTTTCGGCAAATTTTCCAAGGCTCAGCTCGATGTCAAAAAGGTCGCCGAAGAGCTGGACAAAGATCACTACTCCCTGGAGAAACCCAAAGAACGGATCGTCGAGTACTTCTCGGTCAAAGAGCTGGCTCAGCTACGGGGCAAGAAGGAGACCGAGAGCAAGGGGGTGATCCTCTGCTTTGCCGGCCCTCCGGGCGTGGGTAAGACCTCCCTGGCCAACTCCATCGCCAAAGCCCTCGATCGCCCTCTGGTGCGTATCGCACTGGGAGGGCTCGAAGACGTCAACGAACTGCGGGGGCACCGGCGGACCTATGTGGGCGCCATGCCGGGACGGATCGTCCAGGGGCTCATCGAAGCCAAGACGATGGATCCGGTGATGGTCCTGGACGAGATCGACAAGGTAGGGCGTACCCAGCGGGGCGATCCCACCTCGGCGTTGCTGGAGATTCTCGATCCCGAGCAGAATACCCACTACCGGGACTACTATCTCAACTTCCACATCGACCTGAGCAAGGTGGTCTTCATCGCGACGGCCAACGAGCTGGGCTATATCCCCGCCCCCCTTCGGGACCGGATGGAGATCATTATCGTCAACAGCTATACGCCGGAAGAGAAGTTCGAGATCGCCCGGCGCTACCTGATCCCCCAGGAGCTCAAAAAGCACGCCCTGCGTCCTGATGAGTTCAGCATTTCCAAAAAAGCCCTGCGTCTGCTCATCGACGAATACACCCGGGAGCCCGGCGTACGGAACCTGCGGCGCAAGATCGCGACGTTGATGCGCAAGGCAGCCCGGCAGATTCTGGAAAACCCACAGATCGACCATATCCGCGTCACGGCTAAAAACCTGCCCAAATATGCCGGCAAGAAGGTCTTCGAGTTTTCGGTCATCGAGGAGGAGCCCCAGGTCGGCGTGGTCAACGGCCTTGCCTGGACTTCCGTCGGCGGCGACGTCCTCACCGTCGAGGCGATCAAGATCAAGGGCAAAGGAGCGATGCAGCTCACCGGAAGCCTGGGCGACGTGATGAAAGAGTCCGCCCGCATCGCCCACAGCGTCGTCAAGATCCTGATCGACGAGGGGAAAGTCAAGATCCCCTCCCGTCTCATTCCCCGCACGGCTAAAGAGAAGGAGGAGGGGATCGTCCCCGATGCCAGCGAAGTCTACAAGCGCTACGACCTGCACCTGCACGTTCCCGAGGGGGCGACACCCAAGGATGGGCCCAGTGCCGGCATCACGATGGCCACCGCCATCGCCTCTATCTACAGTGACCGTAAAGTGGACAACAAGGTGGCTATGACCGGCGAGCTTACGCTGACGGGTAAGGTATTGCCCATCGGGGGACTCAAAGAGAAGCTCATCGCCGCCTACAAGGCGGGAGTCAAACGAGCGCTGATCCCGAGCAAAAACTACGAGCGGGATCTGGAGGATCTTCCCAAAGAGGTTCTGGAGCATGTGGAGATCGTCCCGGTGGAGCGGATCGAAGAGGTGCTGGAAAAAGCACTGATTTAATCCGGAAGAAATGTAGAGGCAGAGTTTGCGATTTCTGCCAAGCTCTATGAAATCTTCTAACTATTAACTTTTAACTTCAACTTTCCATATTCTGCGTCCAATAGCGGATCCGTTCTATGAGTTCTTCTTCTCCGATAGGTTTGATGATGAAATCTTCGGCGCCGAGATTTAGTACGGTTGTTTTCTGGGTATCGTCGGTGGAGAGGACGATGACAGGTATATGACTATTCTCCTGATCAGCTCGAAAGATTTTCAGAAACTCCTTGCCGTCGAGAACAGGCATCAGAATATCCAAGAGAATCAGGTCGATCTCGGGATGCTCTTTGAGAATCTTCAAGGCTTCGGATCCATTTTCGGCCTCAAAGATCTGCCCGACAAGTTGTGTATGGCGTTTGAGAAGTGCCTGGATGAGTTTGCGGTTGATAAAATCGTCGTCGACGACCAGGACATTGAGACTCATTGGAGACCTCCGCTGGTTTTTATAAAGTGATCGAGATTTTCTTTGCTCATTTTGTCACGATAGACCTGATAATTTAGTCCTTTGAGTCGGGTAGTATCTCCTGGAGCACTAGTAAAGACAATCAGGGTTTGTCTCTCTTTGGCTTTTTCGAGGAAAGGGACACTGAGCATACTCTCGTCGACAAAGACGAGACGATAATCCTGCTCTTCCAGTGCCCGCGAGGCTTCATCGGCACTGGAGACGATACGATAGGGATAGCCCAGAGCATCCAAGATCTTGGAGAGTAGCTTTCGGCTGAAGGGGAGGTCTTTGGCGATGAGGATCTCTTTGGGGTTTTCGTCGATAGAGGTTGACTCACCGGCTTGGTTTTTTTCTTCCTGAGGAGTCGGTGCGACAGTCTCGATCCTCGCTTTGTCGTGAAGGAATTTGTTGAGGATATAAATAAGCTCCGATATTTCGATGGGTTTGGAGATGTATTCGTCCATGCCTTCGGAGAGGAAGCGCTCTCTGTCGCCTTTGAGAGCATTGGCGGTCAGGGCGACGATGGGGACATGATCGCACTCTTTTTCATCTTCGTATTCGAGTATGGCATGCGTCGCTTCTACTCCGTTCATTACCGGCATCTGGATGTCCATAAAAATCAGATCATAATCGTTGTGACGGCGCATCTCGAAGGCTTCGAGACCGTTATTGGCGATTTCGACATGCAGGCCGAGGTCTTCGAGGATATTTTTCACCAGTTTCTGGTTGATAAAGTTATCTTCGACGACCAGGACATTGCCTTCGTATTTCGTCTGAATTTTTGGGACCGGGCCTTGCTTTTTGGGCTCCAGTTCGTGCTTGGAGACTGTACGTAGCAGATGGAGAATTTTGGTATAGGTCACCGGTTTGAAGACGATCTGCTCGTTGGCGAGGCCGTAAGGTTCCAGCTCTTGACGGGATGTCACCTGAGCGATAAAAAAGAGTTTGTCATCGGGCAGATGCTCCAATGCCTCGTTCATCGATTCCGGCAAATGATCGTAATCGATCAAAATAGCATCACAACTCTTTTCTTTCAGAAGATCTTGAAGTTCAGGTATTTTACTGAAGTTGAGGAAGTGCATCCCGAAGTAGGTGGCATAGCGGTCCAGATAATCATTGAACCGTTCCGTGCCTTCGCCTGTGTATCGGCAGAGGGTAACCGTGCTAAAAAGGTTATGATAGTCGTGCTCTTCGTCAGGTACTTCCTCCAGTGGGAGGACGAAGGCAAAGGTGCTGCCGACGCCTTCCTGGCTCTCGACATGGAGTTTGCCGCCCATGAGCTCGATATACTCCTTGGTGATAGTCAGGCCTAGGCCTGTACCTCCGTATTTCCGCGTAATGGAGCTGTCTGCCTGGGAGAAGGGTTGGAAAATCTTTTTCATCTGGGATTGGCTCATGCCGATTCCCGTATCGATGACTTTGAATTCAATTAGACTTTGATTGTCATGGGTCGCATCCATTTTTCGGATCTCTACTCTAATTTCACCACCGGGATTAGTGAATTTGACCGCATTATTGAGAAGATTCGTTAGGATTTCTTTCAGTTTAGTAGGATCGCCTTTGAGCTTTGGGCTGATGCTCGGATCGATATAGTAATAAAGTTCGATATCTTTTTCCGCCGTGACGACGCCGAAGTTATCCACGGTATTGTCCAGCTCCTGATGGGTATCGAAGGTGACATATTCCAGTTCTACCTTTTTACTTTCGATCTTGGAGAGGTCGAGGATGTTGTTGATAATTCCCAAGAGGTTACGAGAACTTTTTTCAATGATGTTGGCGAATTCCCGTTGTTCGTCGTTGAGATCCGTACTTTTAAGTAGTTCGGTAAAGCCGATGATTCCGTTCATAGGGGTGCGGATCTCATGGGACATATTGGCTAAGAATAGGGACTTGGCTTCACTCTCTTCCATGGCGATTCGACGATCTTCCTTGGCCTGATCTACAATTTTCTGAAGGAGCCTATACCCCTCTTTGATCCCTTTGGGGGTTCCGAAGTCTACTGCTTTGAGTTCTTGAGCGATCTCTTCATAGGTTTCACCGCCGGTTTCGAATGATTCAGCGGCGTCTTTGAGGGTTTGCTCCAACTCCTGGATATTGGTGTTGATGTCTCGTATGGTTTGCAGACCGAGTATCAGGAAGATCAGGGCAAAGAGGGCGATACCACCGGAGATAGCCATGTTGAGGTTGTTGTGTAGGAGGTAAGCCTTGTAAAAAAAATAGAGTGACGCGCCAAGAAGGATCGTTGATGGGAAGATCCCGATCAGTTTGAGTTTGCTGGATATTTTCATCGCTCGTTCCTTTACTTTCGGTTCATCTGTTCGAGATACTTATCCAAGCTCATGAGCTGTCCGGCAAAGAGTCGGATACGCTCGGGGGCTCGTTCGATCTCATTGTCAAACTGCAGATCGTATAGGTTGTCCACCATCGCTTCGATCCTTAGATTGCTGGCTGCTCCTTTGAGCATATGGGCCGTCTCCTGCAGGCGTTTGAGATCTTTGGAGTGGTAAGCCTCTATTAGCACTGGCAGATATTCGTGTCCCTGTTTGTCGAAGTCCTCGATAAACTCCAACACCAGATCTTCGGGGAGACTTAGCTCATTGGCAGCGAGTTGGAGACTGAATTCGATCGCAACAGGCTTGACATCCTTGAGAAAATCTTCGACATCAACCTCAGCCGCGACTTCGGATGCTTTGGGTTCCGTGGGAGGAGTCACGGTCTCTGCTTCTTTGGTCTCGGGCATTGTTTCGGCCGTTTCAGGTGTTGTTTCTGGAGTGATGCCGGGTATCTTTGAAGGGCGAAATTCTCTCTCTTCTTCAGTCGGCTGGCTCTCTTCGGATGCGAGCATCGAATGGAGTTGTTCCAAAAGTTGAGTATAGGTCTCCACAATTTTACTGCGCTTTTCTTCGGGAGCCTGATCGAGCATCGACAAGAGCTTATCCAAAGGCTGGAGGTAGAGGAGAGCGACGGCATCCTTCAGGATAGAGGCGGTATCTTTGCGCTCCTGTGCATCGGAGGAGAGAAGGCGCTCTTGCATTCCCCGACTGTCAGAGATAAATTCCCGAAGCAGTTCTGCATATTCGTCATAATCCAGAGCAATTTTGCGGGCATTGGCATGCAGATCGGGATGAAATTCCGAGGCGATCTCTTGCCATGCCTCTATGGCCGGTTCTTCACTGACGGTCTCCACGAGGGAGAGACTCTCTTCTTCCGGTTCTTCAAGAGGAAGCAGTTCTTCGAGTACTTCCTCTCCCGAGGCTGAGGCTGTTTCGGCTGTCTCAAGTGCCTCCTCCTGGGTAACGGAAGACTCTTCGGACTCTTCTTCCAGAGGAAGAAGGCCCAGGAGTTCCTCAGGGGCCGACGCTTCGGATTCTGCTTCCGCAGAGGGGGCCGGGTGCGCCGTCTCTTCCGACGTGGAGGGCTCTTCCAGTGGCAGAAGATGAAACTCTTCCTCCTTGACAGGGGCGGACTCCGAGGAAGCGGCCGTCTCTTCGGTCTCGGTTTCAGGCTCTTCTAGAGGGAGAATGGCAAGCAGTTCTTCCTCTTCGGCCTCGGCAGGAGCGGAGGGCATCTCCTGAGGGTTCTCGATCGTCGATGCAGACTCTGCGGAGCTTTCGGACTCTTGGAAACGGCAGAGGGTCCACGAACCCAGGAGGGACTCCATGGACTCGATATGACATGTGATACTCTCTCCCGTACTGAATGTGAAGAGATTCTGCTCCGGGTCCAGCCGAAGTGTGCCGCGGCTGAAGGCTTGCGCCGCTTCGTAGATATCCTGAACACCCCATCGGGTGAGATCCTCAGCTTCGGCGGCAATCAACCGATGATTGGAGTCGATGATAAACATTGGCTATGTCCTCGCTTTCTCTTGAATAAGTAACGTTTTGTATCGGAGTTCGGCTTCCCGGGCCTCTTCAGGATCAACCGGGCGGTGGACGGCTAGATAGCCCTCCTCGTCCTTCCCGATATTTCGGAGTGGATCGATATGGGTATGCACCCAGTAATACCGGCCGTCTTTTCTAAGGTTTTTGATCAGGCCTTCCCAACTGCGGCCTTCCCGGATCGTCTCCCATAGCTCCCGAAAAATCTCCTGAGGCATATCGGGGTGTCGGACGATATTGTGATTTTTCCCGAGCAGCTCCTCGCGATCGTATCCCGATACCTGGCAAAACCTCCGATTGACATAGGTAATGATCCCTCGGCTATCGGTCTCGCTAAGAAGTACGCCTTGAGTGAAACGATACTCCTCATCGCTTACGCGGTTACGATTTGGTTTCATGCTTTCATTCCCTCTCCTCTAAAACATTGCATATCATATAATATCAAAGATTAAAGATGGCTATTTATCCTATTCAATTCAGAGCATTTTGTTTTAAGAAGGAAGTAGAGGTAAGTATATCGGCAATTTTTTTTCCTGTGACGGCGGAAATTGTTTCATAGTCGGCACTTTCGATCGCCTCGAAAGTACCGAAGTAGTCCAGGAGCTTTTTGACGGTAGCGGGCCCGATGCCTTTTTTCTCCAAGAGGGCGACTTGAGCATCCCGGCGCCGTTTGCTCCGTCGGTGGTAGGCGATGGCGAAGCGGTGGGCTTCGTCCCGTAGACGCTGGCACCACTGGAGTCGGGGATCGGCGGGATCGAGTCGGAGCTCGCCCACCGGTCCGTGGAGGAGGTCTCTGGCGGCTCCTTTGGCCCGGTGGGCTTTGGCGTCAAGTTTCTCTTTGGCGATGGCAAGAACGGGAAGATTGACCCCGGCCTGGCTCAGGAGCTTTTCGGCGAGACGTCGGAGCGTCTCTCCCCCATCGAGGAGCCAGAGATCCGGGGGTGGTTGCGTTTCGAAATCTTTGATCCGCCGCTGGAGCATCTCCTCCATCTGGTGATATTCGTCCCGGGATTCGAGGCGATAGCGGCGGTAGGCGTCCTTCTGCCACTCTCCTTCGTTCCAGACGACCATGGCTCCTACGGGGGCATCGCCCATGTGATGGGAGTTGTCGAAGATTTCGACTCTCCAGGGAATCGCCGGCAGAGCGAAAAGTTCGGCGATCTGCTTCTCTGGGGTCCGGTCGCTGCGTTGCTGGCGTCGGAGGAGCTCGGTGGCATTGGTCTCGGCCAGGGCCGTCAGACGGGCCTTGGGACCCCGCTTGGGGTGAAGAATTTGCAGACGCCGTCCAAGACGGGCCGTCAGCAGCGTCTCTAAGTCTTTTCTCCCTTCCAGGTCATGAGCCAGAAGCAGGGTGGAGCAGGTAGGGGGAGCTTCGCTACCGTAGAAGTCTAGGATCGCCTGCCGGTAGGCTTCGTCGGGATCATAGAGGTGGGTGTGGCGGAAAAAGCTGTGGCTGGAGGAGGCGATCCGCCCCTGACGGAGAAAGAGCCGCACGACGACCCCACGCTCTTCTCCCGGCAGAATGGCGAAGATGTCGTAATCCTCCTCCCGGGCCAGGTCGATCTCCGAATGGATGGCCAGTCCCCGGATTGCCTCCATCTGATCCCGCACCTGGGCCGCCTCTTCGAAGCGCTCTCTCTGGGCCAGATCAAGCATCCGCTCTTCGAGTCGCTGCAGAATCAGGGGGAGATTGTGGATGGCTTTTTTGGCTGCCTCGACGCCGAGGCGGTACTCCCGGGGTGAAATCTTGCCTTCGCAGGGAGCGGGACAGCGGCCGATCTGGTGGAAAAGGCAAGCCTTTTTACCCCGGAGGCAGCCCTTCTTCTGCACCAAAGGATAGAGGAAATAGAGCGCATCGAGGAGGGCACGGGCGCCAGTGGGGAAGGGGCCGTAGTAGCGGATTTTTTTACCTTGAACTACTCGTCGGGTCAGTTCAAAGCGGGGGAACGCCTCTCCCTCGTCGAGATAGAGATAGGGGTAGGTCTTGTCATCGCGCAGGAGAATATTGTATTTGGGCTTGAGCTGTTTGATGAGGGAGTTTTCGAGAATCAGTGCGTCGGCTTCGCTCTCGACGAGCAGATATTCCAGGCTCTCGGCTTCGGAAAGCATCCGGGCGATGCGGGCCCCCAGATCCGGCGCCGGATGGAAGGAGGGGGTGAAGCGCCAGTAGCTTTTGACCCGGGCACTGAGATTTTTGGCTTTGCCGACGTAGAGGAGCCGTCCCTGGTCGTCGAAATATTGATAGACTCCCGGCTGTTTCGGCAGGTTCCGGACCGTCTCTTCCAGCGCATTCATGACTCTTTGGGCTCCCGGTTTCGGCGAATCGCTTCCCGGATCCGTTCCAGGCTCTCCCGTAGCGCTTCATTTTCGGTCGTTACCCTAAAGGTTCCTTCCGCCAGTTCACTATATCGGGGATCGGTGGGGGAGGCTTCCTCATCGGAGGGCCGATGATAGCGGGAGAGGAAGACCACTACTTCGTCCGCTTCCATGAAACGACACTCTTTCCGTGCTGCGATAAGAGAGCTTAATAGGCTTTTCAAGAGTTCTTGATTATAATTAAGCTCCATTTTGAGGCCGGGATGGGAGAGCGCAACCATCAGTCGACGGTTCTTTACGGTGACAAAAGCGATGCCCCGGCGAAAACGCTCGGGAAGCATCTGGAGAAAAGTCCGGTAGCAGCGATGCTGGGAAAGGGGCCGAAAAGAGTGAAGCGAAACGAGAGAATCGATCAGTGTCCGGGCGTTTTTCATGGCGTCATTATAGCATCCTGTCTCCTGGCATGGGCCCTCACGGGATGCGGCTACAAAACCGATCCCGTTTACATGGCTCCGGCCGCGGAGAAGAACTCCACTACGGTGACGGACGGTACCCGGTGAAACGCTACGATGTAATCGTCGTCGGTGCCGGGATCGCCGGCCTCTACGCGGCGATGAATCTTCCCGCATCCATGAGAGTGCTCGTGGTCTGCAAGGATATTCCCTGGGAGTGCAATACCTTCTATGCTCAGGGCGGTATCGTCACGGCCCTGGATGAGGCGGATGTCCCCCGGCATATCGACGATACCCTGGCGGCCGGGGCCTATCACAATGTCCGGGAAGCGGTAGAGATTATGTCCCGTGATTCTTTGGAGCTTCGGGTAGATCTGTTGCAGCGGGGCATGGCTTTTGATACCGACGCAGCGGGCCGACTACTCTATACCAAAGAGGCGGCCCACTCCGTCAGTCGCATTCTCCATGCCGGAGGCGATGCGACGGGCCGGTATATGCACTACTTTATGATGACTCACAATCCCCACCTTCTCCAGCGCAACACCCTGGTCTATGATCTCCTGATTGAGAAGGGGCGTTGCTACGGAGTGCGGGCGATGGTCAACTACCGTCCCACCACCCTCTATGCCGACCATGTGCTGATCGCCAGCGGCGGGGTAGGGTCGCTTTATGCCTACAATACCAACTCCCGGACCGTCAGCGCCGACATTCATGGGATTTGCACCGAAAAGGGCATCGCCCTCGAAGATATGGAGTTTATGCAGTTCCACCCGACGGTCTTCGTCAAAACTCCCTTCGCCCGGAAACTCCTCCTCACCGAGGCGCTGCGGGGAGAGGGAGCGCACATCGTCGACGAGAAGGGTCGGCGTTTTCTCTTCGACTACGACGAGCGAGGAGAGCTGGCAGGCCGGGATATTGTGGCCCGGGCGATTTTCGATTACAAGCGCAAAACAGGGCTGGAGGTCTATCTCGACTTTTCCATGTTCGAGGAGGAGTGGTTCCACCGCCGCTTCCCCAACATCACCAAGACCTTCGAAGCGTTGGGCTACCGTCTGCCCCGGGATCGGGTCCCTATCTCTCCCGCCTTTCATTACGCTAACGGCGGAATTGCCTGCGATACCTGGGGGCGAATCCCCGGAATGAAGGGACTCTACGTGGCGGGGGAAGCCGCCCGTACCGGTGTCCACGGAGCCAACCGTCTCGCTTCCAATTCTCTGCTGGAAGCGGCGGTTTATGCTCGACGGGCGGTGGAGGCGATCCTGGGAGCCCAGATTCATGACGGGAAGATTCCGGTTTTTGACAAAGACTACGATACGCAGCTGCATCGGGAGCATGACAAGCGCTACAAGCATCAGCTCCGCCAGATTATGTGGAAAGATGTAGGAATCATCCGTACAGAATCGGGGCTCCACGAAGCGAAAAATTTCATCTACGATACGAAAAACCGTGAAATCGGACGACTCTTGGAGTTGCGGCTCAATACCGCCGCCGCCATTGTAGAGGCTGCTCTGGCTCGAAAAGAGTCCCTAGGCTCCCACTATATCGAAACGGAAACAGACGCATCCCACGAGACCACCTAAACCAATGAACAAAGGAATAGAATGCATGAACTCGATCTGACGACCACCTGGGTCGGCTGGCTCTGCCTGGCGATATTCGTAGTTGCCTACTATCTCATCGCCACCGAGGAGCAGTACGAGATCAACAAGGCCAAGCCGGCGCTCTTCGCCGGTACCTCCATGTTTATGGTCATCGGGATCTACTATGCTCTCAACGGTCTTAACCCGGAGCCGCTTCACGAGGAGATGGTCAAACTCGTCGAAGAGATTGCCGAGATCTACTTTTTTCTCTTCGTTGCCATGACCTATATCGAGACCCTGATCGAACGGGGAGTTTTCGACGCCCTCAAATTCAATCTGGTCTCCAAAGGCTATAGCTACAAAAAGCTCTTCTGGCTGACGGGACTGCTGGCTTTTTGGATCTCTCCCGTCGCCGACAACCTGACGACGGCCCTAATCCTCTCGACGGTGCTTTTTACTATCGACAAGACCAACCGGGACTTCTTGGTGGCCGGGGCGATCAACATCGTCGTCGCCGCCAACGCCGGAGGTGCCTGGAGCCCCTTCGGGGATATTACGACGCTGATGGCCTGGACGGCGGGCAAAGCGGAGTTTGTCGATTTCCTCTACCTTTTTGTCCCTGCGTTTGCCGGTTGGGCGTTGACGGCTTGGTTGCTGAGCTTCTTCGTTCCCAAGGGTGAGCCCCACTTTGATGCGACGACCGAGATGAAACCGATGATCAAGGAGGGGGGCATGACCGTCGTCTATCTAGGAGCCTTTACGATCTTCATCGCCGTTATGGGGCATCAGTTCTTCCACTTCCCCGCCATGTGGGGGATGATGTTCGGTCTTTCTCTGCTGAAGTTATACTCCTATCGCCTCAATCGCAAAAGCGATATGGGATTCGATGTTTTTTTGAGTATGAAAAAGGTGGAGAACGATACGCTGCTCTTCTTCTTCGGAATTCTTTCCGCCGTCGGAGCGTTGCATTATCTGGGCTATCTCAACTATGTTCACCATCTCTACGATCTGGTGGGGCCCACCGCCGCCAACGTCGGGGTAGGCTTCATCTCCGCCGTGGTGGACAACGTCCCGGTGATGAGCGCGATTTTGAAATCTTCGCCCCAGATGGGCATCGATCAGTGGCTGCTGGTAACCCTGACGGCGGGAATCGGCGGATCACTCATCTCCTTCGGCTCCGCGGCGGGAGTCGGCGTCATGGGGCGTCTGCGGGGAATCTATACCTTCGGCAGCCATATCCGGCTGGCCTGGACGGTACTGGCGGGATACATCCTCTCTCTGGTCTTGTGGTATGTCCAGTTTGAGATCATGGGACTCTATTGAGTCAGAGTGAAAAAATGAAAATTTTGAATAAAGGATAGGTGTGAGAAAAGAGGTACCCATCGTCGTTTTGGATTTCGGATCCCAGTATACCCAGCTTATCGCCCGCAAACTCAGAGAGAGCGGTGTCTATACGGAGGTGGTCCCCTACCGTGAGCCACTGGAAGCAATCCGGGCGCGAAATCCCCGGGGGATCATCCTCTCGGGCGGTCCCAACTCGGTCTACGCCGAAGACGCCTACCACCCCGACGAGGGGATCTGGGATCTGGGGCTACCGATTCTGGGGATCTGCTACGGGATGCAGCTCATCGCCCAGCACTTCGGTGGGGAGGTGATTCCCGCCGATCATCACGAATACGGCAAGGCCAAGCTCCACATCGTCAAGCCCGAAAGCCCCATCTTCCGGGACATTCCCGACAACAGCGTGGTCTGGATGAGCCACGGCGACCGGGTGGAGCGCCTCCCCGAAGGCTTCGAGACCATCGGCGTGAGCGACAACTCCCCCCACGCCGCCATCGCCGACGAAACGCGCCGGATCTACGCCTTTCAATTTCATCCCGAAGTGCACCACAGTGAGCAGGGCACGGTGATGCTCAAAAACTTCGCCAAGCATATCTGCGGCCTGGAGAGCACCTGGAACATGGGCTCCTTCGCCAAGGAGAAGATCGAAGAGATCCGCAAGCAGGTCGGGGATAAAAAGGTGCTTTGCGGCGTCAGCGGCGGAGTGGACAGCTCCGTCGTGGCGGCCCTGTTGCACGAAGCGATCGGCGATCAGCTCATCGCCGTTTTCGTCGATACCGGACTACTGCGCAAAAATGAAGCTCGGCAGGTGCAGGATATGTTCAAAGGACTGGGGATCGACCTGATCACCGTCGATGCGAGCGAACGCTTCCTCTCCCGCCTCAAAGGCGTCACCGATCCCGAGCGCAAGCGCAAGATCATCGGGGAGACCTTCATCGAAGTCTTCGACGAAGAGGCCAAGAAGCATGCCGACGAGGTGAGCTTCCTGGCTCAGGGGACCCTCTACACCGACGTGATAGAGTCCGTCAGCGTCAAGGGCCCCTCCAAGACCATCAAATCCCACCACAACGTGGGCGGCCTGCCCGAGTGGATGACCTTCGAGCTGGTCGAGCCTCTGCGGGAAATTTTCAAGGACGAAGTGCGCAAACTGGGGTTGGAGCTGGGCTTGCCCAAGCATATGATCGGCCGCCATCCCTTCCCCGGGCCCGGCCTGGCAATCCGGGTCATGGGGGAAGTCAACGAAGAGGCGCTGCGGCTGTTACGCGAGAGCGACGAGATTATGCAAGAGGAGCTCCGGGCCAGCGGCTACTACGACAAGGTTTGGCAAGCCTTTACCGTGCTGCTTAACGTCAGCAGCGTCGGGGTCATGGGAGACAATCGCACCTACGACAATACCGTGGCCGTGCGGATGGTCGAATCGGTCGACGGGATGACCGCCACCTTCGCCCACGTGCCCCACGACGTGCTGGAGAACATCAGTCGCCGGATCATCAACGAGATCGAGGGGATCAATCGAGTGGTGTACGATATCTCCTCCAAGCCCCCCGCCACCATCGAATGGGAGTAATTCGTCCCTTTCACCGAATCTTCGGTCGATCCCTGCGGCTACGCTCGGTCACGTACTCGGATGTATGCTTCCTCGCTCCGGTCGCGGCGATCAACCAAATCTCCGGAAAAAGAGACGAATACTTTCTCCGAAGCTTTCACATTCGATGGTTATACTTTTCAATGTAGAGAGATGGCCATGCACAACAAACCACCATTCTCGCTTCTAAAAAATGTCGGCTACGCTCTGGCGGGTATGCGTTCTACCATCGCCCATGAAAAGTCTTTTCGCACTCAGCTGTCGGTGATCGCCGTACTCGCGGTCGGGTTGTTTTTCATGCCGATTTCTGCGATCTCCAAGTGGATTCTTTTTGCCTCGACCTGGCTGGTGCTCATCGCCGAAGCCTTCAACAGCGCCATCGAGCGGGTGGTGGATCTGGTGACTCAGCAAGAGCATCCCCTGGCTAAAGAGGCCAAGGATATCGGGGCTTTTGGGGTACTGCTGGCCTTTTGTCTGACGGTGTTGATCTGGGGGATCGTTCTTTATCAAGAATTGGCTTGAGAACTTTCCCAAAACTGCTATAATTTTGTCGAATAGTTTAAGATAAGGATAAAATAGATGAAAGAGCAGACCCTGGCGGTACATGCCGGTTATGAAGGAAACGAGCAGGGGACGATGGCAGTCCCCATCTATCAGACGACCGCTTATGAGTTTCGCGATGCCGAACATGCGGCCAATCTTTTCGAGCTCAAAGAGCTTGGCAATATCTACACCCGGCTGATGAATCCCACCACCGAGGTCTTCGAAAAGCGCT
>Ga0256833_1000329_pt1 | contig 37796 bp, 32 predicted proteins | sample 356284metaG_FD_190535 | JGI IMG/M metagenome (GOLD analysis project Ga0256833, IMG submission 190535) | Hydrothermal vent microbial communities from Mid Atlantic Ridge, Atlantic Ocean - 356-284 | ecosystem: Environmental > Aquatic > Marine > Hydrothermal vents | place: Atlantic Ocean: Mid... | reverse complement strand
GTAGGAGTACCTCAAGACAGTGTACCTCCCGGTAATGTGAGCAATTTTCACATAGATGTATTACCAGAGGGGAATGCTCTGAAACTGGTGTGGACCAAACCTTCCGATACTGATCTGGCAGGAGTAAAAATATTGCGAGGCGATAATAATTACCTCCCCGGTGGAGTTAATGATCCCAATGCGGTGGATTTAGGCACAGTGTATCCATACACCACTGAGTTTGAGGATGATGGTCTGACTGATGGTGAAACATATTGCTACAGGATCTTTGCATTTGACGAAGTCCCAAACTATTCATCAGGATCACAGACTGTCTGTGCAACTCCTTCCGATTCACGGGCGCCCGGGGAAGTGTACGGACTGAATGTTACTGTAGTGCCAGAAGGAAATGCACTTAAAATCTCCTGGAGTGAACCGTCAGATTCTGATTATGAGGGAGTTAAGGTTTTGCGGGGGGATAACAGTTACTGTCCCGCATCGGTTAATGATTCAAATGGAACGCTGGTTGGTGATTTTACAAAAGGAACAGCTTACTTTGAAGATACGGGTCTCACTGATGATGAAGAATACTGTTACACCTTTTTCACCTATGATGAGGTGCCCAATTATTCCAGTGGTGCCACAGTTAAGGGTACCCCGCATGATAGTGTACCTCCTGCCCCTGTGGTGGAGGCAAGAGGGGTACCGACTTTAACCGGAAATCAGATAGTGTGGAAAATACCATCAAATACTGATGATATTTCAGGATATAGAGTAGTTGCCAAAGTGGGTTCACCACCTTCATCCTACGATGATGGCAGAGTTGTCAGTGGAACTCCCGACCAGATTCCCAACAGTAACTGGCTTCACATAAGGGACACACAGGCAGAAAGGGATGTGGTAACCTATTATGCTATTTATAGTCACGATGAAGTTCCAAATTATGCTTCAGCAATGATTGTGAAAGCAGGTTTAACTCTTGAAAGTGAAGCAGGTATGGGAATTTCAGGATATCAGAATAAACTTGTCTCAACATCAGGTGGTTATTTTGCATTTTACACTTCATATCAGGGCAGAGGAGGAATTTTTGCTGTTGACCTGAATGATCCTTCAACTTCATACAATATAGTTAATGATCCAGTATCAGAATTTTCCGTCACAACTGATGGAACAAATATTTTCGTGGTGTATCCTTCTCTCTACCTGAATCCTGGTATAAATTTTGTGAAATGGTCACCGGGAGGATCTGCCTCAGCTGTGGTAAAGAGATTTGACCCCGACAGTAACGAGATCCTTCTCCGTGCTGTGGGAAGTTGTTATGATGGGAGAGGTATTGAAATATTCTACACTTCTCTCGATTCTTCAGGGCATTTCTATTTAAACAGGATAGTTGTGGATAGCAGTGGTAGAGTAGGGTCTGATGAGCAGTTGCTTCAGATCAATTCCTCACTTCATATAATTGATTTGAAAGCTAAATGGAATTCTGCGCATGAAAGGGCCGAGGTGCTTCTCTACTTTGGCGATCTTGACAGTAATGAGGGTGAGGTTTACTGGGCATATGATTCTGGACAGGGATGGACTTCCACTCTTGTTGATAGTGGTGATGTGGGAATGACAGGCTTTGGAGTGGCTGGAGATGGCAACACTTACATATATTATAAGAAGGTCACAGGTGATACTTCCAATCCACCTGATACAAGGGGCTACCTTGTTGAGTTCAGAGGGGATGATACCAGCAGCAATGTTGTTTCATTTGGTCCAGAATATAGCTTTGATGGTCTCCTTCTCAATGAAAGCGATATTACATTTGATTCACATAATAATCCTGTTATCTTAACCTACACAAATCTCTCCGATAATTGCAGTGCTGGGGAGATAGATGAGATCTATTCACCCTTTTCCAATCCAGTTACTGTTACAATAGATCAGTATCCAGCTTCAAAAGCCCTGGATTTCCCATGTCCGGGAAGAAGACAGATTTCAGGTTTAATCGATAATTCTGGTAAGCTTTATCTGACAGCATGGAATGGGGAACTTGATCTTTATTATGGAAATGCCAATGATTCCTCTGCAACTTTCAACATAACACCCATATCTTCCGATGCAGATTATCACTGGCTACAGATACCTTTGGCAACAGAGAGATTTGATTTCTTTAAACAGAGTGATAAGTGGTATTTTCTCTCCACCGGCTATGATGACAGTGGAAACTATAAAGGTGTACTTTCCCAGATTGATGATGAGAATGTGACCCCGACCCCCACAGGTAGTGACAGTGTGGTGGTTTTTGATACTGAGGCGAGAAACGGTAAGGTCTACTTCATTGGAGAAACTCAGAATCACTATTTTAATATTTTCGCTCCTGGCAACAGCACAGGTGAGAATATTGAGACCAGTCAGGTGAATGTTATAAATGCAGCTCTTTTCATGAAACCGGATGAATCTATACCAGGTGTAACAGATTTCTTTATAGCGTATGTGGATGATTCCAGCGATCTCCACTACTGTGAGGGTAATGATAATAGTTTTAATTTTACCTGTAGTACTATTTATAGTGGTGGAGATATTGTATCTGATTGGCTGAACATAGTGAGAGTGGATAATGATACATACATCCTCTTTACAAGGGATGCAGGTACCAGTTTTGAGCTTGATATATTCACAGTGGGTAAAGGCTATAAACGAGTAGATTCCGGTGATATAGGGGGAAGCAGATTCTCTATGGTTAATGGTCAGTTACAGGTGACATATTTTAAAGATAAAAGTATCTATTCTGCTCCTCTCGGTAGTACTTCTCAACTTACTCCATGCTTTGATCCTGTTTCAGATCCTGTGGATGAGACCCCTCCCCAGATAACTGAGGATGGTAATCTTGTCTTTTATATCGGCGAACCTGCAACTCTTGAGATGGGAGTTTTTATGCCAGACCTGGGATGCTGGGTTTTTGATCAGCCTGTAGCCTACAATGCCCTTGCCAGTGATGGTTTAGTAAGACTTGATTCTCTTGTGTATGATAATGATGCCGGAGCCTATGTCATTGGATACCCATCCTTTCCCTCTTTGAGAAATATGGGTACTGCCTACAAATTGACAATATTTGCCACTCCGTAAGGAGGTAGAGAAATACTATTTGCAGGAGGTTTTATGAAGAAACTTGCATTTTTTATTGTTGCTGGTTTAATGTGGGTTTCTGCTGCCTGTGGGCCCGTAAAAGAAGAGGGTAAGTGGACGAAAATAACAGGTGATGATATAACTCTCACAGGTGAACTTGATTCCCCCGAAATTTCCTGGAGCGGCGGAGAGGCTGCCAATCTGGTGGTGATGGATGAGAACTACGATGTTATGTGGCAGATCGGCACGGGAGATTATCTGGGAAAGAAGTTTACACCTCCTGTGACCTATGGGGAAGTTCCAGATGGAGTTAATGAACAGTTTTCAGCAAATTCTCTGGAATCAGGGGTAACATATACAGTACAGGTAAGCCTTGCAGATGGGAACTCTGTATCGGCTGAGTTTGTATACAGGTAAGGTTGTGGAATCGCCAGGTCCTTGATGGATCTGGCTTTTTAATCGCAATTGCGTATTTTTGAATCTGAAAGATCCTTTTGACAAAAAGGGTTATTTTCATAGAATATTAATACGACAGTTGCTGAAGAGGAGGTTTACTGTGAAAAAAGGAATTCATCCAGAGTACAAACCTGCAAAGATTATATGTGCCTGTGGAAATGTTATAGAAACAAGAACCACCGTTGGTGATATTCATGTGGCTGTTTGTTCTGCATGTCATCCATTCTACACTGGTAAGCAGAAAATTGTAGACTCAGCTGGTAGAGTTGAAAAATTCAAGAAAAAGTATGGTATTAAAGATTAGTTACTCTTCCATGGGCTTCCATGCTTCAAAAATTAGAAGAGGTAAAAAAACGCTATCTGGAGTTAGTTGATAAACTCTCCGACCCATCCATAATCAATAATCGGGAAGAATTTGTTAAAATCTCTCAGGAGAAATCCCAGTTAGAGGAGATTGTCAACCTCTATGATCGATACAGTGAAACTCTGTCTAAAATTGAATCTGCAAAGGAACTTCTGAGGGAGGAAAGTGATCCAGAATTAAAGGATCTTGCACGGGAGGAACTTGAGTCACTTGAGGAAGAGAGGGAGAAACTTGAGAGAGAAATAAAATTACTTCTTCTGCCAAGGGATAAAAATGACGAGAGAAATGTTATAATGGAGATAAGAAGTGGTACTGGTGGAGAAGAGGCAGCTCTTTTCGCAGCGGATCTATTCAGAATGTATTCCAGGTATGCTGAGAGGAAGGGATGGAATGTGGAGATTCTCAGTTCCAACAGAACGGGGCTGGGTGGTTTCAAGGAAGTGATCATGTTGATTTCCGGAAAGGGAGCCTATTCAAGGCTCAAGTATGAGGGTGGGGTGCACAGGGTCCAGAGGGTACCTGTGACCGAATCTCAGGGGAGGATTCACACCTCTGCGGTGAGTGTTGCTGTGCTTCCTGAGGCTGAAGAAGTTGATGTCCAGATAAATCCAGATGATCTTATAATTGAAACTTTCCGTGCGTCAGGTCATGGTGGACAGCATGTAAATAAGACTGAATCAGCAGTTAGAATCACCCATAAGCCCACAGGTATAGTTGTTTCCTGTCAGGATGAGAGGTCTCAGTTACAGAATAAAATAAAGGCAATGAAGATTCTCAGGGCCCGCCTGATGGAGAGAGCAAGGCTGGAACAGGAGGAAAAGATTGGTGAGGAGAGGAGACAGCAGGTAAAGAGTGGTGACAGAAGTGACAAAATCAGAACCTACAATTTTCCCCAGAACAGGGTAACAGATCACAGGATTGGTTTAACGCTCTACAAGCTTGATTCCATCCTTGATGGAGACCTTGATGAAATCATTGATGCTCTCATAACCCATTTTCAGGCAGAGGCCCTTGCCAATCTGGAAACCTGAATGGAAAAGTGGAATGTTATCTCCATTCTCAAGGTGACGGAAGAATATTTCTCAAAGAAAGGAATTGAAACTCCCCGACTTGATGCAGAAGTACTGCTTGCCCATCTTCTTGGAATGAGTCGTGTAGAACTTTATCTCAATTTTGACAGACCTCTTAGCGAAGAGGAGGTTAACAGTTACAGAGAGTTAGTTAGAAGAAGAGGTAGAAGAGAACCTGTTGCATACATAACTGGTCACAGAGAATTTTATGGACACGATTTTATTGTTACTCGTGATGTTCTTATCCCGAGGCCTGAGACTGAGACTCTGGTGGATGTTGCAAAGGATTTGATCAAAAATTATATTGAGGCTGGAACTCCTCCACGGGTTCTTGAACTGGGTACAGGCAGTGGTGCTGTGGTAATCACTCTTGCTCTGGAGTTTCCAGAAGTTGAATTCAGGGCAACAGATGTAAAAGAAAATATTCTCAGAGTTGCAAGGGAGAATGCAGAGAAACACGGGGTAAAGAATGTCGAGTTCAAAATCTCAAACCTCTGCGGGGCATGCAGGGAAAATTTTTTTGACATCATAATCTTCAATCCCCCTTATATATCCAGAGATGAATTCAGAAATCTCCAGCCTGAATTAAAGTATGAGCCAGAAATTGCACTCATAGCGCCCGAGGGTGGAAACTACTTTTACAGGAGAATCCTTGAAGATGGAAAAAGGTATCTCAGGGAGAGAGGGTATCTTGTCCTGGAAATAGGGACAAGAAAGCAGAAAATATATGTGCATGACCTTGCTGAAAAAGAAGGGTGGAGAAATACGCAGTTTTTTGATGATCTTTCGGGACTCCCCAGAGTTGCACTGGTGGAGAAATAGAAGATGTTGATGTAAAATATTCACACGGGAGATAAAAGTTGGATGCTTTTTTAATCGAAGGTGGAAGAAAATTAGAGGGTGTGGTAAAAATCAGCGGCTCAAAAAATGCTTCTCTTCCCATCCTTGCTGCCACTATTCTGACCGAAGATGATGTTTATCTTGAGAATGTTCCTGATCTTTCCGATGTTAAAACTATGCTTAAACTTCTATCCAACATTTCCAAGGAAATCAGTTACGAAGATGGAAAACTTCTCATAAAGCAGGGGGGAGAAGTTCAGACAGTCGCCCCCTATGATCTCGTTAAAACCATGAGGGCTTCAGTTCTCGTTCTGGGTGCATTGATAGGAAAGTATCACTCTGCAAGAGTCTCATTCCCGGGTGGATGCGCCATAGGGGCGAGGCCCATTGATCAGCATTTGAAGGGTTTTGAAGCAATGGGAGTGAAAATTGATATTGAAGAAGGCTATATTGTAGCAAATGTTGATAAGTTGCGTGGAGCAAGGGTCGTTTTTGATCTACCCACGGTGGGAGGAACTGAAAATGTTATGATGGCAGCAGTACTTGCAGAGGGTGAAACAATCATTGAAAATGCTGCCATGGAGCCTGAAATAACTGATCTTGCCAGTTTCCTCAATTCACTTGGAGCTAAAATTGAAGGAGCCGGAACCCCCCTCATCAGGATCCAGGGAGTGAAAAAATTGCACGGTGGGTCCTACAGAGTTATTCCTGACAGGATTGAGGCTGCCACCTACTTTATCGCAGGGGCGATGAGTGGTGGAGAGGTAATTGTTGATGATTTGATTCCTGAGCACATAGACGCAGTTCTGAAAAAAGTTGCAGAAGCGGGAATAGATTTTAAAGTTGAAGAGAAAAGAGTGGTTGTGTATGGTGGAAAGAGACCGAAGCCAGTCCAGGTTAAAACAAGGCCATACCCAGGGTTTCCCACTGATGTTCAGGCTCAAATAATGAGTATGCTGACCCTTGCAAGGGGTACAAGTGTTATTGTTGAGACCATTTTTGAAAACAGGTTCATGCATGTGAATGAGCTGAACAGAATGGGAGCCAGAATAAAGGTTGAGGACAGGACAGCAGTAGTTGAAGGGGTGGAAAAATTAAAGGGTGCACCCGTTATGGCTTCTGATCTCAGGGCGAGTGCCTCACTGGTACTTGCGGGACTCGTTGCCGAAGGTGTCACAAAAATTTCAAGGATCTACCATCTTGACAGAGGGTATGAGAGGATGGAATACAAATTAAATGCCCTTGGAGCACATGTTGAAAGAATAAAGGAGTGATGAATGGAAAAGTTAACAATTGCTTTTGCAAAGGGAAGAATTTTAGAAGAGGCAGTTCCTCTCTTTGAGAAGGCTGGTATTCCTGTAACTCCGCTGAAAAATCCAGGCAGACAGCTTATTTTTGATCAGGATAAGTTCAGATTCATGATAATCAGGGCAGCAGATGTTCCCGTTTTTGTAAAATATGGGGCCGCGGATCTGGGTGTTGTGGGTAAAGACACTCTTCTTGAAAATGATTTTAATCTGTTTGAGCTTCTTGATCTGAAAATTGGAGTGTGTCGCATATCTGTTGCAACTATTTCTGGCAGAAGAATTGACCGTGAAAGAATCTTGAGAATTGCCACAAAGTACCCCAATATCACCAAAAATTATTTTGCCGGGAGGGGGAAGCAGGTGGAGATCATCAAACTGTATGGATCAATGGAACTGGCACCTGTTGCAGGTCTGGCTGATGCCATTGTTGATCTTGTTTCCACAGGGAGAACTCTGCGTGAGAATGGTCTTGAAGAAGTTGAGATAATAGAACCTTATATCTCGAGTTATCTGGTGGCAAACAGGAATTTGTTTTATGTTAGAAATGAGTTAATTGCAGAAGTCGTGAGAAGATTGAGATCAGTCCTGGAGGATTAGTATGGAAGTTTATGTTTCAGGCTCGGAACAATTTGAAGAAAAGAGGAAAGCCCTCCTCGATAGATTCTTTGATATTACAGAGATTGAGGAAAAAGTAAGAGAAATTAGGGAAAGCATAAGAAAGGATGGTGATTCAGCCCTTGTGGAGTATACGAAAAGATGGGATGGAATGGATCTTTCAGACTCAGGATTTGAAGTCACTAAGGAGGAGAGAAGGAAAGCGTGGGATGCTGTTTCAGATGAGGTTATTGATGCACTTAAAGTTGCTGCTGAAAGAATAAGAAGGTACCAGAGTAAAAGGCTCCCGGAAAGCTGGTTTATGGAAGAGGGAGGATCTTTGATGGGAGAGAGGATAACCCCTCTGGAGAAGGTGGGAATTTATGTGCCCGGTGGAAAGGCATCCTACCCTTCCACAGTCTTGATGAATGCTGTACCGGCAAAGGTGGCTGGAGTGAAGGAAATCATCATGGTCACTCCATTTCCCCATGGCGAGTATGATCCCTCTGTTCTTGTTGCTGCCGATATCGCAGGGGTGGACAGAATCTTCAGGATTGGAGGAGCTCAGGCGATTTTTGCTCTTGCATATGGAACTGAGAGTATTCCTCGAGTTGATAAGATTGTGGGACCGGGAAATATTTATGTGGCAACTGCGAAAAAGATGGTATATGGAGTTGTGGATATAGATATGATAGCGGGTCCAAGTGAAATTTTAGTTGTTGCCCTTGACGGGAATCCTGAGTGGATAGCAGCTGATCTGATGTCCCAGGCAGAACATGATGAGATGGCATATCCTGTGATTGTAACGCTTTCTGAGAATCTTGCCGGAAAGGTAAAAGACCAATTTGAGAGAATGGTTTTGAAGAATCCCAGGAGAAATATTATTGAGAAATCTTCGCAGCGAGGAGGAATCCTTGTTTTTCGTGACGAGGAGGAGATGTTTGATTTTGTAAATCAGTTTGCTCCTGAGCATCTTGAATTAATTGGGGTCAGGGTTGAAAGGGCAATGGAAAGAATCAAAAATGCAGGTGCGATCTTCATTGGAGATTACTCCTCGGAACCTGTGGGAGATTATCTTGCAGGTCCTGATCATACCTTACCAACGGGTGGTACCGCCCGCTTCTTTTCCCCTCTTGGTGTTGAGGATTTTCTCAAGAGAAGCAGTATTATTGCGGTTGATGGTGAGTGGCTGAAAAAGTATGGGGATAAGGTAATAGCTCTTGCTGAAAAGGAGGGCTTACCTGCCCATGCTAATGCAGTGAGGGTGAGACTGAATCAACTGAAAAAAGATTTAAAGTGATGAACTTCAGCGAACAGAGGAGAAGGTTTTTAAAAAAACTGTTTCACCCATTTACCTTTCTTGGTGCAGTTGCTGCTTATATAACCGGAAAGTTTGCTGAAAGTGGTCGGGTTAAAAGCAAGCGGGTCATTTATGACTTATCCGATTCTCATTTGAAAATGGGAGAGGTAAAGGATCTGGGAAAGGTTTTTCTCATCAGAGATGAAGAGGGATTATTTGCGTTGAAGGCTAAATGCACCCATCTGGGCTGCAAACCCATCTGGAACGGAAAACTTTTTCACTGTCCATGTCACGGGAGCGAGTTTGATCTGGAGGGTGATGTTGTCCACGGCCCTGCTAAGAGACATCTTGAGGCGCTGTTGATTAAAAAATCAGGTGATAAATTGATCATTTTCCCAGACAGACCTGCTCCATTTTCCCAGAGGGTGAAGGTGGATTGAAAAATGTAGCGTCCCCTTGCCTTACCTTCTTCCTTTCAGTAACATAAAATTGTGGTTATAAAGTTTAAGGATATGAATCCCCCCACCTGGGGTGAGCTTGCACTCTCCACTCTGATTCTCTCCTTTGTAACTGGAATTGCCCTTCTTTTCAATTATGATTTAAGCAAACCATATAAATCAGTTGTGGCTATCCACTCCATTTATGCCTATGGATATCTGCTCAGAAGCCTTCACTACTACTCGTCAAATCTCTCCCTCGTTTTCCTCGCTCTTCACGCCTGGAAGTATTTTTTGAAGAAGTATGAGGTAGAAGTTTCACTGGAATACTGGTTTGTTGGCCTGCTTTTGTTCTACATCATTGTCTTTGAGGGTTTCAGCGGATATGTTTTGAGGTTTGACATTGAGGGATTTTTTGCGGGCAGGATCGCTTCTCAGATTGCGGGTAAGATCCCCGTTATAGGGGGTTTTCTTTCAGATTTTCTTTTCAACTCAAAAGCCCCGGTGACCTTCTATTTTTTTCATGTTATAATTCTCCCCATATTCCTCCTCATATTCATCTACAGTCATATCAGATGGCAGAGGTATGTAACGGTTGAGAAATTTGTCATCGCAAATATTTTGCCTGTCCTTTTCACCATCTATCCCGGCCTGGCACCACCCCTTTCCCACACGCTGAAGATTGATCCCATAAAAGGCCCCTGGTTTTTTCTTGGTATTCAGGAACTTGTTTATCTGCTTCCCCCCTTCTGGGGCGGGATTGTTATTCCGCTGGTTTTCTTCCTTCTCTGGCTCATCTTTCCCTTTGCAGGGGAGAGGGGAAAGAATATTCTCCGGATTGTTCTGATTTTCCTCATTCTAACTTATGCACTTCTCACCATTGAGGCTTACTTTTTCAGAGGACCTGGATGGAGATTGACAATTTGAAAAAGTGGATATATTCACTGATCTTCATCGTTGCTCTGTTTGTTTCGGTATATATTTTCAGAGAAAGGGAGGAGTGGAGAAGATTTTCAGAGAAACCCATCTATGTTGTTAACCTCAACGGAGAGAAGGAATACTGTGTAACCTGTCACAGGAATGTTGATGTTGATAAGTCCCATCCCGTTAAAAATTTTGGCTGCACCATCTGTCATGGAGGCATAGGGGAAAGTTTAAATAAAAAAATAGCACACACAGGTGTGGTTGAGAATCCTGCAAGGCTTGAGTATGCAGAGAAGAGTTGCGGGAGAAGCGGCTGTCATGCGGAGAGGGTGAGGGAGGTAAAGAGGTCAATTATGGAAACAAATACCGGAATAATCTCAGGTCTGCTGTATCAGTGGGGTGTTACTTCTTCCCCCAGTAGCTGTATTGGAATTGACAGCATCTCTGATGGTGTGAGATGGTGCAGAAAAGTTGGAAATAAAAATTATCCCGAAAGGCAGTTCCGTAAATTCTGCGCCACATGCCATATAAATAAGAGAAAGGGGGACTTCAGAGGCGAGATTGGCAAAAGGGGTGGGGGATGTATGGATTGTCACTATGAGGCAAAAAAGGGGCATCCATCTTTTACAACAAAGATTCCCGTTAAACGGTGTCAACTCTGCCACAACAGAAGTGCCAGGACAGCCCTCTCTTATCAGGGAATTTATGAAGATGACAACTACAGAACCCCCTATTTTCATGGTTTGCAGAGATCTGACCTTCTCTCCTCAAAGCGTGGCTGGCAGAGGCTTCTGCCTGACATCCATTTTGAGAAGGGTCTCACATGCATCGACTGTCACACATTCAGGGGTACAATGGGAGACGGAATGTTGCACTACCACATGGAGGAGCAGATCGACATAAGCTGTCAGGATTGTCACGGAAGCGGCGAAAAACCACCTGATAAGAAAAAGGTCACCTCTGATTCAATGGCTATTAAACTTGCCAGAGAAAATGGAAAAGTGCCCTTGAGAACAGGTGATTATGTGGCAGTAACAAAGAGAGGAACGGAGATTTACAATCTTCAGTACAGGAACGGGAAGTGGATCTACTTCAGAAAAAAAGATGGAAAAATGATGCAGATCAAGATCATTACCGGCACACCTTATCACACTTTTAGGGGGCATGAGAAACTTGCCTGCAGTGCCTGCCATGCGGCATGGGCTCCCCAGTGTTACGGTTGCCATGATAAGCTTGATCTTGGCAAGAGTCAGTATGACAAGCTAACCATGAAAAAGACACCGGGCAGGTGGAGTGAAAAGGCAGATTTTTACAGATTTGAAACACCTCCCCTGGGCGTGGGAGCAGATGGAAAGGTAAGACCTCTGACTCCCGGATGTCAGGTTATGTTTTCACTCAAAACCACTGATGGTGTTTTCCATCAGTTGAATCGACATCTGGGTATGGCTGCTTTTGATCCCCACACCACCAGAAGGGAAGTACCAACATGTGCTCAATGCCACCTTAATCCATACAGGCTGGGTCTTGGCAATGGGGAGAAGGATATTCAGATACCTGTGAGATGGGGTTACAGGTATGCCCTTTACAGGGTTGAGTCGGGGGATGGAGAACCACTTCAAAAGTTCTCAAGAACTGGTGCAAGACCCTTTAACAGACGGGAACTGATGAGGATAAAAAGAGCAGGGGAATGTGTTATCTGCCACAATAGCTACACCGATCCAATTTACAGAGATTTTGAAAAAAGTTACCGTTATTTCAAGACACATCCCGATAGATGTCCCGCGGGAGGAAAATGAAGAAAATTATCATTTTCATAGCTGGATTCTCTGCTTTGCTTCTCCTTGGATATGATTTTGTACCACTCTTTCATCTGGGGAGGTATAGAGAGCTGGGAATGGAGCATTTTAAAATTGTAAAGAATCCTGCCGTTAAATACGATGTTAAGAAATATGGTAATTGTGTGAAGTGTCACAGAGGCATAGAAGTAATTGATAAAAACCATAATTTTTCCTGTGTTAAGTGTCACGGGGGCAACCCAGAATCATCTAATTTTAAAGAAGCTCACAGAAACCTGATTCCTGATCCGGGTGCTCCAGATAACTGGAAAAGATGTGCAGTTTGCCATCAGAGGGATATAGAAAATCTGAGAACTTCTCCCCACTACACCTTTGCAGGGGTTATAAATTCAACTCTCTATCAATTGACGGGGAAAAGGGAGAATTATTCTGCCCTCCCCTCTCCACATTTCAGAAAACTTCCAGAACCGGAGAGTTACCCTGAAGATATGACCGCCCTTGCTATTTCCCTTATCAGGGGAAAGTGTGCTATCTGCCATATCTCCTCAAAACCTCCAGATGTTGATGGATTCATGAGGGGAAAGGGATGTTCTGCGTGTCATATTATCTACGCAAATGATGGTGTTTACAGGGGAGGGGATAAAAGTTTAAAGGGGAAAAGGGGATATCCACTTTACCATCAGTTTTCAGATAGAATCCCATCTGCCACCTGCATGCACTGTCACCATGGACATTTTGTTGGTGGAGAGTATTCGGGTCTCTACCCGCGTGATTATCATTTGAGATACAGAGCTGATCTTGCCCATCAGAAAAGTATTGAGGGAATCTATGGAATGGATTACCTGCACCTTGTTCCCGATATTCATTTTCATAAAGGTCTCCACTGTACCGATTGCCACACCAGGAATGAGATCATGGGGAATGGGAGATCTGTGAAATGGAAGAGGGAAGCTGTAAAAGTATCATGCATGAGCTGTCACGGAGGGGGAGAATTCTGGCACAGAGGGATGTTCAAAAGGGGGGGTAAATACTTCTTCAAGTCTCATGTCACCGGAAAGATTTTCCCTCTGAAACTGTACAGCAGAAAACTCCTCTACCACAGAATTCCCGGGCACGAGAAACTCTCCTGCGTTGCCTGTCACTCTGCCTGGGGGGAGCAGGATTATGGCTGGAACCTTGTCAGGGAGGACGTCCCGGACTGGGAGTACTGGAAGGATTATTTTGTTCAGGGAGATCCATGGGTGTTGAAACAGTTTTTCTTCCTCTACATGCGTGATAAAGGTTTCAATTTCCCTCCACCAGCAACGATGGGAGTTGACTGGATCACAGGGAGAAAACTCCCCGGCGTCTGGTTTAATGGATATATGATGAGAAGATGGGAAAACCCCCCTCTGGGTTACGATGAGAGAAAGGGAAAATTCTATCCCGCAAGACCCGAATTTCAGTTTTACATTTCATATGGAGACATGGTAACGGGCAAAATGCTTTCAAATTACTTCGCAGTTTACTCTCCACACACAGTAACTCTACGGGGAAGAAGCTGTGAATCGTGTCACCAGAATCCCAAAACCGCCGGAATGGGTGTGAGAAGGTACAGAGTAAATGGTGGCCTGACCTCCTGGGATCTCTATCCCCTCTTTGAGTTAAAGGGATTTTACAAAGATGGAGAGAGGGGATTGGGGAAAAAGGAGAAAAGAATCCTGCTCTATCCCGACAAAAGCTACAAATACTGGCGATGGAAAGTTTATAAACTGGAGGAGAACAGGTAGTTTCCCTCTTTTTGACATCACCTTTCCCTTGTGGTATTCTGTATGGAGGCAAGAGATGGAGTCAAGGTTACCGGAAGGGTACGAGGAAGAAGTTATATACACATCTTCTGATATCGCAAGATTCATTGAAAATATTTCCCGTGAAATTCTTTCCCGCCACAGGAATTCAAAGAGAATTTTGCTTCTTGGTGTGAGAACCCGGGGAATTTATATTGCTGAAAGAATAAAAAAGCGTTTCTCTTCTCCCCCCGATATACTCATCGGGACCATTGACATAACTTTTTACAGGGATGATCTTTCCCATCGTCATCACTGGCCGGAGGTGAAGGAGAGCAAGATCCCCGTAACAGATGTAACGGGGGAAGAGGTGATAATTGTTGATGATGTGATTTTTACCGGTAGAACTGCAAGGGCTGCCCTTGATGTGGTATTTGATTATGGGAGACCTTCCAGAGTTGAACTGGCAGTACTTGTTGATCGTGGTCACAGAGAGTTGCCCATTCAACCTGATTATACAGGAGTTGTTATTGAAACGAAGAGGGAGGATGCGGTGCTTGTTGAGCTGGAAGAGGTGGACGGAAGGGATAGAGTAGTTATCTGGAGGAAAAAATAATGGGTATTCCCACCAAGGATCTCATTTCCCTTTCTCCTCTTTCAAGGGAGGATATAGAGGAGCTTTTCAATCTTGCTGACGAGATGAAAAAGATTATTGAGAGGCCTGTTAAAAAGGTTCCGACCCTGAGGGGGAAGGTTATTGCCAATCTCTTTTTTGAACCAAGCACCAGAACCAGAACGAGCTTTGAACTTGCCGGAAAATATCTTGGTGCCGATGTAATAAATTTTTCATCCAGTGGAAGCAGTATTTCCAAAGGTGAAACATTGCTTGATACTGTTAAAAACATTCTTGCCATGGGTCCGGATCTGATTGTTATGCGGCACTCAAGCAGTGGTGCACCACATTTCGTTGCAGAAAGGGTGGAAGTTCCGGTGGTAAATGCAGGTGATGGAATAAATGAGCATCCAACGCAGGGACTCCTTGATCTCTACACCATAAGGAATTACAAAGGTGGACTTGATGGATTGAAAATAACAATTATGGGTGATATTTCTCACAGCCGTGTGGCGAGGTCTGACATAATTGGACTTTCAAAATTTGATACAGAGATAACCCTTTTTGGCCCCAGAACTGTGATGTTTTACGACCCATCCCCTTACAGGGTGAAGATTGCCAGAACTCTTGAAGAGGCGGTTAAGGATGCAGATGTTGTTATGATGCTGAGAATTCAGAGGGAACGGCAATCGGCTTTGCTGATTCCCTCCATAAGGGAATATTCAAAATTTTATGGGCTTTCTCACTGGAAACTCTCCCTTTTGAAAGAAGACGCGATTATTATGCATCCCGGACCGGTAAATCAGGGGGTGGAACTTACCCCTGAGGTGGTTTACGGTAATAGGTCGGTGATTTTCAATCAGGTCACCAATGGAGTTGCCATCAGGATGGCAATACTCTACACTCTGCTGAGCGGAGAGGGCAGTTAACTATAAAGGAGTTCGTATGGAAAAAAATGTAAGAGAAATGATAGAGATAACGGAAGAAGATTACAAGAAATTTCTTATGAAAAACGAGTTTGTAACTATTGGAGGAGTAAAAATAAAATTGGAGAAGAACTGGAATATAAAAACCTTTTCTCCACCATCTGACTATAAGCTAGAAAATACCACTGTGTGGAGTTTCCCGGATAGAGGTAGTTGGGCAACTCATAAAGGTAATTATAGAGGTAATTGGTCCCCCTATATACCTAGAAATTTAATGCTTAAATATTCTAATAAGGGTGACTGGGTATTGGATCAAATGATGGGGAGTGGAACTACACTAGTGGAAGCAAAGTTGCTTGAAAGGAATGCCATAGGAGTTGATGTTAACTATGAAGCTGTGATGCTTGCAAGGAACAGGCTTGATTTTTATTACAATCCTCTTCTCCCTGAGTATAAGGAACCTATTATTAAAACTTTTTGGGGTGATGCGAGAAAGCTGGATAAAATAAAAAATGAAAGTATAGACCTAATTCTCACTCATCCTCCCTATGCGAACATAATTACTTATTCAAAGAAAAAAAATATGATTGGTGATCTTTCCTATTTGTCTTTCAATGATTACTTAAAGGGAATGAAGGATGTTGCACAAGAGTCTTTTAGGGTTTTAAAGCCTGGGAAAATATGTGCCATTTTAATTGGAGATACCAGAAAATTTAAGCATTATGTACCTATCGCATTTCGGGTATTACAAGTTTTCTTGGATGTCGGGTTTATTCTTCAAGAAGACATAATAAAGCTCCAGTGGAATATGAAAGCAACAAGAGAAAAATGGAGAGGTAGAAAGTATGATTTTTATTTAATTTCACATGAACATATTTTTGTTTTCCGAAAGCCTATTGATGATAAGGATTTTAGAAAATACAAGTTTAGTGTAAAATGGTGGGAGAATAATGTTATTTGATAAAATTGGTTATCCTACACTTAATTCTTATGTAGAAGATTTTTTTAATAAGCTTCTTGTAACAAATAAGACTTTTGAATACTTTGTGGATTGGGATAAAGTGGCAAATAAAGTAGCAAATTATGCGACGGAGTTAGCGATTTTAAATTCGCTTGTGCGAATAAAAGATAGAGAGAAACACTTGTTTTTTTTATTGAAGCAATATCCAAAAGTTGTTAAAGTGATTCCTCTTTTAATAGCAGAAAGAGCCAAAAATGGAATAATTGATATTTTTGATCCTTCGTTGGAAGAATTTGTTACTTTTGAGTTCGATGAGAAGAAAATTAGCCCCAACGATATTGAAAAAATTACATTTTTTTGTAAGGAAACTGGTATATTAGATTTGTTTGATAAAATTAAGGACTTGCATGATTATCTTTTAGGCGTCGAAGTAGGTATTGATACAAACACCCGAAAATCCCGTAGCGGAAATATTTTTGAAGAAATGTGTCTGAATAAGTTGAGCAAGATGGTTGGAAGTAAATTAAGAATTGTGAAACATGATCCACAATTTTCTCTGTATCCTATCATTGGTAAAGGGAGAGGGAAAGTCCATGACATAGTTATTTATTTTAAAGATTATCCCCGGTTTGTTATCGAATGCAATTTTTATAATGTTACTGGTAGTAAACCTATTTCGATTGCTGAAAGTTATTTAGAGATGGATAGGGTTGCCAAGCAACATGGTATTGTTTTTGTATGGGTTACCGATGGTCCTGCGTGGAAAAAAATGAAAGATCCACTATTGAGGAGTATGTATGAAATGGATTGGGTGTTCAATTATAAGCTTCTAAATCTTTTTCCTAGGGTTTTAAATTATTATGGGTTATAAAAACCTGAATGGAGATTAAGAATGACCCGGATTGCTGTGGTAAATGGAGTCATAATTGATGTGGAGAAGGACAGGTTGTTGAGGGCAAATATTTTCATTGAGGAAGGTGTGATCAGGAGAATTTCTGATGAACATCCAGATTCTTCCTGGCATGTAATTGATGCTGAGGGTGCCTATGTTGCTCCTGGCATTTTTGATATGCATGTCCATCTGAGAGATCCAGGTTACGAATATAAGGAAGACATTGAGAGTGGATTGAGGGCAGCTGTGGCAGGAGGGGTGACCAGGGTGGCGGCAATGCCAAATACGAAGCCGGTTAATGGTGACCCTTCCGTAACAGAGTATATGATTAACAAAGCAGAGAGCCTGAAACTTGCAGAGCTGTATCCTGTTGCCGCAATTACTAAAGGTCAGAGGGGTGAAACACTTACCGAGATGGGTCTGCTTGCTGAAGCAGGAGCTGTGGGCTTCTCAGATGATGGATTACCTGTTGAGAATGCTGAAGTTATGAGAAGAGCTCTTGAGTATGCCTCTCTTTTTGGAAAGCCCATAATAGCACATGAGGAGGACAGAAACCTCTCTGCAGGTGGTGTGATAAATGAGGGAAGGATATCCACCCTGATGGGGTTGCCCGGAATCCCTTCTACTGCCGAGGAAGTTATGATTGCAAGGGATGTTCTCCTTGCTGGATACACTGAAAGCCATCTCCATATATGTCATGTCAGCACAAAGGGGAGTGTTGAGATAATAAGATGGGCAAAAAAGAGGGGATTCCCTGTTACTGCAGAGGTCGCCATTCATCATCTCACTCTTACTGAGGAGGATCTCTACAGAGCCGGATATAACACAAATTTCAAGATGAATCCTCCTCTCAGAACGAAAGAAGATGTTGAGGCTCTCTATGAGGGCCTCGCTGATGGTACCATAGATGCAATAGTAACAGACCATGCACCCCATGCAAGAAGTGAGAAAGAGGTGGAGTTTGATAAGGCTCCCTTTGGTATTATTGGTCTTCAAACGCTTCTTCCCCTTTCTATCAGGTTGTGGAGGGATAATATTCTCACTCTGCCGGAGATATTCAGGAAGTTATCCACAAATCCTGCAAAAATACTCGGCCTTGATGGAGGAGTTATTGCAGAGGGTCAACCTGCCTACATAACTGTTTTTTCCCTTGAAAAGTACATTTTTGAAGAGAGCATGATTCTCTCAAAGAGTAAAAATTCCCCCTTTATTGGCTGGGAACTTGAAGGGAAGAAAAAATTCATAATTGTCAGGGACAGGGTTTTATGAAGAAAAAGAAAAAGGCACTCCTTGTTCTTTCTGATGGTACGGTTTTTGAAGGGTATTCCTTCGGTTATGATGGTGATACAGAGGGTGAGGTTGTCTTTAACACGAGTATCACCGGTTACCAGGAGATTCTGACTGATCCCTCCTACAGGGGTCAGATAGTAACAATGACTTATTCCCAGATTGGAAATTATGGTGTGAACAGTGAGGACATGGAGTCAGACCATCCTCAGGTGGCTGGCTTCATAGTCAAGGAATATTTTGAGAATTACAGCAACTTCAGGGCAGAAAAATCCCTTGGAGAATGGCTCAGGGAGCACAAAATTGTGGCAATTGAGGGAATAGACACGAGGAAATTGACCCGACACATAAGAAATGAAGGAGCAATGCCCGGGTTGATTTCCACCACAGATCTGGATGTGGATAGGCTGAAAAAGAGGGCAAAAGAGATTCCTCCAATGAGTGGTCAGGATCTCGTTAAGGATGTTACCACGGATAAGCCCTACTGGTGGAGTGAAGGTGTGTGGGAGCCGGGAAAGGGATACAGGAAGTACTCTGAAAGAGATGGTGAGTATTTTGTGGTTGCATATGATTTTGGTATAAAGAGGAACATCCTGAGATTACTAAAGAGTGCCGGAGCCAGGGTTCTTGTGGTTCCATCCACAACTCCGTACAGGGAAGTACTTGATATGAAGCCCGATGGTATTTTTCTTTCCAACGGTCCTGGTGATCCTGCAGCACTTGATTATATTGTGGAAAATATTTCTCACTTTATCGGGGTTGTTCCAATTTTTGGAATCTGTCTGGGACATCAGCTGTTGAGCAGAGCCCTTGGAGCAAAAACCTTCAAGCTGAAGTTTGGACACAGGGGTGCAAATCAGCCGGTTATGGATCTGGAAACTGGAAAGGTTGAAATAACTGCCCAGAATCACGGCTTTGCTGTTGATACTGAAACTCTTCCAGATAGTGTGAGGAAAAGTCACATCAATCTCAACGATAAAACACTTGAGGGAATCAGAGACGATACCAGATTTATTCTCTCTGTTCAGTACCATCCTGAGGCTTCACCTGGACCACACGATTCAGCCTATCTTTTTAGAGAGTTTGTACAACTTATGGAAAGATTCAGGAAGGGATGAGGGAGGAGAGGAAACCAGGATATCTTTTTCTACCTGATGAGGAGTTTGAGAGAAGAATAGAAGTCCTTTACAGGAGAATGGAAAAGTGTAACATCTGTCCAAGAAATTGTGGAATAAACAGGTATGTTACAAATAAAGGATTATGCCGCATGGGAGTTAAACTCAAAATAGCCAGTGCAAATCTGCATTTTGGTGAGGAGCCACCCATATCAGGGTATCGGGGATCCGGTACAATTTTTTTCTCAGGTTGTCCCCTGAGGTGTAAATTCTGCCAGAATTACCCCATTAGTCAGTTACTCAACGGAAATTACATAACTGAAGAGGAACTTGCAGAGAGAATGTTAGAACTTCAGGAAAGAGGAGCACACAACATCAATCTTGTAACTCCAACTCATTTTGTCCCTCAGATCATCAAAGCCACATACATTGCAAAAAAAATGGGTTTGAGAATCCCCCTGGCATACAACACCAGCGGGTATGAATCTGTGGAGACACTGAGGTATCTCGAAGGAATTGTTGATATTTACATGCCTGACATAAAGTATTCTGACAACTACTGGGCGAGAAAATTGTCTGCTGCTCCCAACTACTGGGATGTGGTGAGACCTGCCATAAAGGAGATGTACAGGCAGGTGGGGGGATTGAAACTTGATGAAAGGGGGATAGCTTACAGAGGTGTTCTCATCAGGCACCTTGTTCTGCCGGAGGGAGTTGCCGGCACTGAAAAGGTATTCAAATTTATAGCTGAGGAAGTGGGAAGAGATGTGTACATCAGCCTCATGAGTCAATACTTCCCGGCTTACAGAGCATTTGATGATCCTGTGGTAAACAGAAGGATTACCCGCAGAGAGTATGAAGAGGCAGTTAAACTGCTTGAAAAGTATGGACTTGAGAATGGATATATTCAGGAACTTTACTTTTATGAAATGTGAGGATGGGTTATGCCAAGGAGAAAAGATTTAAAAAAGATTCTGATCATAGGCTCAGGCCCCATTGTGATTGGTCAGGCGTGTGAATTCGATTATTCGGGAACGCAGGCATGCAAGGCTTTGAAAGAAGAGGGCTACGAAGTGGTTCTGGTGAACAGCAACCCTGCCACAATCATGACGGATCCCGAATTTGCAGATAAAACCTATATTGAGCCAATAACTCCCGAAACAGTTGCCAGAATTGTAGAGAGGGAGAGGCCCGATGCTATTCTTCCCACCCTGGGAGGTCAGACTGCGCTGAATACCGCTGTGGCTCTGCATGAAATGGGGATCCTGGAGAAGTATGGTGTTGAACTCATTGGAGCCAATGTGGAATCCATAAAGAAGGCTGAGGATAGGGAACTGTTTAAAAAATCGATGGAGAAAATTGGTCTTCAGGTACCAAGGAGTGGTCTTGCAAGGTCATTTGACGAGGCGATGGAAGTTATCAAGTATGTGGGATTCCCCGCCATAATAAGACCCGCCTTTACTCTGGGGGGACATGGTGGCAATGTGGCTTACAACATGGAGGAGTATGAAGAGTATGTGAAGTGGGGACTTGATGCATCCCCCATAAGTGAAATTCTGATTGAGGAATCTGTTCTGGGATGGAAGGAATTTGAACTGGAGGTGATGAGGGATAAGAATGACAATGTGGTAATTATCTGTTCCATTGAGAATTTTGATGCTATGGGAGTTCACACCGGGGATAGCATAACAGTGGCTCCAGCGCAGACCCTTACGGATAAAGAGTACCAGATAATGAGAGATGCAGCCATTAAAATAATCAGAGAAATTGGGGTTGACACGGGCGGATCAAATATCCAGTTTGCCATAAATCCCGATGATGGCAGAATGGTGGTAATTGAGATGAATCCCAGGGTTTCAAGATCATCCGCTCTCGCCTCAAAGGCCACAGGTTTCCCCATCGCCAAGATAGCCACGAAACTTGCTGTGGGCTACACCCTTGATGAGATTCCCAACGACATAACCAGATACACCCCGGCAAGTTTTGAACCCACCATGGATTATGTGGTGGTTAAAATTCCCCGCTTCACATTTGAAAAATTCCCCCAGACCAGGGACTTCCTTACCACTCAGATGAAGTCTGTGGGTGAGGTGATGGCAATTGGCAGAACCTTTAAAGAAGCTCTTCAGAAAGCAATCAGATCTCTTGAAATTGACAAGTATGGCTTTGAATCGATGGTTGGAATTGCAGCAAGTTTAAAATCTATTGAGAGAGCTGCAGGTGATACCCGAATAAGAGAGGAGATAATTGAAAAATTAAAAATCCCCAACAGTAAGAGACTGTGGTATATTGGAGACGCCTACAGGGTGGGATTCTCAACGGACGAAATTTACAGGTACACCCATATTGATCCCTGGTTTCTCAACAACATAAAGGAAATAATTGAATTTGAGAGGGATCTGATTGAGAAAAAAGAAAAATTTATCAACTTTGATGGCTGGAAAAGGGAGGAGCCGGAGGTTGTTAGGGAGTATCTGATTCAGGCAAAAAAGATGGGATTTTCCGACAGGAGACTTGCATATCTGCTTGATACTGATGAGGATAAAATCAGGAATTTCAGAGAAAAAATTAATTTGAGAAATGTCTACAAGAGAGTTGATACCTGTGCCGCAGAGTTTGAGGCTTACACACCCTATCTCTACTCGTCCTATGACGAAGAGGATGAGGCAGGAGTTACGGACAGGAAAAAGATTATAATCCTGGGAGGAGGTCCCAATAGAATAGGTCAGGGAATAGAGTTTGACTACTGTTGTGTCCATGGTGTGTTTGCCCTCAAAGAGGAAGGTTATGAAACAATAATGGTTAACTGCAACCCTGAGACGGTGAGCACCGATTATGATACTGCCGACAGGTTGTACTTTGAGCCTCTGACCAAGGAGGATGTTCTTGCCATTGTGAAAGAGGAGAATCCCGATGGAGTGATTGTGCAGTTTGGTGGACAGACTCCTCTTAAGCTTTCGGTACCCCTTGAGAAAGAAGGTGTAAAGATAGTAGGAACATCCCCCGATTCCATTGATATAGCTGAAGACAGGGAGAGATTTCAGCAGCTTCTCAAGAGACTTGGCCTGAAACAGCCGCAAAATGGGATTGCAAGGTCCGTTGAGGAGGCAGTTGAAGTTGCAAAGGAGATTGGATTCCCTGTCCTTGTAAGGCCATCCTATGTGCTTGGTGGAAGATCCATGGAAATTGTTTACGATGAAATAGAGTTGAAGAAGTATATGGAGGAAGCAGTTGAAGTTTCACCGGATCATCCCATTCTGATAGACAAATTTTTGAAGGATGCAGTGGAAATAGATGTTGATGCTCTTTCAGACAGCAGAGATGTTTACATAGGTGGAATAATGCAACACATTGAGGAGGCCGGAATTCACTCAGGAGACTCAGCGGCAGTCCTGCCGCCATACTCACTGACTGAGGAAATGCTTGAAAAAATCGCAGAGGCCACAAAAAAACTGGCTATTGAACTAAAAGTGAAGGGTTTGATGAATGTTCAGTATGCCATAAAGGATGATCTGTATGTGCTTGAGGTGAATCCCAGAGCTTCACGGACTGTTCCCTTTGTATCAAAAGTTACAGGGGTTCCACTGGCAAAGATAGCGGCAAAGATAATGGTTGGTAAAACTCTTGTTGATGCTTTAAAGGATTATGGAGTTACCCCTGATTATGGTTACATGATAAATGTTAGGAGAAAACTTCCCTATTTTGGTGTGAAAGAATCTGTTTTCCCCTTTGCCAAGTTCCCCAGTGTTGACACCATTCTTGGTCCAGAGATGAAGTCGACTGGAGAGGTTATGGGTATAGATTACTCCTTTCCCCTGGCCTTTGCAAAAGCGGAGGAGGGTGCCAGCAACACATTACCTCGGGAAGGCAAGGTTTTCATAAGTGTGAAAGATGAAGATAAACCGGCAGTTGTTCCCATTGCAAAAATCCTTCAAAAAAATGGGTATAAAATTGTTGCCACAAGAGGAACATCGGAGTATCTGAAAAAACACGGTGTGGATAATGAAATGGCTTTAAAGGTGATAGAGGGCAGACCCAACATAGTTGATTACATCAAGAACAGGGAAATTGCAATGATTATAAACACCACAAGTGGAAAACAGTCTATCAGGGATTCCTTTTCCATCAGGAGAAGTGCAATAGTTTATCAGGTACCCTATTTCACTACAATTTCCGCTGCCTATGCTGCGGCAATTGCAATTGATGAAATGAAGAAAAAATCTCCCAATGTAAAAGCAATTCAGGAATACTACAGGGAGAGAGAGATTTCCTGAGGCTTTGACATAAAATTCCCTGTGATTATAATATACTAAAAATCCCGAAAAGGAGTGGCCATGAAGTTCCCCATGACAAAGGAAGAATATGAAATGCTCAAGAATGAACTTAATCGTCTGAAAACCACAGAGAGAAAAAGGGTTATTGATGCAATTGCTGAGGCACGGGCTCATGGTGACCTGTCTGAGAATGCAGAGTATGATGCAGCAAAAGAGGAACAGGGATTACTTGAGGCAAGGATAAGAGAACTGGAAAGCAAACTTGCGAATGCAGAAATAATCGAACCCCAGAAAGTGAAGTCTGATAAGGTTTCCTTTGGAGCAACTGTGACAGTTGTGGATGGAGATACGGGGGAAGAAAAGGTATACAAAATTGTTGGAGAGTATATTTATGATCTGGAAAAAGGCGAAATTCCTTATACATCTCCAATAGCACAGGCTCTCATCGGTCACAGTGCCGGTGACTGGGTGGAGGTGAGAACCTCTCAGGGTATCAAGGAATTTGAAATAGTAAAGGTAGAGTACAAATAATGAGTTATCTTATCAGGGGCATCACAAAGAATGGGCATTTTAAGTTTGCCTGTGTTGAAGGTAGAGATCTTGTGGAGGAGGGGAGAAAAATCCACAACACCCTTCCCACCACCACAGCTGCATTTGGACGGGTGCTTATAGGTGCCGCTCTCCTTTCAGCCGATATCAAGGAGGGGAAAGTTATACTCCAGGTTAAAGGAGACGGACCTCTTGGAAGCGTCACAGCAGAAGCCAGGTATGATGGCTGGATAAGGGGTTATCCTGCAAAACCGGATGTGCATCTTCCTCCAAAGGAGGGTAAACTGGATGTTGGCGGTGCAATAGGTAAAAATGGAGTCCTGGATATAATCTTTGATTATGGATTGAAGGAGCCCTATGTCACTTCAGTCCCTCTTCAGACGGGAGAGATAGGTGATGATCTTGCGTATTATTATGCTTATTCTCTCCAGATCCCTGCCGTTGTTGCGGTTGGCGTCCACATCAACCCGGACAACAGTGTCAGGTCAGCAGGTGGAATTTTGATTGAGGCAATGCCTGATGCAACGGATGAGGAGATTGTTAAGCTGGAAGAAAATGTGAAGAAGATGGGCGGAGTAACTCCCCATCTTAACAGAGGGGAGAAAATAGAGGATTTAACAAAGAAATTACTCGATTTTGATGAAGTCGAAATTCTTTTAGAGAGGGAAATCTTTTTCCGGTGCTGGTGCAGTAAGGAAAAATCGGAGGAAGCGGTTGTGGCACTTGGACCTGAGGAAATTAAAAAGTCCATTGAAAAGAATGAACCCATTGAAGTAACATGCAAATTCTGTTTGAAGAAGTATATTTTTACCCCTGAGGAATTAAAGAGTATCCTTGAGAAGATTGAGTCTGAATGATGTACCAATCCTTATCCCACTGACAGCATCGAGATACTCATTTCCTGGAACCCATCCTTCACTTTTAACAAATGGATTAATGAAAAGAGTTGTACTTTTATCCAGTGGAAAATTGAGGTAGATTTCCAGCAATCCACCCGGACTGCCTTTTTTAGAGTAAAAGTCCTGTTTAAGAGGCTGGATCCAGAGACTTATTCTGATCTTCAGAAGAGAATTCCAGCTATTTTTCAGCCAGATTTCTGCATCAAGTTCGGGTAAGTTCAGATGCAATGATGAGTTTATTTTCCCTGCCAGGAAGTATCCCCATTTCTTTCCCCTGATGAGAAGTGAAACACCTGCAGAGAATCCCCATGGTGTGAGATAGTGTGTGAAGTAGAAATTCCAGTAATCTGAGGGTGCAAAACCGAAAATTTGAGGTGATAGCAGATTTAACCAGGTTAAGTATCCCTGAAGTTTCAGGTAATTGAGTTCTTTCTCATCCAGTTGAGAAGGGGAGACGTATCTTTTTATTCCTGCCCCTGAAGGGTGTACCCCCCTCATTGAGTATGGAAGATTTTCTCTGAAAAGGTCATACACCCATGCTGTGAAGTCAAGACCAAAGGCGTCTCTCTCTGAGATAATGGTACCTTCTGATTTTTCCATTTCTGTTGTATCCCTTGAAGCCTCTTCTGTTGAGGAAAACAGTATGTAGAACGAAGAATTCAAAATGTTTGAAAGTAACTGCGGAATTTCTTCGAGGCACCTGGATCTCTTGAAGAAGCAGTTTTTTCTGATCTCTTCGGTGAAAAAGAACTGAGCTTCTACTCCTGCCTCTTCTGCTCTGACAAGATCATGAGGAAATTTTTTCTTCAGATTTATGAGGTCTTCATCTCTGATATGGTCAACGGAGACAAATTTTTTAAAAAGCGGAAATGAGTAGATTTCATCATAACTGTTTACGCCCCTCATGGAAAGTATTGCCCTGTGCCACTCTTCATGTAGCCATCCATATCCACCGGGCAGGTAAAATAAAAAATAATCTTCACCGGTGAGGGCAAATGCCCATAATACAGCCTTAATTTTTGCGGGAAGTTCAAATCTTAAGATCCCTTGTGTGGTGATTCTGTGCAGAGTTGTGGAAAAGGCGGTGGTTACATTAAGAGTTTGATGCATGGAAAATTGATTAAATCTGGTATCAAAATTGTAAGGTAAATCAAGAAATGTTAACTGTGAGGCACTGGTAATGGATGGAAAGAGGAAAAGAAGAATGACAATTCTCTTCACTGAATCCCCACCAAAAAATAATGGCGGAGAGGGCGGGATTCGAACCCGCGGTCCCGGGGTCTCCGGGACACACGATTTCCAATCGTGCTCCTTCGACCAGCTCGGACACCTCTCCGCTCATATATATTATTCAAATTACCTTTTTGATTTCAACTGCTCTATCAGTATAATTAACCTGCAGAAGGGAGGTAGAAGATGAAGAAATTTTTACCGGTTGTTACAGCATTTTTCGCAGTACTGATTGGGTCCTGTGGTGCAACAATTTCATTTACAGTGACACAGGATATTTCTGAACAAACGGTCCAGGGTGTTGGAATACCTAATTGTGACCAGCTGACAAATGTTCCTGCGATAAACAACCTGCTCAAGCCTCTAAGCATAAATATTGAAAATTCGCAGGAGTATAAAAAGAAAGCGCCGAAGGTCATAACAAAGGTCACAATGGATAAACTTGTTCTTAAAATTACCGATACGGCTAAAAGTGGTGACAGCGATATTGACAATTTTAATTTTCTCAACTCCATAAAAGTCTATGCTGAACCTCTCACTGGTGACAGCGATAAAAAGGTACTTATCGGAGAGCTCGATCCGGTCCCGGATAATGCAACTGAGATAACTGTGAAAGGTTCAGGTGCTAACATTGTTAAATTTCTGAATGGTGATAAGTTCAAGGTAACCACGGAAGTTGATGGAAGAGCACCCTGTGACGATGTTTCCTTTGATGGTTACATAGTTTTTGATATTGAGGGTGAACTCTGATTAAAGAATCGGGAGCTCTATTTTAAGAGCTCCCTTGCTATTATGAACTTTTGAACCTCGTTTGTTCCCTGAGCGGGATGCCACGTGTAGGCATCACGCAGGAATTTCTCCACAGGATAGAGTGGGTCGGCTCCGTAACCTGCATATACTCTGTTTGCAAGATCCACAGCCTTTAGCATTATTTCCCCTGCATACCACTTTGCCATTGATGTTTCTTTTCTATGCTCCATACCTCTATCAGCCATGGATGAAGCTCTGTACGCAAGCAGTCTCGCAGCATCAATCTGTGTTGCTATTTCAGCTATTGCAAAGCTTATGTTGCTGAATTCTTTTAATTTCTTTCCAGCAACTTCTCTCTCCTTAACCCACTTTATTGTTTCTTCCAGCGCCCTTCTTGCCAGCCCTATGAACCCCCATGCAAGACTTATTCTGGTTATGTTGAGAACCTTGAGAGCAAGTTTCAGTCCCTCTCCGCTTTTACCAATTCTGTTTTCTTCAGGCACCTCCACCTCTTTGAGGACGATGTCAAAGGCTCTGTGTCCCCTCAGTCCAAAGGTATCAATTCTCCTCTCAAATTTAATTCCTTTAATACCTTTCTTCTCTATGATAAAAGCACTTATCCCCTTTGCGCCTGCTTCTGGATCTTCGCTTGCGAAAACCGCTATGAGATCAGCAAGATCAGCATAAGTTATGATTCTCTTTTTCCCCGTAAGGTAGTATCTGGTGCCTCTTTTAACGGCGATGGTTTTCATTCTTGCAGGATCTGATCCGGGACCTTCATCTGTGAGTGCGTAGGCGCCTATTTTACCTTGAGCAAGTGCACCCAGGAATTTTTTCTTCTGTTCTTCGCTTCCCCCAAGTTTTATAACATGGGAATAGAGCTGGGCAATTTCCAGAAAGGGTATGAGTGTCGGGCATGCATAGCCTATCTCTTCAGCAATTATTCCTACCTTTACATTACTGAGTTCAAGGCCACCATATTTTTGAGGTACAGAGAGGGAGGGAAGATAGAAGGGGTCACCGGTAAGCTGTTTAATTAAATCGGGGGGGATTCTATCCTTTTCGTCTATCTCTTTCTCTCTGGGTAGAATCAGTTCTTCTGCAAGCTTTCTGTATTTTTCCTGAATTTTCTTCTCATCTTCTGTGAAAAAATTACTGGCCATCCCCCTTTTCCTCCTTTGTCTTCAAGCCAATAATTTCCCTTGCCTCTTCCACTGTGGCAGGTTCTCTCCCCACATCCCTTGCCATTCTCACAGCCTGTTCCACCAGTGGTCCATTACTGGTAGCCATTTCACCATTTCCAAGATAGAAGTTGTCCTCAAGTCCCACCCTGATATCTCCACCCATTGCGAGAGCTGCTGCTACCAGCCGCCACTGGACCGGTCCTATTCCAATTACCTGCCAGTGTGACCCCGGTGGTAAAATATCCACCATGGTTTGAAGCATCCTTGGTGTGGGTGGAGCTCCTCCAAGTACACCCAGGATTATGCTGTAATGGACAGGAGGTTTCAGAAGTCCCATATCAAGAAGTGGGTAAGAATTGGCAATATGTCCCGCATCAAAACATTCAAGTTCCGGTTTTGTCCCCACTTCATTCATAACATTGATAAAGTACATTATGTCATCCATGGTGTTTTCAAAAACAAATTTAAAAACGAAATCTTTCCTCTTTGTACTGTACTTTGAGTAGTTCATTGACCCCATGTTGAGGGCACCTATGTCTGGTTTCAGCTGTCTGATGTGTTCTATTCTCATTTCTCTTGGTATACCCACTGCTCCTGTGGAGTAGTTGATGATTATATCGCATTTTGCCTTGATTGCCTCTGTTATTTCCTTGAACATTTCAGGTCTTATCGAAGGGGTCCCATCCCTTTCTCTGGCGTGAATATGAACTATAGATGCTCCTGCATTGTAGGCTCTGTATGTCTCCTCTGCCATTTCCTCCGGTGTATATGGGATCCCCGGATTCTGGTACCTGTTTGCAAGGGCACCTGTTATGGCCACACTGATAATAACTTTGTCACTTTTCCTTCCATACAGGTAATCGTAATCAAATCTTTCCAGTGGCATCTTCAACCTCCTTTTTAGTTAGTGAATACTCACTTATTAAGTAAAGCACAAAAATTTTGAAAATGCAAGGTGTTTGATATCGGATTAAGATTATTTTGAGAGGGAACCCCATAGAACTCACAATCTTAAAGTGCTAATATAAAAAGTATGGAAGTTAATCTGGTAGAACATACTCTGCGCTCCCTTGACTGGTATGAATTTGAAGAATGGCTGAGGAGTTTTCTCTACACCGAGGCAGGGATAAGGGCGCTGGAAAAGGAGGAATTTCTCTCTGATAAGGAGAGTGTTATACAGGCTCTTGATACGCTTGATGAGTATCTTAAACTTGTTGAGGAACGTTCTTCACCGCCTCTCTATTACATGGATGAACTTTCCAGGATCCTCTCCCTTATTGAGAAAAATGGAGAATTGCAGAAGGAGGATTTTGTTTCACTGAGAAGCTTTCTCTTTCTCCTGCGGGAAATGAAGAATTTTTTCAGCGGGATTGATTTTTCAAAATACCCCCATCTTGAAGTATTTAAAGGGTTCTGTGATTATGATGTTTCTCTTACGGTAAAATTTGATAAAATTTTTGATCCATCAGGAGAAATCAGGGATAATGCTTCTCCCGAGCTGATCAGGTTGTATGGGGAGTTGAAGAAGGCTGGAGAAAGTGTAAGGGCCACACTGCAGAGTATCCTCAATGACAGGGAGTGGAAGCAGATGCTCCAGGATAGATACTTCACACTGAGGGACGGAAGATATGTTTTACCACTGAAAAGGAATTTTATGGGGAAAGTAAGGGGAATAGTTCATGGACTTTCCTCAACGGGAAATACTGCCTACTTTGAACCTGATCTTCTTTTCAATCTTAACAACAGAATTCAAACTCTTCACGATGACATAGAAAGGGAGAAGAGAAGAATACTCAGTGAATTCTACTCCCTTCTTAAATCTCATATTTCACTTCTTCGGGAGTTGTATGATCTTATCGGAAGGCTCGATCTTCTGAACGCAAAAAGTCAAATAGTAAGGGAAACTGGAGGAATTAAGCCGGAGATAACAGATAAAATGGAAATATCAATCGTAGATGGCAGACATCCTCTTCTCCTGAAGAAAAGAGTTTCTGTGGTTCCCAATTCAATTTTCATGGATTTTAGAAAACCAGCACTTATTATTACGGGTCCAAATGCCGGAGGAAAGACTGTTTTCCTTAAAATGATAGGTCTTTTTCATCTGATGATAAAACGGGGCATTTTTATACCATCTGAAAGCGCCAGGACTTATGTACCGGAAAAAGTAATGGCTGAGATCGGAGATTATCAGAGCATCGGAGAGGATGCCTCCACCTTTTCTTCTCATCTCATAACATGTGACAGATTTTACAGAGATGCAGGAAAGGGGGACCTGGTGCTGATTGATGAAATTATGATGGGAACAGATCAGGAAGAGGGTTCCTTTCTGGCCATGAGTTTTCTCACAAAATTTGTTGATAAAGGTGTTTTGATTGCTGTTACAACCCACTACACATACTTGAAAATGTTGCCTCTGCTGGATGAGAGATTTGAAATAGCGAAGATGGATTTTGATTTCCAGAAATTTAAACCTCTCTACCGGATTGTGTATGGCTCCACAGGGATGAGTTTTCCTCTGCAAATAGCAAAGTTCCTGGGAGTAAGCAGGGAAGTGATTGAGGAAGCTGAAAGATTCAAAAATGATCTGGGAAGTGAGGAGGGAAAACTTTTCCTTTCTCTGGTGAAAAAGGAAAAAGAGATGGAAAAGAAGCTTGAGGAGATCCTCCAGAAAGAGAAGATTCTGGAGGAAGAGGGGAGAAAATTGAGGGAGAGTTTAAAAAGAAAGGAGGAAGAGCTTGAGGATAGGTGGAGAAAGGAGAAGGAGAAGGTGGCTACCCGGCTCAGGGAACTTGAAAGTGAGGTGAAGAAGGCTCTCTCAGAATTTCAGAAGGAAAAAAGGCCTGTGGTTTTAACTAAAGCAGGCAACAGAGTCAGGGTGGAAATGAAAAATTTACTGGACAGTGGACCTCAGAGCGGTGAAAAGTTGAACATCGGTGATCTTGCTGAGTACAGAGGACTTGGTGTTGTTGGAAAGGTGGTTGAGGTTGATGAAAAGAGGGTGAAGATTGTTTACAGGGGAAAGGAATTTGTGGGTAAACCGCAGATGTTCAGGAAAGTGGGGGAATCAAGGGAGGAGGAGAATTACAGAAAAGAGTATTCCCTGAAGCAGGCAGGGTATGAGAGAGTGGATGTGAGGGGAATGATTTCTGAGGAAGCAATTGCAGAGATTGAAAAAAAGTTAAATGAACTTGTTTTAAAAAACTTTTCAGGTAAACTCATTGTCATACATGGACATGGCACCGGGGTGTTGAAAAAGAGAATAAGGGAATACCTCAAGGATCATCAGCTGGTTGAGAAGTGGAGGCCCGGTGAACTGGAGGAGGGCGGAGATGGAGTAACAGTTATAGAAATTTAGGAGGTTGTTATGGAATCAAGAATGATGGAAGCAATATATGACTTTTTTGAGATGGTGGGCATTAATCCAGATGAAGCCCTTGATATTGAGGATCTGGAGAGGACAAGCTGGTATTTTCAGTATGGGCAGGATGGTATTCATATTATTGCAGATGAGTATCCTGAATTTGCAGGTGAACCCGTAATATCCATTGTTACGCCGGTGGGAGAGATCAGTGATCAGAAGATGGAAAGTAAAGAAGATTATATTGAACTTCTCGAGAAACTCCTGGAGCTCAATCTTGATATCTATGACGCGGCACTTGGTTTTTATGATGATATGATTTATCTTGTTACAAGGCTTTCCGGTTACGGAGTTGATGCTGAGATGATCAAGGAAAAAATTGAACACCTGATAGATCAAAAGAAAAAGGTAGGTAAGTACCTGTGGGGAGATTCGGATTTTTAATCTTTCTTGCAGTTATACAGGGCTTGACAGAATTCCTCCCTGTTTCAAGTTCAGGACATCTTGTTCTCATTCAGAGTTTTTACAGGGGGTTTTTCCAGCCAGGAGCACTCTTCGATGGCATCCTTCACCTTGGAACGCTGCTGGCTGTGATTGTGGCTTTCTGGAAGGATGTGGTGAGGCTCATAAGGGTCTTCTTCAAATGGGATAGAAAAGATCCCTATTTCAGGGTGATCTGGCTGATTATGACAGGATCTGTGCCTGCTGCAATTGTGGGCCTGGGATGGAAAGATCAGATTGAGGCTCTATTTAACTCAACCTCAAGCCTTTTTCCTGGATGGTTGTTTACAGGGGTAATATTGATTCTGAGTGACTTTTTTAGAAGAGAAAAGAAAGAGATGAAGGATATAACCTATCTGGACGCGCTTATAATAGGTACATTCCAGGCACTTGCCCTGGTGCCCGGGATTTCAAGATCTGGCTCTACCATTGCCTCTGGAATTTTCCTGGGGTTGAAAGGATCCGTGGCTGCAACATTTTCCTTTCTTCTTTCTCTTCCTGCTGTTGGAGGAGCAGGTCTACTTGAATTGAGGCATGTTGAGGAGATCAGCCACTCAATGTTACTGGAGTATGTTGTTGCCGGATTGGTGGCTTTTGTGGTTGGAGTTTTTTCAATAAAGATACTCCTGAGGGTGATCAGGAGCAGATCATTGAAGTGGTTTGGAATATATTGTCTCATCCTTTCTCTTCTAACACTCCTTCTCAGGTAGGAGGAACGCTTGGGTGACAGGAGTCGGGTAGCCAGAAATGCAGGGATCGTAGGTATATCAGTTCTTGTAAGTCGTATAACAGGTTTGATCCGGGAGATGGTTATTGCAGGTGTCTTTGGAGCAGGCAGCGCCACTGATGCTTTTTTTGTGGCTTTCAGGATACCCTATACCCTCAGGCAGCTCTTTGCCGAAGGTGGAATGAATGTTGCCTTCATTCCTGTTCTCTCTGAGGTTAAGACACGCAGCAGCAGAGAAAATGTGGAAAGATTCATCGGTAATGTCCTTGTTACATTTTCCCTCGCTCTGTTCTTTATCATTGGTTTTGTGGAATTTTTCCCCGATATTGTGGTGAAGCTGTTTGCCTTTGGTTTTTCAAAGGAACCTTCCACCTATAATCTGACCATTCTGCTGACAAGGATGGTTTTCCCCTATATCTGGTTAATAAGTATGGTTGTGCTCTTAGGTGGTGTTCTGAATACCTATGGCTACTTTTTTGCCCCTGCAATCTCACAGGCTCTGCTTAACATTTCAATAGCCGGGTTTGGTTATTTTCTGGGGAGGTACCAGTTTGGTCTGCCTCCCATTGTTTCTCTGGCATATGGTGTACTTGTGGGTGGTTTTTTGCAACTCCTTCTTCAGGTCGTATGCTTTCCCCGAACGGGATTGAAAGTTTATCCTCACTTTGACATTCGCGATCCATACATGAGAGAGGTGGGGAAGTTGCTCCTCCCTGCTGCAATGGGACTGATGGTTTATCAGCTAAACACTCTTGTATCAACTCAGCTTGCCTCTTTTCTTCAGAGGGGCAGTGTATCCTACCTTTACTATGGTGACAGACTGATGCAGCTACCCATAGGGGTTTTCTCCTTTGCCATTTCAACGGCAGCTCTTCCTTCCCTTTCCATGCAGAGTGCATCTTCAGAACATGACAGGGCTGCTGAATTGCTTTCCTTTTCCATGAGACTTAACTTTCTTCTGGTGATACCTGTCATGATCCTTTATCTTTTCCTCGCTGATCAGATTGTTGATATTCTTTACAGAAGGGGTGCCTTTACGCTGGAAGAAGTGAGGGCAACAGGTTCTGTTCTAAGGTTGTACGCTGTGGGTCTCTGGTCTGCGGCATCTGTGAGAGTCCTTGCTCCATACTTCTATTCGAGAAAGGAGCCCTATGTTCCACTCAAGTCTGGCCTGGTTTCACTTACGCTAAATTTTGTTCTCGGTATTGTTTTGATGAGATATATCTCTTATCGTGGTCTTGCTCTATCAATTGCTGTGGCATCGATGGGCAATTTCACCTTCCTCTGGATAATGGCTTCCAGACGACATAAGCTTTTAGGTTTTAAAAATTTCAGAACAATTTTTTTTAAACTCTTCGTTGCATCAGCTCTGGGAATTTTTACCCTCCTTCTTTTCCGTTATTTCTGGGCATACCCTCTCCACTCCTCCCTTCTGCTCCGTTTATTATGGCTGACCTTTGCTTCCTCTGTTGTTTTTCTGGTATATTTTTCGGCAACCATTGTTCTTAAAGTGGAAGAAGCAGTTTCGCTGTTAAAAGGTGCTGGTAAAAGGCTGGGTCTGGTTAAACAAAAAGATTGACATAACTGTCATAAAATATATAAAATGTAGAATGTAAAATTGGATTTTAAGGAGGAAGTCACTTGCTCAAATTTGTTGTTAAAAGGAAAAATTTTCAGGCATTCGTAACCGATTTTAAGGAAAAAATTCAGAAGAGCGGAATTTATCTGAAGACATCGAGGGATGTTTCTGAAGGGGATGAAGTGAATATAGTTTTTCAGTTTCCGGAGGAAAACATAGAAATCTCCGGGATAGGTGAAGTTAGCTGGGTGGATGACGAGGTTGATTCCACCGGCAGGAAAGGCTTCCTTGTGAGAAATATTGTTCTGACTCCTGAAAGTATGGAAATCCTCGAGAATGCAGGCGGAATTGTTCCTCCTCCAGTTTCTGCTACTCCCCCACCTTCCACTGCTTCCTCTACTGCTGAGAAAGAAATTACTTCAGATTATGCGTCACCCTCAGCATCTCAACCGCAGTCCGCACCACCCACTCCATCTCCCCAACCTCCTGCCCAGCAGTCACCTTCTCAGGGCTATACACCACCACCATCATACCAGGCTCAAACTCCGCCACCTTATCAACCTCCATCTCAGCAATCTGTCCCCCCTCAGCAACAGCCACCAACTGCTCAGATTTCCGTAAATGTTTCTTCAGGAGCTCCTCAGGTTCCTCCGGCGTATCAGCAGGTACCTCCCCAGAACGTTCTTCTTGAAGAGGATCTCAAGAAATTGAGAGGGTCAAGGGGGTGGATCTGGGTACTGATTGTAGTAATACTGCTTGCCGCTGGAGCTTTCTGGTTTTTTGGCATGGGTGGGAAGGAGTATTTTATGAAGAAGGAAGTGGTGGAAAAATCTCCACCTCCCCCGCCGCAACCGCAGAAAGTGGTTGTGGAAGTTAAACCGGTGGTGCCAAAGCCACAGCCTGCTCCCAAGCCTGCTCCAAAACCTCAACCTCCACCTCCTAAGCCGAAGAAGAAAAAACACAAAAAAAGAGTAGTGGTGAGACCTGCGGGGTTGAGAGACTTTGTATACACAACGGGAAGCAATTTTACCCATCTCGAATTCATTTTTAATAGACCCTACAGAAAATTCATCCCATCTCCTCTGGAAGATTCTCTCAATATTTATGTTCCCAACGCCTATAATGAAACAGGTCAGGATCAGTATTTCATAAATTCTTCTCTTGTCAGGAGTGTGGTAATTACGAGGGAGGAGGGAACACTGGCAATTACCATCTATCCAACCACTCCTTCTCTCCCCTACTATGAGTTTGACAGAGAGAAAGACAGAATAATCGTTAATTTCTACAAGACGCACTGATGAAGGTCGCAAGATTCTGGGAAAAGCTTGATAACAACAGGGTAAGATGTACTTTATGTCCTCATAACTGTGTGATTAGAGATGGAAAAATGGGAGTATGCGGGGTTAGAGTGAACAGGGGAGAGACACTCTACACTCTTGTGTATGACAGAATTGTTGCAGCAAATATTGATCCCATTGAAAAGAAGCCTATTTTTCATGTCCTTCCAGGTACCACGATTTTTTCCATAGCAACAGTAGGTTGCAATTTGAGATGTAAAAATTGTCAGAATTACTCAATTTCTCAGTATCCCATCCTGAATAAGGGGAAAGTTACGGGAGATTATGTTACCCCTGAAATGATTGTTGAAAGTGCACTCCGGTATGGGTGCAGGAGCATAGCATATACCTACACGGAGCCCGCCATATTTTATGAACTTGCCTATGATACTGCCAAACTGGCTCATGAAAAAGGGCTTTTGAACTTCTTCATAACCAATGGATATATCAATCCCCAACCCCTCAGGGAAATTCTTCCATATCTGGATGGAGCAAATGTTGATCTCAAGAGTTTCAGAGATGAAACATACAGAAGGATAGCCTCTGGAAGATTACAACCTGTGTTAAATACAATAAAAACACTCTTTGAAGCAGGCAAGTGGGTGGAGGTAACAACCCTCATAATACCCGGAGTTAATGACAGTGAAGAGGAACTCAGAGATATAGCAAGATTCATCAGGAGTATTTCACCCGATATCCCCTGGCATCTCAGCGCATTTTATCCCGCTTTTAAAATGCTTGATGTTCCTCCTACTCCTCCTGAAAAGATCAGGAGAGCCAGGGAGATTGGTCTTGAAGAGGGATTGAAGTTTGTTTACTCAGGGAACCTGTGGGGTGATGTGGGAGAAAATACCTTCTGTCCCGGTTGTGGCAAGATTGTTATTGGAAGAGTAGGTTACAGAATAACTGAGATGAATATCAGGGGAGGAAGGTGTATATTCTGTGGCACAACAATTCCTGGAATTTTTGAGTAATGAAATTTTCTCCATTTATTAAGGACTTACTTCTTAAGGGCAGGGAGGAAAATGTTTTTTCTGTGGCTGCTGCTTCGGTGATATGGGGGGATGAGGTTTTTTTCGCCACAGTTTCTGACGAAAAGTTAATTTCAGTAACACCCGAGACTCTCTTTGATGTGGCTTCCCTTACAAAGCCACTTGTTACAGCTTCCCTTATTTTTCAGCCAATTCTTGAGAAAAAACTGTCTCTTTCCACCACACTGGGAGAGATAGTCGAAGATTCGAGGGAAACCCTCTGGGAAAACACGACAGTTTTACAGTTACTCAACCACTCATCAGGCCTTCCATCCTACAGGTTCTATTTCCTGAATTTCATCAATAAAGGAGGAAGACTTGAAAAGGGGGATAAAAGTAAATGCAACAGACTGGTGAGGATGATTCTTGATGAAAGGATGGAATACCAACCCGGAAGCCGTTCATCTTACAGCGATTTCGGGTATATACTTCTTGGAAAGGTGGTGGAGAAAGTTTACAGTGCAACCCTGGAAAGTGCGTGGATGGGATGGAAAGAAAGGTTTGATCTGGATGGTATGATATTTAATCCTCCAGATGGAAAATATATACCCCCTACCGAGATACTGGGCTACCGGGGTCCTGTGAGAGGAGAGGTTCATGATGAACACGCCTTCATCTGTGGAGGTGTGGCGGGACATG